>Ga0210025_1002026_pt1 | contig 20714 bp, 23 predicted proteins | sample CryGeyme20150102_FD_183989 | JGI IMG/M metagenome (GOLD analysis project Ga0210025, IMG submission 183989) | Groundwater microbial communities from Crystal Geyser aquifers in Utah, USA - Crystal Geyser metaG 2015-0102 (SPAdes) (version 2) | ecosystem: Environmental > Aquatic > Deep subsurface >...
CGAAGGAATTAGCAGTGGTAAAGTCAAGCCTGGTCAGAATCTCCTGCTTGAAGCATTTGGTGGTGGAATAGCTTGGGGTTCTGCATTAATAACGTTATAGTTTGAGGAAGGTAAATGACTGTTGCAGTAGTTTTTCCAGGGCAAGGTTCGCAAAAAATAGGTATGTTAGATGTTTTAGCTGAAGAATTTACTCCAGCGAAAGCTATCATTGACAAAGCTAATGAAACTCTAGGCTATGATATTATTGATTTAATTAATAATAATCCTGAGGATAAACTAAATCAGACTGCTTACACCCAACCAGCCTTGCTTGTGACCGAGTACTTATTATATCAATGTTGGCAAGCACATCATGATATGCAGCCAAGCTTTCTTGCTGGACATAGTCTAGGGGAATACACTGCATTATTGTGCGCTGAAGCAATTTCCCTTGAAGACAGCCTTCATATCGTTAAGCTGCGCGGAGAGCTTATGCAAATGGCTGTAGCTGCTGGGGTTGGCGCCATGGCAGCTATCATTGGTTTGGACAACCAAGCGATTGAAAAAATTTGTCGTGAAGTTTCTTCTCAAGGAGCAGATGTAGCTTGCGCTAATTATAATTCACCTGGGCAAGTTGTTATTTCAGGATATACCAATGCAGTCGAGCATGCGATGTCCCTCGCAACAAAAAAAGGGGCAAAAATGGTTAAAAAATTAGCCGTGAGTGTGCCTTCGCATTCCCTATTAATGCGTCAGTGTGCAGATAATTTTGCACGCATTTATGATCATGTGGCTATCAATTTGCCCAAAATTCCTGTTTTGCATAATATTGATGCTAAAACTCGCTCTAATCCAGGAGCAATCGCTGATGCGCTCATTAGTCAATTGTATCTGCCCGTACAATGGGTAAATTCAGTATCTGCATTAGCCCAAGAGGGAATCACAAAAGTTATTGAATGTGGTCCAGGTAAAGTCCTATCTGGTCTAATAAAACGTATCGATAAATCTTTAACATGTCATCAACTTGCTACTTATGCTCAATGTGTAGAAGGATTCGCAAATGTCTGAACTTATAAATGTGTTTGGTTTGAAGGGTAAAGTGACCTTAGTTACTGGAGCAAGCCGTGGAATTGGTGCAGAAATAGCGATGCTGCTAGGTCAAGCCGGCGCAACTGTGATTGGCACTGCAACCAGCGAAGCTGGCGCAGATAGAATTTCACAAAAATTAGCGACAAATAATATCTCTGGCACAGGGATTTGTCTAAATCTCACTCAATTAGAAAAAATTGATGAAATCATGAAAACGATTGAAACTAATTTTGGTACTGTTGATATTCTCATTAATAATGCCGGTATTACGCGCGATAATTTGTTTATGAGAATGAAAGAAGAAGAGTGGGATGATGTTCTTAAAACTAATTTAACAGGTGTTTTTAAAATGGCCAAAGCTGTGGTCAGAGGAATGGTTAAAAAGCGTTGGGGGAGAATTATAAATATCTCTTCAGTGTCATGTTTTTATGGTAATCCTGGGCAAACCAATTATGCTGCCGCTAAAGCTGGGTTATCTGGGTTTACCCGTTCATTAGCTCGTGAAGTTGGATCTAGAGGAATTACAGTCAACGCTGTCGCACCAGGATTTATAGAAACCGATATGACTAAAGAAATTAGCGAAACCCATGTTAAAAGTTTGCTTGAACAAATCCCTTTGCAAAGAATGGGCAGTACAAAAGATATCGCAAGTGGGGTTTTATTCTTAGCATCTGAGGCATCTGGTTATATAACTGGCGAAACCTTGCACATTAATGGTGGATTGTACATGGCTTGACCTAATTTTGACATAAAAACTATTGGCAAACCCAAAAATATGGTTACAATGTCTAGCCGTGAAAAGGAAATTTTTCATGTGATTTAAATCTTAGTTTTATTATTGTTTATTGTGAAAGAGGAACAAAAACCCATGAGCACTGTAGAAGAGCGAGTTAAAAAAATCATTGTAGAGCAGTTAGGCGTTGACAAAGATGCGGTTGAACCAAGTGCATCAATTGTTGATGATTTAGGTGCTGACTCGTTAGATACTGTTGAGTTAGTTATGGCATTTGAAGAAGAATTTCAAAATGAAATTCCTGATGAAGATGCTGAAAAATTAGCAACAGTTGGTGATGCTATCAATTATATTAAAGAGCACATACAAGAAGCCTAGTTGTATAATATTTTGTACACTCACAACCGAGTGTACTTAATAAACGTTTGACGAGGAGTCTCAATTGCGATATCGACGCGTAGTAGTCACAGGAATGGGCATGCTCAGTCCTTTGGCGCTCACAGTAGAAGAAACTTGGCAGAAATTATTAGCAGGTCAGAGTGCAATTCAGCCAATAACTAAATTTGATGTTTCAGAGTATGCTTCTCGTATAGGAGGAGCTGTTCCTGATTCATTTGATCCAACCCTATATCTTTCTGCTAAAGAAGCCAGAAAAGTTGAGATTTTTTTGCAGTATGGTATTGCAGCAGCAATTGACGCTCTAGACGATTGTGGCTTAGAAGTAACCGAATCTAACGCCCATCGAGTGGGTATAGCGCTGGGTTCAGGAATTGGTGGTTTACCGATGATTGAACGAAATCATTTGGCATTGTTAGAGAAAGGTCCTAGAAGAATATCTCCATTTTTTATTCCTGGAGCTATTATTAATATGGCTGCAGGCTATATATCAATTCTGCGAGGTTTGAAAGGTCCTAGTATTGCAATCGTTACTGCATGTACGACCGGTAGCCATAATATTGGTGAAGCAGCCCGTATGATTGCATACGGCGATGCTGACGTGATGGTTGCTGGTGGTGCTGAAATGGCAACTTGCCCACTAGGTGTTGGGGGATTTTCATCGATGCGTGCGTTATCCACGCGCAATGATGAGCCTGAAAAGGCAAGTCGTCCATGGGATAAAGATCGTGATGGTTTCGTCCTTGCTGATGGCGCTGGGGTGTTGATATTAGAAGAATATGAGCACGCAAAAAAACGTAATGCTAAAATTTATGCTGAACTTGCTGGTTATGGAATGAGTAGTGACGCAAATCACATCACAGCTCCTAGTCCTGATGGCAGCGGTGGCTATGCGTGCATGATGAATGCCATCAAGGATGCAGAAATTAATCCCGAAGACGTTGGCTATGTCAATGCGCATGGAACGTCAACGCCTATCGGTGATGTTGCTGAGATTATTGGTATAAAACGTGTTTTTGGTGGACATGCTCATGTTATGCCGACAAGCTCTACTAAATCTATGACAGGTCATTTACTAGGTGCAGCTGGAGCAGTTGAAGCGATTTTTTCAATTTTAGCGATTCGAGATAAAGTAGCACCACCTACTATCAATCTTGATCATCCAGATGATGGTTGCGACATTAATTTAGTTGCGCATACTGCTCAAGAATATCCAATTAAGGTTGCGATATCCAATTCATTTGGATTTGGTGGCACCAATGCTAGTTTGGTTTTTAAAGAAATCTAAAGATTTTAAATATTTGAAATCATTAGCGTTATTATTGCTAGTCATAGTTAGCCTGGTGTTGATTAAAATATTAAATTTTGCAGTGAGTAAACCTTTTCACCTACAGCAGAAAATTACTGTGGTTGAAATCGATCCAGGCATGTCATTAACTAGATTCGCAAACCAACTACATCAATGGGGTTTGCTGTCATCCACTGATAGAAAATGGTTAATTAGGTTAGCATACATTGCTAGGTATGCTCGACATTTGCAAGTTGGTGAATACATTATCACAGCATCAACAACGCCATGGCAACTATTAAAAATGCTTAATGATGGAGCTGTGATTCAGTATAAAATTACTTTTCCTGAAGGAATTACTTTTAAAGAAATGTTAAGTATACTCCATTCCCAGCCTAAGATAACTCATAGTTTAGTAGGGTTGTCTCTGGCACAAATACGTCAACAATTAAATATTACAACCTTGCATATTGAAGGAATGTTTTATCCGAGTACTTATTTTTTTCGCAAAGGAACCTCTGATCGACAAATCCTTCAGCAAGCGTTGCGGCAGATGCAACGAGTGATCGATGAAGAGTGGCAAAATCGATCATCCTCACAACCATACGCTAACGCCTATGAAGCCTTAATAGCAGCATCACTCGTTGAAAAAGAGACTGCTAACGATAAAGAGCGTTATTTGATTGCCTCTGTGATAGCCAACCGTCTGCATTCCAAAATGTTATTACAAATCGATCCTGCTGTAATCTATGGAATGGGCGGACATTTTCTTGGAAGATTGCTACGCTCAGATCTAAAATTTGAGTCGCCGTATAACACTTACTTATATCCTGGACTACCTCCCTCACCAATTGCACTTGCTAGTCAAAAATCAATACATGCAGTCTTGCATCCTGCAATGACAAATTACCTCTATTATGTCTCAAATAAAGATGGTACTCATTTATTTGCAACTAATCTTAAAGAGCATGTAGAAAATATAAATACCGTTAAAAATCAGAATTTGCTGGACACTAAACATGATTAAAATTTTTAAACCCGGTTTATTTATCAGTTTAGAAGGCATTGAGGGTGCTGGTAAATCCACAGTGCTAGCAACGATTCAAAAAGTATTACAGTTTAAGCAGATTGATCATCTGACAACTCGTGAGCCGGGAGGTACGCCTATAGCGGAGCAGATACGTAAAGTTTTTTTAACGCCTAACGAAGAGCCTCTTGATCCAACAACTGAAACTTTATTAGTCTTTGCCGGACGCAATCAACACGTAAAACAAGTAATATTACCCGCTTTAAACCAAGGGAAATGGGTGATATCTGATCGGTTTACTGATGCCACTTATGCTTACCAGGGTGTTGGTAGAGGAGTAAATAAACAAACGATTGCTGCTGTTGAGCAAATTGTACTAGAAAATTTTAAACCTGATTATGTGATATTGCTTGATTTACCTGTAGATATCGCATTACAAAGAATTGCTAAACGTAAATCGCTCGACCGCATCGAGCAAGAAAATTTGAAGTTTTTTTCACGGATTCGACAAGCTTACTTAGAGCGAGCTCATCAAGACTTGAGTCGTTACAGTATTATAGATGCTAGTCAGCCACTGATATCAGTTAATCAATCAATAGCAGGATTAATAGAAAAATGGATTGATGAATGGCAAACTTAAATGATGAACAATTAGAGGTTGCGTGGCAATCTTTAAAAAAAACATTTAATCATTTTCCGCAAGCGTCATTATTACGTGGGCCTGTTGGCCTTGATAAAACTTTTTTAGCATTAAAACTTGCAAACTCTCTATTTTGTCAAAATAATATTAATCCGTGTGGGCAATGTCGTGACTGTCACTTATTCAAAGTCGGGAATCATCCTTGCTTTTTTTATCTACACGCTGAACAAGATGAAACAATCAAAATAGACAAGGTGCGTGAGCTTAATCAACAAATTTTTACAAAAGCAATCATAGGTCAAGTAAAAGTAATCGTTATTGATTTAGTTGAGTCACTCAATGTCAATGCCACAAATGCATTGCTTAAAATTTTAGAAGAGCCACCGGAAGATACATTTTTTATTGGTGTGAGCCACGATAATGCTCGGTTATTGCCTACGATACGGAGTCGTTGGATAGCTTTACCCATACCAACTATTTTAATACAAGAAAGCCAAGATGATGTGTTGAGTTCAATCGCCAGTGATTTGTTAGCATTACTTGCCTCGGCCGCTGATTTGGCTAATATTAGTCAACGTTGGCAAGCTTTACCTGCAAATTCGTTAATAGATAAACTGCAAACTATTTTTCACCAGGTACTCAGTTATTACTCAGGCGTGGAAGAAGCAAAAAAATGGCATTTACTTGCAGATTCAGTCACTATTACTCAGGCAAATTCATGGTATACTTATCTATCAGAACTTAGGCGTGATTTAAAACGTGTAAAAAGTTTAAATCATCAATACTGGGTAGATGCTTTAGTCGCTAAAATATATAGTCAAGGTTTAATATGATTGTCGATTCACATTGTCACTTGGATCAGTTAGATTTAACTAAGTTTAACGATAATCTTGATCGTGTATTAACCCACGCACGTTCATTGGGCGTAGAGTATTTTCTTAATGTATGTATTGATTTAGAACATTTTTCTGATGTTTTGAATATAGCACGTGCACACGATGATGTTTCAGCAAGCTTAGGCGTACATCCTAATGAAAAACTAACAGTAGAGCCTTCTTTCGAAGAGTTGGTGTCTTTAGCTAGCGATTCGAAAGTAGTTGCTATTGGTGAAACTGGATTAGACTATTTTCGAGTAGAGTCAAATTCCTGTTGGCAACAAGAGCGATTTCGCAAACACATTCAAGTGGCTAAACATTTAAAAAAACCATTAATTATTCACACTAGAAATGCTGGTGAAGATACGATAAGAATTTTGCGTGAGGAGCGAGCTCATGAGATCGGTGGAGTGTTGCATTGTTTTACTGATTCTTATGAAATAGCTAAGCAAGGAATTGATCTCAATTTTTATGTATCGTTTTCAGGAATAGTAACGTTTAAAAATGCACTCGATATACAAGAAACTGTAAGAAAACTACCTATTGAGCGTATTTTAATAGAAACTGATAGTCCGTATTTGGCGCCAGTTCCTTATCGTGGACAAGCAAATTATCCTGGCTATGTACGCAACGTTGCTGAAAAAGTTGCTGAATTATGCCGCTTGGATTTTGGTAAACTTGCAGAGATAACTACCACAAATTTTTATCAATTATTTAATATTGAAAGGAGAGTATAATGAAAGCACCTAATATGTCTTGGATGATACCATATATAATTGTTGCAGATGTTAAAAAAAGCGCTGATTTTTATCAGAAATGTTTTAGATTTAAAGAAGTAAGCATAGTAGACGATGATTCTGGCGTAGCGACTCATGCTGAGCTCGCATATTATGATATGAACATTATGATCGGTAGAGAAGGCGAATATAATGCTGAAATGAAAACTCCAAAAAATAGCGGTATAACTTCACCTATTTCAATTTACGTATATGTTAATGATGTCGATGAATATTATAACCATGCCGTAAAAAATGGTGCAAAAGGAGTAGGTGAGCCAGAAGATATGTTTTGGGGAGATAGATGTTGTCAACTTCAAGATCTGGATAATTATGTATGGTGTTTTGGAAGTCATCTTGGCAACAAATAATATTGATTAGTTGTTTATTGGCTAGTGGTCTGGGGGTTGCTGATAACCAAGCGATTTGGCAAATTCCAAGTTATGATCTGACAGTTTTTGATCAAGTTATTACTCAATTATATAAGCGTGCTAGACGTGAGCATATCACTGATTTAGATCAGAGGATTGCATTTTTTAGTGAGGCTTTCTTAGAAAAGCCTTATCAATTAGGATCTCTAGGAGAGGGTCATAATGCTCTATTTGATCAGCAGCCCATCTACAGGACTGATAGCTTTGATTGCTTAACTTATGTGAGTACTGTGCTTGCGCTTTCACTAGGCCACAATGTGGATGAGTTTCGAAAAACATTAATTTCTATTCAATATCAGCACGGTAAAGTTGATTATTTTAACCGAAATCATTTTACCAGCTTAGACTGGAATATAAATAATCAAAAAATGGGGTATTTAAAAGATATTACCTCTTTAATTTACAATCAAGCGGGTTGGCCAATTTACAAAACTTCAAGAACCTATATCAATAAGAAAGCGTGGTATCAAAAGAAAAAAATCGATTCGCTTAAATCTCTGTTAGCAATTACCAAAAATATGGCGATGAGAAAATTAGAAGAATTGAGAGCTCAAGGTCAGTTACAAAATAATAGCTATAGTCATATCAATTATATTCCACTAACAGAGTTATTTGATAGGAATGGTAATCCTAATTTTTATGTGTTTTCACAATTTCAGAATGGCACGATTATCGAAATTGTATGCCCTGATTGTAAATTAGCAAATAAAATTGGTACTAATTTGCATGTATCTCATTTGGGTTTTGTTATACATACATCACAAGGAGTGATGTTTCGATCAGCGTCTTCAATTAAACAAAAAGTTGCTGATATTCCTTTAATCGATTATTTGCGTAATTACTTGGGTAGTCGGTCAGTTAAAGGAATCAATTTACAATATCCCCTTAAACCAAGTAAGTGACTGCCCAAGCATTCAAAAAATCTAATAAGATAATTCTAGTCCTGTTTGAACTTTAATACCAACTTGAAGATCATTAAAAATCTAGTCAATAACTTTTAATTATCAATCAATTATAAAATTTAATAATTGCTTAAAAGCTATCGTGATAATTTTTTGTGATCAATTGGCGTGTTAAAGCTATGAACAATATATGTTCCTGGATATTCGCTATTATCAATTTTTACAATTTGTTTTTGAGCAAGTATTTCAATATCTTCGCCAACTTTTGCTTTCAAAGAAAAGTTATGTCTATACTTATTACTACGAACTAGTTTTAACCCACTGCCTTTTGCGCCAACAATTTTAGGAGTAGTGAATAATCCAGAGAATTTAGCCCATATACTATCAGTAATTTTTTTACTCAAATCATTTTGATTTATTTTTTCTTTATCTACTTTAATGAAATGTACTCCGATTCTATCATCTGTTAAAGCAACAAGACTATTTGAATCACAATTTAATTTTCGAGCAATTGATGCTTTTAGAACATCATTTAATGAGAATTCTTCTGCCTCATTTTTTTTCGATGAAGACATAGCTAAGTCAGGGCTAGCTTCATTTTTTTTACTCTTTTGACTAAACGATAGACTAAATTTATCTTTATCGGTAGGCTGAGTAGATTTTTCGCAATAGATTAGCCATTCTTCATCAGTGACCGAAGGCATGTCTATGGTTGGTCTATTGAGGTAAGATTGAAAAATTTTATGTAGTTTTATTGTCGTTAATGTATGAAAGTCTACGACTTCAAGAGTTTTATTGTTATTTGTATATAACTGAAAATTGGTATTAGGTGCATGTCTATTGGCAATTAATAAAAATTGAAATGCTTCATCATGACTATTAAAACAGATATAGTAATGGTTTTTAATACAGAAAGCTTTACAAAAATTATGCTCGTTGATTTCACTTTCAGTTAAATTTTTTGAATGATTTGAGTAAAGTGTATTGATTTTTTCATTAGTATTTTTTTGCCATAATTTAGCATCTTCAATTTCTACTTTGTTGATTTTTCCAGTAGGAAGCTCACCAGTATAACCAGAACAGCTAAATGCTTTAATTCTCTTACTTGCTAGCATTCGGTCGCAGTATGACTTGGTCCTTTTATAGTAGTGAATAGCTTGATTAAAATCACCTGCAGTCTCATAATATTTAGCGATATTACTTCCTAACGACATGTAATTCATCGATATATAGTTACTTTGACCATTATTATATAACCAATCTAAAATGTGGTTAACGCGTTCATAACATGAAATGGCTAACTTGATATTTCCTAATTTGATATAATATAATCCTAGTAATGTGGTACTCGTTTTTCGTTCATTTTTCTTAAACTTATTGAAGTCCGAGATATCACCGAACTCAATAAAACTTATATGAGAGCCTTTTTTTAATTCTGATTTCATTGCACTCAACTTTTTCTGGTCGATGGCTTCTTTAATCGACCAGTAAATAGATGCTTCAGATAATTGGTTTAATTCAGTGTATACTTCAACAACGTAAAAGCAGATGTTATTGAAGGTATTAAAAGTGATATATTTGAATGTTGAGTTGATATCTGCAGTGACATATTTTGTTAAATTATTCATGCCTTTTTCAAATGCAAATAAAATTTCTAAGTAATTAGGTTTCAGCTGGTCACTAATTAATTTTAAAGTAAATCCATCTCTTATTATTTTACAAATGAGTTCAATATTGGAGCTCATTTGATAGTAAGTACTAACGAGTGGATATTTTTTAGCAAAGTCAGTATTTGTTGCAAAAATTAAATAATCTTCTAATATTTTTTTTGTGCATGAAGGGTCACTATAACTCATAAAATGGGAAAATAATTTTTCGAAGCTTTGTTTCGCTTCTAACCAAGGGGAAAACACAGATTCATCATACAAAGCGGCTATTCTACTCGATTCATCAGATGAATTAGAAGCAAATAAAATATTTTTCCCCACACTTATAACGTTGCTGACACTTAAATTAAACTCATTAATGTATCGGTCAATCTGGCGTAGTTGTTCGTCTTTCAAGCTTATTTTTGTCGATTTAGGCATTTTTTTATAATCTCATGAATGGATAATGTTCAAAAAATATCACCTTGACATTAATTTGTCAAAAAAAATATTTTTAGAATAAAAACCACTGCCAATTTAAAAAAGCACGTTTTTTTTATTTATGGTTGATTATTTACTTCAAATTGAGATTGAGAAGATTTAAATTGATTATTGATGACATTAGTCGTGCAGTAGCGATTGATACTTTCTAAACCATTCGTGGATTGAACAAAGGATGGAATCCGTCCTAAATCCTGAGCAGTTAGTTCATTGTCTGGAATAGTGGGAGCAAGCGCCGAGCTTGATTCATCTGTCACTGTGGCAAAAGTATCTAGTAAATCACTTAGTGGAACATAGCAGTTAACTGTAAAGTTTTTTTGACCGATGCTATTTTCATTACCTGAATTTTGATTATCAAGCAATGCCGTGTATGTAAAATGACAAATGTTTTGATTCAGAGGATATAACTTTCCTTTAATAATAGTACTTGCGAGACTCGCAGGGCCGTCACATGACTGAATTCGCTGAAAAAAATCACTAATGCTAACTTGTGGAAATGAGTCCTGATTATTTGATGAACTAGAAACATTGTCATTTAAATCGTTTTGCTTTGACATATTAGAGCCATCACTGTGTTCAGAGGTGCTTAAGCTATAATCTATAGGGATAGGCTGAGTTGTCCAGTTATTGGCAAAACTCAGCGATATCCAATTGAGTGTAGTTACCCATATCAATAAATGCCAGCGGTGCATACTTGTCCATCTAAAAGGTTATTCATTAAGGACATCATAGCTTACATTGTGCTTTTAATGCTAGAGGATTGATTCGTGTAACTCTCATTCGCTAAATGAAGCGTCGTTTTATGAGCTCTATCTTGGCGTGATTCACAACATTTAACCAACATATCAATTGGAATATTGCTTTCATTTAGCTGGGGTTGATTATAGAAACCTGCCCACCAACCTTGAGACCAGTATTCATGATTATCGTGATTAACTTGATAAGGATTGCTAGATTCATCTTCTCTGTTCTTTGCAGCCTCATAGCCTTCAGAGTAGACATCATCTATGTCTGGATTTGCAACATGCAAAGCAATTTTAGTGTAAGTCAGTATATCAGCGGTAGTCATATAAAACTCCTTTTTATTTAAGTCAAACAAATAAGGCAAACCATGCCTTCTAATTTATCTATCGTCTAATAATGCAAAAACTTTGCCTTTTTTTAAAAAAATATTGTATAAATTGAAATTTTTTTTTAATTAATCAAAAAAAGAACTTTTTTTAGTCAATAATAGCAAGTAATCTGTCGATTTATTGCTCTTTTTGATGGTTTTACATATAAATTAGTGTGGAATAGGCACTCTATCGGCAAGTTCGGCAGCAAGTCCAATGTAATCACAGGGTTTTAAATTAACCAATTGACTTTTTATTCGCTCAGGCAATTCTAAATTTTTAATAAAATCTATCAATATTTCACTGGTAATTGCTTTGCCTCGGGTAAGCTGCTTTAGTTTTTCATATGGCTGCTCAATGCCGTAGCGACGCATTACCGTTTGAATTGCTTCAGCTAATATTTCATGGGCTTGCATTAAATCATTATTAATGACAGTTTCATTGAGTTCTAATTTAGCTAACCCTTTGCTACAACTCAGATAGGCTAAAAATCCATAACCGAGACCAATGCTTATATTTCTTAAAGTTGTTGAATCAACTAAATCGCGTTGCAGCCGTGATGTCGGTAATTGCTTTGACAAATGTTGCAAAACAGCATTAGCCATACCTAAATTACCCTCAGCGTTCTCAAAGTCAATGGGATTAACTTTGTGTGGCATAGTGGATGAGCCGATTTCGCCTGACTTGAGTTGCTGCTTAAAATAGCCGAAAGAGATATAACTCCACACATCTCGCGCTAAATCAACAACGATTTGGTTATACAATTGCACATGGTTAAATATTTCAACCATATAATCGTGGGATTCGATTTGAGTCGTATATGGATTCCATTGTAGACCTAGAGATTCAACAAAATTTTGACTAATAGCGAGCCAGTTAATTTCAGGGTATACAAGGGCATGCGCATTAAAATTACCCACAGCACCATTTAGTTTGCCATAATAATCGGCCTGTTTAATGGCTGTATACTGCCTAAATAGTCGATATGCAAAAACAGCAAACTCTTTTCCAACAGTGGTCGGAGAAGCGGGTTGACCATGAGTCCGTGATAACATGGGTTGATTAGCATATTTTGAGGCCATTTCTTTAAGTTGAGTGATGGTGTCAAACATCTGAGGTAATATCACATCATGACAAGCATTTTTTAGCATGAGTGCATAAGCTAAATTATTAATATCTTCAGACGTGCAAGCAAAATGAACGAATTCAATGGTTGCTTGACACTCAGTTTGACACTGCATTTTTTGTTTTAAATAATATTCTACGGCTTTAACATCATGATTGGTAATAGATTCAATATTTTTGATTTCTTGAGCCTCGCCTTCGTTAAATTGAGATAAAATCTCACGTAAAAATTGTTTAGCATCTGCCGAAAAGGATTCAATTTCAGTAATTTGTGGGTGCTCAGCAAGTGCGATAAGCCATTCAATTTCGACTTTTAAGCGAAAATAAATTAAGCCATATTCGCTTAAATAGTTACGCAAAGGGTTAAGTTTCTCATAGTATCGACCATCTAATGGACATAACGAAGTGATTGAGTTTATGATCATTTTAATACCTATAAGGCTTCTAAATCGATTAATGCTTGTTTTATCATCAAATTACTACTATCGGACCCCATATACCCACCTAGACTGGATTTAGCAACCACTCGATGACAAGGAATGAGTAGGGGATAGGGGTTAGCACGACAAGCTTGACCAATCGCACGTGGACAAGTATCTAGAGTTTCAGCCAGCTGTTGATATGTTTGAGTGGTACCTGAAGGTATGTGCTGCAAAGCATGCCATACACGATGTTGAAAGGGCGTACCTGTGTGAAAGCTAAAATCATTGAATGAGGTTTTGCCATTTGACTTGAAATACGCTTCGATTGGTGCCTGCCAAGGATAATGATGATCCAAGTGAGCTGGACGAGCAGCTAGGCCGCTCGTAGGTTTAACACCAATCAATTGTGCTTCATTAAATTCCATTAACCACTGACAGATTGGTGAGTCAACAATAAAATGATTGTCACAAATACTTATCAACAGCTCACTCAGCTGATTTTTGTTTAGGTTTGTAATTAAGTTTTTCTTTAATACGTGCTGCGCGACCGCTTAGATTGCGTAGGTAGTAGAGTTTTGCACGACGAACATCACCCCTACGTACGATTTTAATGCTTTCAACAAGTGGACTATGTATAGGGAAAACCCGCTCTACACCTTCGCCATGAGAAACTTTGCGAACAGTTACAGCTGATTTCAAACCACGGTTTCGACGAGCGATTACAATTCCTTCAAATGCTTGAATTCGTTCTCGAGTGCCTTCTCGCACCCACACGTTAACGATGATAGTATCTCCAGAACTAAAGTCTGGAATTTCTTTAGTCATTTGCTCTTGGTCAATAGTGTCAATAATGTTAGTCATGCTGCTCCTCCAAAGAATCGCTTATTAAATCAAAAAAAATCATCTAAAGCAACAGATTTACTAGAAATTATGTGCTTGAAATGCCTAAAACTATTCGAAGCTGAGTTAAGGCTTCAAAACAATTGCGCATAAAGATTTTTTCGAAATTTACATGAATTATAATATGTACGAAAAATAGCTTACTAAAAAACATGCGAAGAAAGCTAGATTGTAAGTCGTTAAAGAAGTAGCATCGTATTTTTTAAATAGTTTTTAAAAGGCTAATATTTAATGAATGTGCGTTATATTGGCATAACAATTGCTAATAGTTATCTAATGTTGACCTTTTAAATAAATCACGGATAATAAAAACATTTATGCGCAAGGATTTAAGAGTAGTGGGTAGATTTGCAGCACTTTGCTTAGCGTGGATCGTTTTGCCGGTGCATGCAAGTATAAGCATGGGGACCGATGTAGTGCCCTATGGTAGTGAGCCAAAGGCCATTGAACAAACGATTGTGTCACCATTTTCTGCCTCTGTAAGGGCGCCGGCACAGGCGTTAACCACTACAGTCGACATTACCCAACGTGAGTGCATTCCTTATACAGGTAAAGGCCCCACACCTCCTAATCCATGCCCTGTTACAAATGAAGAAACGATAGTTACTACCACTGTCACGCAGTCTGCCGAACCCATTTTTGTTGAAATACGTACCGGTTCATTAAAAAATAATGTCGAGAGAATAGTGCGTGAGTGTGGATGGGACACCACCGTTTGGAAATTACCTTACGATTTTAATTGGATTGGAGATGTAACTATCACCGCAAATGATATTCAGGGAGCGTTGACCAAATTATTAGAAGGTTATCCAGTCCAAGCAATTTTCTACAATGCGAATCATGTGGTTGCTGTAGTGCCAAGGAGAAATATTTAATGCGACTACAATTTCGTGTAACTATTTTTATACTATTAATTTTAACTCTGTTCGGTTGTAAACCACCGCCAACATATGATATGGCTAAAGCGGATGTTGCCAATACCGAAAATAAAATAAGTTTAATAGAAGCAGAACAACTTCCTCCTCCTGCTCCTGTAGTGACGATGTCTGGTGCTTATGTTGACCCTGAAAAAGTTAGCTTAGTGCGTGATCGTGCGTGGTTAAGACAGCGTTTAACCGTTCATGGCAACAAACTTCCATTTGTTTTTTATGTTGATCAAATACTTGGCGACACTGGGACAAGAATCATTTATGACACGACAATTAATAAACGAATGCCATTATCAATCGATTATACTGGCTCAATTCGAGGAGCGCTTGAAGAGTTAGCAACAGTTAGTGGTTACCATTATGAGGTTGACAATAAAAACGATTCTGTTAAGTGGTCAGCAATGGTTACTAAAGTATTTAGTATAAGATTTATGCCAGGAACTTCAACGTTTGAAATCGGACAGACTCTAGACTTGGAGTCTAGTGGTAGTGATAGCGGCAGTTCAGGAAGTGTGCAAGCAATTACAGATAGCCAGTTTAGTAACTTAAAAGGAAGTCTTTCAGTTTGGAGGGATATTGAAGCTGCAATCTCTAAACTTTTGTCAAAAGACGGCAATTTTACGGTTTCTCAAGGCACAACAACTGTTACTGTAACCGATCATCCTCAGAATGTTGCCAATGTGAAACGTTATATTGATAAAATTAATATAGAGATGAGCAGACAAGTTCGAATACAAGTGCAAATCCTTGAGGTTCAATTAACAGATGAATTTGCTTATGGAATTAATTGGGATGTCGTTCGAACTTATATTAGTAACACCAGTGCTTCAGCACTTCGATTAGTTGCCCCAGGGTTTACAAATGTTAATATTTCTTCACTTTCACCTGCAGCATTCTCTTATACTGCTAAAGGCGGTAAGTTCGCTGAAACAAACACAGTCATTAGTGCGCTCCAACAGCAAGGACAGGTGAGCATTGTTACCCAGCCAATGGTAACGACATTGAATAACCAGGTCGCTCAATTGTCCATCCAAGAATTACAGAACTACGTTAGTGGTTCAAACGTATCTCAAAATGATAATGGGAACACGGGCGGCCCTGAAACGTCAACAGTTACCACTGGATTGAACATGTATTTATTACCTAAAATTATAAAAGATAAAGTTTATCTACAAATCAGCTCTGTTTTATCTAACCTAGTGTCATTAGATAGTTTTAATGTATTTACAGGAAGCAGTTCTGATAGTTTGACGGGAAGTAACTCTGGTAGCGGTAGTTCTAACAAGGGCGGCTCAAATGGAGGTGGCTCTAACACAGACGGAAACAGCTCTAATAATAATACTGAGAACAATGATAGCGGGACTACGGTTAACTTTACTGGCTCAGACACAATTGATGCACAGTCTGCAGCTGCTATTGCTTCGGCAATCACTCAAAGTTCGATTCCAAGCTTTGTTCAACTTCCTAAAGTTGATGCTAGACTCATCAATCAGCGAGCAGTTATTAAAAATGGTTCAACATTGATTCTGGCTGGGTATAAAGCGAATCAATCGCAAGCGAAGAATAATAAATTTTATGAATTCGATAGGTTAGGTGCACAAAGCTCTGAGCGTGAAAACCGCGAGCTCGTATTCTTAATTACTCCAGTTATTATTGATGAAGACGAATATTTTGAGGATCAAGGATAAATGTCGGTCATTGAGCGTAAGGATGGAGCCAGATTCGCGCTTTACACTTACCGTGACATATTATTTTCTAGCAAATTCTCAGCTTTTCGTCAGGAAGTTTCAGAATTACAAAAAGAAAACGGTCAATATGTTCGCTTTTTCGAGCTAGGCAAAGGTGAAATAGAAGTTGTTTTTAGCAACGACCAGGGATACTTATTAGCTGAGTGCGTCAATAATCACTTTGGTAATCCAGTGAATATGATCTTCTGTGAGCAAATTGAAGATCAAGAGAATGCGATTCTCATCGTTATCAAAAATGGGATGGTGTTTTTAGATGCACTATTACCGATTACAATGCTTATTGATGAATTTGTTTCAATAGGTACATCTCAAGATATCAAATTTGATATATATATCCATGGAGATATTCCTCTAGCAACAAAGCCCAGCGACGAGAAATTTGCATTTACCCCCGAATTAGTTCAGTCATTTAATTATTTAGAATCTCCAGTTTTTCCACAAATTATACCTGATCCTCAATTTGAGCTTTTTACAGTATATGAGTTAAGTTTATCAAAGTCTAAGCTTCCTAAATATGTAGCAGGTGTAATAATAATTTTTTTCGTGTTTTTTTTATGTTACGAATTATTAAAACCTGCAGCTCCTCCACCACCACCCCCACCACCACCACCTCAACCAAAAGTGGTTGATCCATATACCCAATATAAAAGTGTGTTAACCACGCCAGCCCCATCTCAATTGATTACGGATTTTAACTTTCAAGTACAGAGATTTATGACTATTCCTGGCTGGACATTAACTACAATCAGCTTATCTAATCAGCAAGTAAATGCACGCCTCAAGCTTGGTGGGGGGAGTGCCGATATTTTACTAATGTGGTTAAAACAACAGCACAAGGTGAACTTGCGAGTTGATGGTGGTAGTGCTGAATTAGAAACTCAATTGAACGCTTCTAATAGGCAACCACCTAGTAAGATATACCCTATAAAAACGATAGTAGCTAACATGTATGATCGAATTAGAGTCGTTGTAGATTCATCCAATATAAAGATTCAGAGTTCTCAAAAAAGAAATAATTTTGTTGAGACTCAGATGTCGATTAATATCGATAGTGTAACGCCTTCAATTATCGATTTCCTTGCAAAAGAATTCGTGGCAATGCCCATTAATTTAGATAGTGTTAAATTTAACTTAAATGATGGCCTAATATCAGGTTCAATTCAGTTCACAGTGGTAGGAGCACCAGAAGCATGAATTTAATTAACAAATTTAAAGAGTTGGAACCAAAGCAAAAAGTAACTTTGGCAATAACTACTGTATTATTTGTTGTATTTGTTTATTTAATCTATGACACATTCTTTGCTTCTAGTGAATATAGCTCTCCATCATCTTCTGTGGCTCAGAGTAAAGAAGAAACTGTAACCGAAGTTAAACCAATCACCACCCAACTTGAAAGAGCAGATATAAAAGACCCAATTCAATTAGCTGACTCCAGCCAAACAAAAAACCAATCGGTCAACCCACTTTCACCGAAGCAAAATCCAGATTCATCAGTAGAGTTAATGGCAGATGGTCAACCGACGTCTGAGCAACTAGAGATAATAGAGCAAAGCCGACAGTTGCAGCGCGAGTATTTAAAACTGCTCAATGAATACCAAATGGCACAGTTGCAGCAAAAACTACAAACTGCTAACTCAGCTATTGCTGCTGCGAAATTAAAAACTGCATCTACTGTTGCAAAAACAAAAGAATTAGAAGAACAAGTAAAATCTACAGAAATTACTCAAGCTGAAAAAGATCAAGCAATATATAACCAAATTGCTGTCGTCTATGTTGGAGAAAAAAATGGTCTATGGAGTGCAATGTTGCAAATAGATAAACAATACTATGAAGTAAAAGTAGGGACTGAATTACCTGGTAATTCATCAGTGGACACAATTAACGAAGATGGAGTTGTAATTGAGACAGGCACACAAAAACGTTTCTTTAGAGTTCCTAAGTCACTGGATTAAACAGCTATGAAAACTTTAATATTAATGCGGCACGCGGAGTCTAGTTGGCCGGCTAATAACGATAATGATTTTGAACGTCCATTGAGCAAGCTTGGAGAAAATAGCATAGAAATCATGTCTGAAGCATTGCTTACTAAAAATATTAATTTAGAGTTAATGGTGTGTAGCACAGCAGTAAGGGCGGCTAAAACGGCAGCCAAGCTTGCAGACCGGTTACAATATCGTCGTAAACAAGTTACTCTTTTAGATGAGCTTTATCTTGCAAAGCCCGCAGATATATGGCAAATCATTAAAAATTTTGATAATCAGAATAACACTGTAATGTTAGTCGGACACAACCCAGGGTTAACAGCGCTTGCAAGTTATATCACTGGAGAATATGTCTCGAATTTGCCAGTTTGTGGTGTTTACGCAATTCAGATTGATTTAGATAATTGGCAAGATATTTGTCCTGGTTATGGCAGATGTTTATTTTTTGATTACCCAGATAAATATAATGCTTAGTTAAAAGCCTCTCTTGAAACCACTCAAAAGAGGCTTTTGGGCAACTTAAATATTATTTATCTTTAATTTCAATATGTTTGGTCATGGCTATATCACGCTTTGGTATAATAATTTCTAAAACACCATTCTGTATAGACGCATCAATCGCTTGGCCATCAGCTGTTTCTGGCAGCGAAAAGCGCCGATGGAATAATCCTTTGACACGTTCAACGCGCTTGAAATTTTGCTTTTCTTCGGTTTTTTCTTCGCAACGTTTACCTTTAATTGATAGCACATTGTGCTCCATCGATATCGAAATATCTTTTTTATCGATACCAGGCAAGTCAGCAAAAATAATATATCTCGTAGGTTCATCTTTGATATCAACAGCAGGTATCCACTGGCATGTCTCTACACTTGATGTGTCGTCTTCACCTTGCAAACGAAACTTTTGCCCTAACAAACGGTCTATTTCATTAATTAAATTGCTGGGCTCATAGCGTAATAAACTCATGACTAATCTCCTCAGTTAAGTAACGATTTCAATACATTAGTTAGTGGCTAAATATAATTTTTTCAAGAGTAAGAACATAAATTTTATAAAAAAATTACCACATCTACATTTTTTGGTTATAATGCTTATCATTGGAGAAGTGGCCGAGCGGTCGAAGGCGCACGCCTGGAAAGTGTGTATGTGTTAATAGCGCATCGAGGGTTCGAATCCCTCCTTCTCCGCCAGTTTTTATTTCTCGAAAAATTTTAGCTGGATGCTCTGTAATTCCAAAAGTGCCTTAAAACTCTATGATTCATCGGCGCTAGTGATTTTAATATGTGCATATCTAGAGAATTATAAAAACCACTAAAAATAGCCTGAAATCTCCTATTTTACTTGTTGTTTCTCTGTTAAATGTGAACTAGGTATTTACACTTTAATCTTTACCCATAAGTCTTGCAACTATTCATTAGTAGATATAATCTGTCCTAATATTACTCATTAATGGATATGATGGCAGAAATATGAACCGTGCTGAAAGTGAATTCAGTAATATCTCGCTAGGCGATAAACACCTAAATGCACGCGCTAAAAAAGCTGTTGTATGATTTAGGTCGTGATGTTAATGCGAGTATTACAGGAGCCAATGACGATTGGCATTCAACAAATGCAGTTTATCGTTTTTTCTCACGCGAGGATGTGACTGCGGAGAACTTATTATTTCCGCATATTGAGTCGACATATGCACGTATACAAAAAGAACGTGACTATTGCTAGTTCAAGTTACAACAGAACTGAATTATTCAAGTCAACCGATATGCAAATCAGACGTAAAGCCTGGTTATCATGAATCTGATCGGATTTATCCTCTTCATCCGTTATTAGCATTTACTGAAGACAGAATATACTTGGGAGTATTGGATAATTTTAGTAGGACGCGTTTGCAATTAAATCGTGAAACAAAAACACGGGCTTAATACAATAGTGAAGTTGCGCATAAACCGATAGAAGAAAAAAGAGTCTTTCTAGGATATCGTAAGGGTTGTGATGCTGCTCAGTGCTGTCTCCTGACACACAATGCATTCTGATTGGTGATAGGGAAAGTGATATGTATGAAATTTTTCATGAATATGAACGAAGAAAGGATTAGGGGAGAGCAGATTGGTTAATTCGCGTACTATATAATCGAACGCTACTGAATGAATTGGGCGAAAAAGAGAATAAAAAGGTTTCATCGTAAGTTAGCCAACTTTGATATTGTTACTGA
>Ga0210025_1002032_pt1 | contig 20660 bp, 11 predicted proteins | sample CryGeyme20150102_FD_183989 | JGI IMG/M metagenome (GOLD analysis project Ga0210025, IMG submission 183989) | Groundwater microbial communities from Crystal Geyser aquifers in Utah, USA - Crystal Geyser metaG 2015-0102 (SPAdes) (version 2) | ecosystem: Environmental > Aquatic > Deep subsurface >...
GGCAACTTCGCCCTGCCGGATGCGCTGCTTTCCCTATACCATAAATGGAGTCATTTTCGAGGGATCAAAATATTGTCAGCACAAAAAGTGACGACGATAAAAAATAAAAAATAACACAACAAAGCGCTGATTCCTACAAAAAAAAAACCAAAAAATTGCTTACCACCATGATGACATTCTTTCCCAGCGCCTCCAAAACGAAGGCACTCGTCTCTCCGCTGCCCTTGGAGTTTCGCACCGTAAAGGGTTGTCCCTTTTCGTATTCGAGGGTCTCTTCTTCGGCAGACTCCCGAGCTGCAGACTTGGGAGTTACCAGCTTCCCTCCCGTTTCGTCCCGATAATCAATCAAACAATGCTGTCGCGACAGTGCCTTCGCTGGGCCCAAGGAAAAGAAATTAACATCACCCGTCGCATGGGATCTACCCAACACAGCTGGCAATCGCGTGAGAGGAATGGTAACTCTGCTTCGTTCTCCTCCCTTCTGTAGCAGGAAAGATACAACGGCATTTCAGACATTTATAGTTTAATGGAAACCAACAACAACCAACAAAGTGATTGATATAAATAACCTACTTCAAATATTCCATCTAAAAGACAAAAAGCTTTTTTCCCTATTGATCCGCCCAGAGACATGTTTTCCTTTTCATCGGGACTACCGTTCGTCTCTTCCTCCTGAACTTTGGTGTCCGCGGCCGGAGGATAATTGGAAGCTGCAGCTTCATCATGATCGTCCGATCTAGGAGCTGCACCGGATGGTTTCATAAATTCTACATTAACACTGGAAGTCGTCGGAATCAGTGGTGTCCCAGCAGCGGTGTTGATTAGTGGTGTGTTGTCTTTCTGGCTGGTAATCGGCTGTTCGGTTTGCATGTTGTAATACGATTGCTATTGAAAGAATCGGCTGTGTAGTGTTGAGTAACGGAAATTCTAGAGTATAGGTAGTTTGGTGATTTTAGAGTATGGTGGCTGCAAAGGCGCACTGGTTGGCAAGAGAGAGGTTGTGACAAAAGATTTTTGTTGTTTGGCGTGTATTTTTTGCTTCCTGGATCACGGGACTCTTTCTGGATTGAGTCGCGAACAAAGGGAATGCACACTTGCCTACCAGCATTTCTCGGAAGAGTCTGGTAGACTACTAGCTAGCTACTCAGTAGTAGACTACTACTAGCTAGGGTAGTCTACTCCGAGTTCAGCTGAGTACCATACGCCGCACCTGGACTAGCCATCTTTTTTCCTCACACTATTTGATTCCTTCCGTGAAATAGGACTGTGGCTGTGACAATGCTGTTAGGACTTCTTCCACACCCTGTTTTCTTGCAGCGCTCCGCGCAATGATTCTATCAATACAGTATTCTATTTGGAAGAAACTACTGTCGCAATCTAACACTCAAGGGGCCCTCGTGCATGCTCGACGATCCCAGTTCAAGACCAGAAAAATTAGTTGACAAAGTAGTACAAAGCCGAGTAGATGAAAATTAAGCAATGTGGACCAAGTTAAGAGCAAGACGCGAGCGAACGACGACTCAACAGTGTTTTTTTCATTAAATAGAATACTACTAGTAGACTAAAAGGAGTAGTACTCTAGTAGTATGGTACTATTAGTAGTACTATTAGTAGTGAATAATACTGTGATGTTGTTATCTGTAGCTACTACCAGGTAGTGCACAAATTCGGCCGCTCACTGTCAAAAATTCAGGGTCGGGTCGTGCTACGATGAACGAGTGGGAATGATGAGTCGGAGACACGAATGATTTCGATTTACTCGAGAATTTTTTTAAAAGCATGTGAAATTCCAAATATGGCGTATGGAGTACTACGTACCACTCCTCTACTAGCAGTAGTGGTACTAGTAGCTACTACTACTACTAGTACCCTGGTACTAGTCTACCAGTACTACTAATTAGAAAAGGCAACTAAGGCAGGAGAGGTCTACTAGCTAGTACTGAAGAGTACTCTACAGTAGACGATCGAGTAGGATCTTAGTATTATTCTTATTACGTCCTCTCCTACCATGGTACTACTAGCTAGTAGTCTACTTTAGTAGTTGGTGTACTCTAATAGCTACTATTACTCTAGCTACTACTCGGGTACTAGTAGTAGTAGCAGTACTACTGAGTACTTAGTACTCCTGCCCAATAGGTAATAATAGTAGTAGCTTTATTTCCTCATCATCACAATAATACTCGGAGTATATTATTATTATCTCCTTACAAGTTGCTTCATATCCTCGCCTGTTAGTGGCACGTAGAATGATGACAAGTCTCATAAAAAGGAGCAAGAAGGAGACTGCACTATTGAATACTTGGGATGGTGATAATACCGACAGCAAAGCTATACAGATTCTCGAGATAGCAGACATGACATCTCGCACCAATAGTACTCCTCCCAACATGGAAGAGGAATGTTCAGAGGAAGACAAGACCATTGTTACGCACGAAAACCAAGTCGAGAAGAGTGTCGTGGGTGTGAAAGATTCCAGAAAAGCAGCACCAACATCAGAAAGTGGAGGGGGCGTCACAGGCTGGTTATCTCAGAAACTGCACGCTACTACTGATACTTCCTGTGGAGATGCCTTGCTCGATGTTGCATCGTGTTCACCCACGAAAATGGACCGCGAACGATCGGCGCTCACGGCTCCCATGCCTCCTGATTTCGACGACGAATTATCAACCGTCCAAGAAAAAGAAGAGCTAACCGGTGTAGAAGTAGAGGTTGGATCTTCGTGCAACAATGATGATTGTCTTCATCGGAAACGGTGGGCCGAGGTCTTTTGGATCTTCAACAATCAAAAGTTGGTACCCTGCTGGTTCAGGAACAGGAGACGCATTCTTTTGGGCAGCGCCTTTGTCTCCATTTTTCTGTTTGGTGTGTTGATTGGAGCCTGTGGTTCTGGTCAGTGCCGTGCCAGCAGCAGCAGTTTCAAAAGTTCCAAGACTTTAGCGGGGGGCAACACCGAGAGCAGTGACAAGGACCCAGCAGAGAAGGTAGACACCGATAAAGTCCACCTCGCCTACAGTTCACCCAATCCCAATGCCATTGTCAATGATAAGCCTGGTATCTTTGGACCCCAAACCTTCATTATAACCCCATTGATGACGACTGCCGAAATCAATGGCTTGGCCATGGATATTTTTGAGCAACAACAGAACAATGAAATGGGAAGGGAACGGTACGCGCTGCTTTTTGAACCTGGCACCTACGGCTCTACTGAGGAGCCCATCATGCTACAGATTGGGTACTACACGGAAGTTGCAGGTCTTGGTGAAAGTCCTAATGATGTAAAGATCAATGGTAAAATCGAAGTCTACAATCGGGTAAGTCACATTGCTGTATGCTACTGATTGTAATTTACAAATGAAAGCCAACCTTATCGCCGACTTGTTTCTCTATTAATTTTTCAATCCTGTAGTGCTTTGAACCAGACCCATACGTCGATGGAAAGTTCATTCCAACCTCCAACTCGGAAGAAGGACTTTGCTTTGCTTTGAACTCATTCTGGCGAGCTCTGTCGAACTTGTCGATTCAGATTGTTTCACGAAATCAAGATCCCTGTCGTGCCACTGCAATGTTCTGGGCCATTTCACAGGCATCTAGTATGCGCCGTGTCCACGTCGAGGGAGGAGACATGTCCTTAATGGATTACTGTTCGGACCCTGCTTATGCCAGTGGGGGCTTTATTGCTGATTCCAAGGCGGAAAAGATTATTTCAGGCGGACAGCAGCAGTTTATCACACGGAATGCTGAGATTACAGAGTGGGATGGTTCTGTATGGAATCAGTTTTTGCTCGGGGTTGATGGGGCGCCTGGGGATTCGGGCTACCCAGACCCTGCCGTCACCTCCATGCAGACGAATCCTGCAAGCCGCGAAAAGCCCTACCTCTTTGTAGATGAAGCAGGAGACTACTACGTGCGTGTACCGTCCTTTGCTAGAAATACTAATGGAATTACATGGAGTCAGGGAACCACTCCTGGAAGAACAATTCCCATCTCTGACTTTTATATTGCTGATGAGAACAGCACAGTCTCTGAGATGAATTCTCAGCTCAAGAATGGAAAACACTTGCTGTTCACTCCCGGACAATACAACGTGGACGAGCCAATCGTCGTGGACCGCGAGAACACCGTCGTGCTTGGATTTGGTATTCCAACCCTCACAGCTGAGAAAGGCGCCGTTCCCATGAAGACGGCAAGTAAGCCAGGAATTATCATCGCCGGCATCACCTTGGATGGTGGATTGGAACTGTCGCCAGTCCTCCTCCAAATCGGAGAATTGGGTGATTCTGAGACAATTGATATGAACTCAACCAATCCAATCACACTTTCTGATATATACTTTCGCATTGGTGGACCTCACGTTGGCAAGGCCAATGTATGTCTCGAAATAAACAGCAACCATGTTCTTGTCGACCATACTTGGGTGTGGCGGGCGGACCATGGTGTAGAAGATTTTGATTTGGACGATGGTTTTGAAGGCGACAATGAGCGTTGGCGGACAAACATTGGGCTGAATGGTATGGTTGTCAACGGACATGATGTTACCGCGACAGGCCTCTTTGTGGAGCATTATCAAGAGTACAACCTTGTATGGAATGGCGAGCGTGGTCGGGTTTATTTCTTTCAAAATGAATTGCCTTACGAGCCCCCGTCGCAAGAAGAATGGATGGCCGACGACGGAGCCATCGGGTGGGCAGCCTACAAGGTGAACGATGATGTCGTGGAACACGAACTGTGGAATGGAGGTGTGTACTGCTACATGCGCAACAACCCTGATGTTGTCACTGCAAATGGTTACGAAGTCCCAAAGCGGGATGGAGTCACATTGAACCGTATCATGACCAGAAACCTGAGTGGGCCCGGGACTATCACTAATATTGTAAATGGTGTTGGTGAAGAAGTCAACAAGGATAACAAAGGTCCCTTTTACGTCGTGGCATATCCGCAGTAAAATTGACGTGTCCAGTCCGAGAAGTCAAGCAATGCTCTCCTTTAAATTCAGACTGCACACTGAATATGACAAACATAATTTAAATGTTAGAATCATAGACTCTTACCTTGCGCGGGAACGTGGCACTTACTTTATCTTACTGCAGCAACGGACTGGTACACTTAAAGAATGCTGGCGGATTACTAGACTACTAGAACTCAAATCAGCTTTCATTCAACTCTCCTAACTTGCCCGACACTCACATTAACCCCCAACCCTATTGAAAATCACATTCTCCATTCCCCCCCCTCTCTTCATGAGGAGTGCATTATTTTGTGTGTGGATACTACTCTATGTTAGAGGATAGATGGCAAGCATTCATTGACACGAAGGCAATCTGTGAATCTGCTGACACTACTGCTACGAAGGAATTGTCGTATGTGTCTTCTCCGTTGCTCTGTCAGTGGAGGCCTGGAGGACTTTGCCGAGGAGGAAGTTCGTCACCTTTTGGTTGGCAGGAGCGGCGGCTGCAACAACAACAGCAGGCATCAAATAGAATGGCATCACCGTGGGCACTCTGGGTCTTTGCTGGATATACGCATTGACACCAGAGCGAAAAATAGTGAAGAACATGGCAGTCAGCTACAGCAAGTAGAACCCAGCACTACGCTTCTCACGTTGGTGTCCAATCTGCGCTTTGTTGAACATGTGAGCCTGGAAGTGTTGTCCAAGGATATTCCAACCGATACCGCATACAGTAGCAATGAAAGTCGACACAACAGCAACAACAACAACAACAACCTTATCGATTGGATTACAAACGAATGCTTTCATCTTCGCCAAGGAAAACTTTTGGCTGCTATGGAAGCATGGGAATTATGGCAACCAATATTAGATGCCACCTTGCCTGTACACGTCTTGGATGGCGAAATGCTGCCGTTTCCAGCAGCAACCAATGAGAAAGATCTGGACGAAATCACTACACATAATTATACACTCACGGATAACTTCCGTGTCAATACCATATTCACGAAATCACATGTCGCGAAAGGTGTCGTTCAGACCTTTGTACATCTTGTAGGCAAGGAATTAGACCTCAAGGGGAATGATGTGCTATGGCTCGACGCAGGGGCGGGATCAGGTTCGTTGCTTCAATTCTTACCTGACAAGGCTTCCGTTGGAGTTGATTTGAATACTCAGCATACTTCCATCTACAAGAAAAACTTCTTTGACGTCTCGCAGGATTGGTTGGAGGGAGTTCGAGGCTCATCCTTCCAACACCTGTGCATCATTTCTAATCCCCCATTCAGTGAGGGCAGCCGTGGCGATTATTCTATCATTATCAAATTTCTAGAACATGCAACTACACAACTAAAGGCTAGTTTTATGGGCCTGATTGTTCCTGCAAATCTTGCTCGAGTTTGGAGGTCCTCTGGACTCTCCATTCAGCTGCTATACCGCATGATTCTTCCTGTAAATTCCTTCTACGATCCATCAACAAACGAAAGCAAACACATTCAATGTCATTTCTTGTATTTTGATCTACGACCCCGAATCGATGCCTCTGAAGAGAACAAGCCTTTAAAAAAGACTTTAGAGTCTTCGTGTCCTCCTCGGCGACAGATCAATATTGTAGCTCAGCGCAACAAGGGTATGTTTCCTGATATTTCTACAGCCACGTTAACTGCGGCTGTGGTGAGCGGTTTGGGTCGAGCGGGTGTTGCTCTGGGATCATCCAAGAGCTGTGATATGACGTTGCGAGCCAAGTTGGATGATCGGCTGCAGCTCTTTCTCGATCTCAATTCCAAGCGCCCTCTATCTATCGTGAACTCAATGTCGGCACAAATTGGCAACCACAGTTTGGGATGGATGGCAAAATCTGTTCGCCCACCCCTGGCCCTTGCGATGCACCTGCTTTCCCAAAAAAGAGAAGTTTCCAACATCATGTCGCCAGACCAACAAATTCTGGAAATTCCGGCCATAGTAGTCAATATGATGAGTGGCGAGGGGACCCTCGAATACGAGTCTCTGTATCCACAGTGTCAACCATCCTTTCGTATCGTTGGCGACAGGAGCCCTGAGACGATTCATCAGGTTGCACAGAACATAAAGCATTTACCATATCGTCCTCTCATGGACTTTGTGATTTGGGATGCTCAACACTTGCCATTGCGAGATGGGATTGCGGATTCTCTGGTTGGCGATCTTCCGTTTGCCGGCAGCAAAAAGAAATCTCACCAGGAACCTTCTGCAGACGCAATAACCAGCCAGGACAAAGTGCTTTGTTACTCAAGGATTCTAGTGGAATCTGTCAGAATCCTCTGTGCTTCCGAGGGAAGAGCCGTGCTCATTAGCGCTGATAACCAATCTCTTGTGCATGCCATTAAAAAATTCACTGGCAACTTGAAGGAAGTGTGGCAAACAAAAATCAATATCGGTGGCTTGACTGGACGACTATTTTTGCTAGAGAAGAAACAACCTTGTTGGAAAGATATCAACCTTGTAGTTGAGGATCCTTATAGAGACCGCAGTCACAAAATTTTGGCGCAAGCACAAAACGTCTGTTCGACGTTTTACTTGGACGACCATCTTGTCCTCCAGCAGGGCAAGCAGAAAAAGACGCAGGACTTGATTACAGGAGTCTGTCTCCAGAATGAATATCGCCACATCGATGGTACTATTACACACTGCTACCGACTATTCTTTGATCCGAAGGTTGCCAACATGCAAGCCAAAGCGTTGGAGAAGGCCATTCGACCTTGTCTTTCGGCAGAGAAAATAATTTACAGTAGATGAGGTGCTCCTGTAACGACACTGGGTCGTGTAACCGTCTGTCTGTCACCTCCAGCGAAGTCCTCTTGCCACCAGCAACAGTCCAAAGATCCTGTTTTTAATCCCTTGTTTTTGTTGTCCGCAGTGCGAAACGCACAGAAATAAACAAGCAGAGACCACGCTATAAGAGAATTCAGACAGGGAGATTCAAAGTAAAGCTAGCTAGTCACTTTGAGTAGCTTCAAGAGAGCGAAAAGTGAAAAAAGTTGCAGGGCCAGGTGCTTCCTTGTAGTTCAGCACAGATCTCTTATCTCTTATACTCAATTGTCGATCCCAGATTACCAGCCCGTCGATCATACATCATATATTACTACTACCAGCTATCAGCATTCCGCTATCATGTTTCATCCAACATCATCATCATCAGCAGCAGCAGCATCGCAGAAAAAATCGAAAGTACAGCTGCAAGGACTGGGGGCGACACAAGAAGTAATGGATTCTTGGGTGAATGCAACGCTCAAGACGGCTCAGTCGCTTGATCCGGCCTCGTATTTGCCCGATTTGTATTGGAAGCACAAGACGCGACCCGACGGTCGCATTTTTAGCCAGGCTCGCCCAACATCGGTTGCCGTGTCAGTGCTGCAAAAGAATGCGATCGGGAGTGCCATTGTGACTATGAAGTCATCGCCGGTAGTAATGGATGGTGCTGACGAGTCTTCCGATGATATCAACACGAATGCTACACAATCCACACTCGTTCTGGCGGGTGTCACGGCCGATGTTGGGCAACCATCCTCCCGTGCCGGTGACTTACGTGTTACATTGGTCCCATCGAATCCAGCCTTGGAATCATGGTTGCAGCGTCTTTTGGTAGCCTGTCTGGATTTAGATCAGCTCGGGATTGTACCCGGAAAAGCAGCCTTTGGTTTGGATGTTACCGTGGCGATTTTAAATTTTGATGGAAATCTTCGGGATTCTTGCTTGCTGGCAGCCGTCGCCGCACTAACAGATACGATGTTACCGGCTATTGTAGTACATGATGGGCGGGTTTTTACCTTGCCCGACAATGACAGTGTCAGGAAAGTTCCGCAGAGTCTAAAATCCTTTCCCTCCAAGAAATTGGTGCTGGGAAGGATCCCGATATCTCTGTCAATGGGAAGCATACATATTTCCTGCAAGATGGACAGTGATGATAATATTAGTGATGGGGAAATGGACTGTACTATAGAAAGAAAGCACTACTGGTTAGTAGACCCAGCCAAAGAGGAAGAGTCAGTTTGCGAGGGAGGTATTTCTGTCGTTGTCAATGGACTCAACCCGGAGCAAATTCTCTCCTTGGATTATACGGGCCGTGTATCAACCACTTCTACCGATGTGGCCTTGGCACTAAGGATGGCACAGGGTCGCGTCGAAGAATTCTTGCCACTGTTAACTCCTTCCACTTCATAGAAATTTTGTAATTTTATTTGAGGGCTTGCAGATAGACTCATAGTGCATGGATTCACTACAAAACGGCAGTGTCATGCTCTTATCATTCTACCTACGAAGGCGACTATACTTCTTCTGTCTGTTTGCGTAGATTGTTTTGTGAATGTGTGTTAGGATAAATTGACGCCCTGTTTATCTTTTTTACACGCTTCGTCCATTTGGAGAGTTTCTACTTCTTTTTCTTCCTTTCGTTCACTATTATTTCTTTCCCAACGAGACGATATGACGATACTTAATTTGATCTTACTTTCCATCTTTATTTAGCATCCAGCAGAACAGGCAGAAACACTCTGCGCTCCACTTACTCTTCAAAACATCGCTTTTGTTTGCGCGTGACTTTCCTCCACCATCGCATGCCGTTCTGCAATCATCCAGGCCATCACCAAGGACTTTGAGTCGAAAAAGAGCCGTCGTGCGAGGAACCACGAGAGCTTGATCACCCATAGCTACGTGTGCATCTCTTTCATTCGCTGACCCTTACCTCACTCGCCGTCTCCGTCTTGACCCGTTTTCCTTTCAGAGTGCCGGAGAATTTCTTCAACATCGTGGACGTCTTCAATAGATACGTCTGGAACTTGCCAAGATTGGGATCCAATAGTACCCATGTCACCATCATCGTCTGATTGCCGAATTACCTCGCTTTGTCGCAGCCCAGGCGCATCGCCATCATGTGCCCCTTGAGGAGGATCTACAGCTTCTGAGTCATCCTCCTCGTCATTAGAGTTGCCTTCCGCTTCATCCTCCCACGTTTCCGCAGGATGTTCCTCATTCTCATTAGCTTCGTCTTCAGCGTCCCACTCTTCCTCCGCTTGTTCGTCCTCGATGGCAAGTAAGGCTGCTTGTTCGTCCTCGATGGCAGGTAAAGTCGCTTTTAAGTCATCCGCAGTGTCTTCCTCTTCCCATTCCTCACCGTTGCCATTGTCTTCTGCGGATTTGTTATCATCGTCATCCTCTAGACCATCATCTTTCGATTCATCAATTTTTTCTTCTTCAACATCAACAGTATCTTGGTCCGAAAAGAATTTTCGAGCCTCATCATCAACATCTTCGTCTAATTCCTCTCCTTCAGATGACCAAGAATCTTCGACGGGCTCCTCAACATTGACAAAGGTAGCTGGCGGCGGTGGTGGTGGTGGTGGTGGTGGAGGGACCAACTGGAACTCTTCCGACTCAAAAAGTTTAGACTGTGCCTTATTTTCATCTAGAGGCTCCTCGTCATTCTTCAACAAAACGTTGAAGTAGCAGTACAGAGCAAAGGCGAAACAAGCGACTGCGAGGATACCGCAAAGAACTATAACCAGTATGAGCCACCACTCCATACCATCATCACTCTTGTCATCATTTAGGGATTGTGGCGTACCGGCCACTGTAAAAGGTGAGTCTGGATCGACGCTTAGAATACTTTCCTGCAGCTTACCCTCATCGATAGCTTGATTTGTCGCATTTGTATACTCCGTTTTGACCACCTCAAGATTTTCCCCAACAACTAAAAGAATGTAGCGCCCGAACATTTCTTGGCAATTCGCATCACTAGGTATAGACGTGCCATCAGATGTCACACTCGGACAGTTCACGTCTCTAGCGTTGTAGAGCTCAGTCGAGCCGTCCTCAAGGGTAGATTCCAGCCGTCGTTCTACAATAGTACCTGTATTTCGCAACCGTCGTTGTCGGCTTCTGCTTTGGACACCAGCCACTATATCTTCGACAAAGTTGGCAAATGAAAGATTCAGCGGGCGAGCATACGTTAAGAAGCTCAAATCCTTGGCTTCGATGTCATCCGTGTTGAAGAGAACAAAGGATGTGCTGATTTCGACAGGCGTAGAGGAAACTGTAGGCATTTGACTGGGCAGAGACGACGGCTGAGAGGTTAATGGAGACGTTGGTCTCGGTGTGACTGGCACGCTCGATTCTGAAGTTGGCGATGCCGTCGTGTTTGCAGTGGCGGTGGGTGACGAGGTAGTTGTTTTCGCACTCGGGATGCTGCTTGAGAAGAGGCTAGGTACCATCGATGGACTACTTGTCGCATTGGTTGGCGCGCTTGATGGAAATGTGGACGGTTTCGCACTCACACTTGGTGCAGTGGTTGGGAATGTGGACGGTTTTGCACTCACACTTGGTGCGGTGGTTGGAGTCAATGTCGCATCGGAAGCTGTTGGAGATACACTGATGCTCGGTGCAAGAGATGGCTTTGTGGTTGGCAATGTGTTGGGAACTTCAGATGTACCAGTTGGCAATGTGCTGGGAACTTCAGATGTACCAGCATTCGGTACTGTACTAACCTCCGGTGGCACGGTCGACGGAGATTCAGTTGTTGGACCAGCGTTTGTAGCGTTTGTGGGGCTGACACTGACACTTGGCACGAAAGATGGAGAGGAAGATGGAGAAATGGTAGTTATACTCGACGGTGCCGCACTTGGAATGACGATTGCCTCAGGGATCAGCACTTCCGTAACGCCGTGGATGATGCCGTTGTTGGCAAGATTATTAATGAATTGAAGGGATGCAATATTACCAGACGTCGATGTGATTGTTCCTCTTTCGTCAGAGTCCATTTGAACAGTTGTTTGTTTGTCATTCAGCATTGTAAGTCTTTCGGTCGCTTGAAGATTAGTGCTCGCCACGACTCCAGCGGTGATATGGTACCTTAATATGTCTTCCAACAAGACAGTATTGTTACGCAAGTAAGCCAACTCTAGAGGATCCATTTTTTCAAAGGCCTCGTTGTTGGGAGCAAATACAGTGTAAGGTCCATCATTGCTCAAGGTAGTTTCCAGCTCGGTCAATTTAATGAGCTCCATAAAGGTCGAAAACTGGGCAGATGCATTAATTGCAGCCGGAATATCTCTGGTAGCACTTGGCGGCAAGAGTATTTTATTAACAACATGAACAACACTGTTGGTAGAATTGAGATCTGCATCGGTAATGACTGTGGCGGCAGTTCCTTGTCCATTCAACTGAAGAAAATTAGAACTTCCAGCGTTTCCAACAGATAGCCTTACCACGTCTTCAGTGGCCATTGTCAACTGTCCCTCGGCCTGCGCTTGATCTAACAAAGCACTTTGCGAAAGAGCTTCAGCGGAATCAATATGATACAAGAACAGATCATCATAATGCAAGTTAAACGCTGGATCCGCCAAAATTCGTAAAACTCGTGGATCGTTCAGATCGTCGAACGCTGAACTGGCAGCACCAAATACGGTCAGTTTTTGGGTGGCAGACTCTAACAATGCAAGTGCAGCTGGCACAGTTGCAATGTTTTGTTCAAATTCGGCAAGAGATGGTGTACTATCAATCACCTCCAAAGCTGTCGAACGAGGCGGACGAGCTTTATCGACGATGCTTATCAGATACCGCGAATAGTAATATTCGGATACTGTACCAGAATTTTCAACGACGATTGTTACGTCCAAGGGAATGTCGGCAGTAGCTGCAGTAGCCTGGATGTTCAGTGTTAGCTCGACTTTCGACTTTTCTTGAGGATTGGTATGCGTAATGCCCATAGCATTGCCAGCGCAAAGACTATTAACTTTTTGTGTTTCATCATCTGTTACTTCCAGTTCTGCAGCTGTTCCGGCACTCAAAATAAAGGAAAATCCTTTAAACGTCGAGGCTACTGGTACAACTGTCGAAAATACTAATGTGCGCGTTATTGTTTGTGCACCTCCAGCAGCATCAGTGGTGGGATCGAACGCAATAGGAAAGGTACTATTCGGAGTCAAAATTTGATCGTCAATGGTGAGTCTGTACCCTTCCTCTTGAGAAACTAATCCTGTAGTTGTTTCAGCGCGAGAAAGATGAGGACCACCAACGGCAGCGCTGCCAACATTACAACTGGAGGCGCCTGTTGGAAGTGCTTTTACATATGCTGGCAAAAGTAAGGAAAGAGCTCCCAGCACTGATAGCAACCCAAGTACCTTTAATTTGCATCTTGAATTGATCATGATTATACTAAAATGAACTTGTTGTTTATATCCAGCAGTAGAGTACTACTTGGTTTGCTGCTGCTTTAGATTGATCTCTTCTTCTTCTTCTTCTTCTTCTTCTTCTTTGTCCAACCTTTTTAATGAGTTGCTCGTCTTTATTAATAATAATACCGTATATGTTGTAATAATAATACGACAGGACCGGATCGAGATGGTGTCGGATAATTGCTGTTAAATCAAGAAGTACCGGTGGTTCACTCAGCCAAGCAAGTAGATCCTACGAGTACATTATTTTAATAAGTAGTAGTTATTGCTGAAGATGACGAACGAATTGGTAAGTTTTTTGAAAAATTAGGTTAACAATTTTTTCCCTTGTCCGGAGTGCGATCGACGATTGATGATCCAGCCAACAACAATTCGGCAGCAGTGAAGAATAACTTCAGCACGAATGATAATAATATTGTTATTATCATTGTCATATGGAACTACTATGCGGTACCTACCAAAACTGAGAGATATTGATCGTCCTGGCTGTGCACAGCATTATTTTTCAAGAGCCCGGGTGGACGTATTGTGATGAACTCCCAAAATAATATACTGTTACTTTGGTCAAAATTTGTCTGCTGGTCAAAATCTTTTAGAATTTTTTAATAACATCGCCACCGGCCGTAGAACGTACTACTACTAGCTACACTACTAGCTAGTAGTAGTAGCCACTACTACTACTAGTAGAGTAGCTAGCTAGCTACTCCGATTAGCTACTAGGTCTAATAGCACCCTCAAAATAACTTGCTGCTATACTGTAGCTAGAAGTAGAGGATAGTAGCTACTAGCTAGCTACTATTCTAGCTAGTAGTAGCTACAACTAGCTAGTAGACTACAGTGCTACTCGAGTAGATTTTGTCGACAACCATTATTTTTAGAAGATATTATACGAATTGCAATAGACCAGCAAGACAAAACATCATAGGCTTTATGAAACAGAGTTTCCTTCTTATCGCATTTGGTATTTTCAACGACATTTCTTGCTGTGGTTTTATTCCCATCGCAAGAAGTAGAAAACGAAGAATAGCATCTTTGAAAAGTACAAGTACAAGGCAGCAGCAGCAGCAGCAGCAGCAGCAGCACCCTGCAGCAACCGATGCGGTGTATCAACCACTACTGGATGCTGTTCAACATAGTCAAATAACTTTATCATCGACAGAAACCTTCCGCATATTCCACGGTCGAGGAGGCTGTTATCCTGGTTGCGAGCATCTCACATTGGACTGGTTCCCCCCAGTGTTCGTGCTTACCAATTTTAGGGCACTGCTAACCGATAATGAGTTGCAAAGAATTGAAAATGCTTTAACACAGAAATGGAATGCAGTTGTAAGCAACCGCGACAAAGCAACAGATGTATTAATTACTGTATCGGAGCAAATGTCCTGGGTGTATCAGAATCGTGACCAGAATAATGTGACAACAAAAATCATGTCGGGCGAAATACCGGAGCCCCATATTGTAACGGAAAACGGAAACAGATATTGGATACAGACAATATCAGAAAGTGATAACAAGCGCCACATCGGTCTCTTTCTAGATATGGCAAATGGTAGACGGTGGCTACAAGAGAATGCCGACGGAAAATTCATTTTGAATCTCTTTAGCTATACCTGCGCCTTTTCTGTGGCTGCTCTACAAGGAGGTGCCGAGGAGGTTGTCAACGTCGACAAAGTGCAAGGAGTAATCAAGATTGGGCAACGCAATCATGAATTGAACAATGTTGTAGATGGAGCACGGTTCATGAGTCACGATATTTTCAAAAGTTGGGGCAAAGTGAAGAAACTGGGACCGTTCGATATTATTGTGGCAGATCCACCGAGTTATCAAAAAGGGAGCTTTATTGCCAAGAAGGATTACGGCAAGCTGATTCGCAGACTACCTGATCTGCTGACTGAAAACGGACAGGCCTTGCTTTGCTTGAATGCTCCCGAGTTGGATAGTCAGTTTCTGAAAGATCTGGTGGCCGAAGAAGCCCCACAACTGAAATTTGTTCAACGACTTGAAAATCCAGAGTCATTTCCAAGCAGGAATTCAGAACGCGCCCTGAAAGTGCTTCTTTTTCAGCTTGCATCCGAGAAGTGACTGTTGTACCAGCAGATTTTGTAAATCAACTTGCAGCAATAGTCTCTTTCGTAATGTGGCGACTTTGCTTTTTTTAATCGAACCCAATTTTTCTCAAACAATCGTGGCCCGCCTCTTTATAATTTTGATACAAGCTTGAACCTGTTCTTTATGCCTCTTTTCTCTGTTGAAGTTCTCGTCAGTCTCTTTCAACTTTGTAGCAATATCATCTACTGTCGCTTCGTACTTCTGACGTTCTGCTTGCAGACGTTCTTCCCTCACTTTGAACTCCGCGATTTCGTTTTGGAGTGCGACTGATGACTCGGTCGACGTTTGCATCTCATTTTCCAACCGTTGATTGTGTTTGGTTAACTCTGACACTTCCAAAAATAGATGCTCATTCTCTGCTTTCGCTCGTTCTTCTTGCTTGACGAGAAATTTGATAACTCGCTTGGCACGTTGCAATTGTCGTGCTACACTGGTAGCATCAAACACTATTCGCTGTTTGCACGACTTGAACACTGACTTTTTTCGCTCCTCAATTTTACGCAATTGCTTGCTTTGAAGTTTCTTGATATCGTTCAACTGTTTTTGCCTCACGGTCATCCGGTATTTCCAACGCTGGACGTAGACGCGAACTCTTGTTTGAATTATTGTGGCAGCATCTTGTGCTTCGGTAGTGCCCTCATAAAATACAACACCGGGCCGTAACAGTAAGGCGCGAATAGATCGTTCTTTTCTAAGCCGTCTTTTTCGACAACGGACTAAAAATGCGCGTATCAGAGCTTGTAATTTCATCAGAATGACTTGCTTGACGGCAAAGGTTATCGATTGTAATTGTGACTGACTTTTATTCAGGTACATCATCCCCACCAAACTCTTGGTTCGTTTCGGTGTAACTGTTTGGGTAGGTACCGTTGCTGGTATTATCATGTTCTGTTGTAATTCACTTTCGTGGTTTATCGCCTTGGAAGTTTCAGGAGTTTCAATGTCATTTTCTGGTTGAGAAGGGATTGTTGCTTCCTGTTTATTCCCCACGTATTTGTTGCGACTGACGATGATACCCGTGCTTTGTAACTGATTACGTACCAAAAATCCTCGAGTATGAGCTTGTATTTGTACGCAGCAGGCTTTGATTTCTAGAGGCACGTCCGCCGGATCTAAGAAGTGTCCCGTCTTTCGTTCGGATGGCACAGAAAGAACACGTCGAAATGATGGCAGCAACAACAACAATGGGTCTGTTGCTACTTCGGAAACTGCAACAGTAGAATCAGCAGGTTGTTGTTGCATTGCACTGGTGGAAGTCTGTTGTTGGTCACTACAAAGTGCCGTTGTAGCACCTTCCACTTTCATCGTTTGTATCAAATCTTGTTCACGACATAAAACGCCCCTGGTCCATGCCTGTAATTTTTGAATGGCCATGCTTTCCACTTGCGCAAATTCTGCTTCCAAGATCGAGTTGTTTCGTCTCTTCGTTAATGTGAGTAGTGCCTGTGCAGTATCTTGATTTCTGGATTCTTGATCATTCATACTGATATCCAGACTATCATGACCCACAAGTTGAAGAAAGTAAATTGACATGAAAGATTGAACCACATTACGTGCAATCACTTGATCATCATCAACAACTTCTCCATTATGCTTTTTATTATTAGTAGTAGTATTTGATGATGATTCTTTTCGATTAAACTTGACGCATTCTTCTTGTAAAATTTCATTTTCCTGCGCTTTCAATGGTCGGCCCAAAAATCCCGCAACCAATGTGCATTCTTTTTTGCAAACAGCTGTATCGTAAAAAGCTAGTGTGGAGACTACATGAATATTAGATAAATATTATGACTAGAGTATTGAGACTAGTGGTTGGTGTGTGTATAGGAAGCAGGCATGGGCACACGACCTAATAGAGTAACACCTAACTCCTGAGTCCTATGGCAGTCCACCTGGGCTTAATTTGGTATGATGAGCATGGATGATTCAAATTTGGGAAACAATGCTCTAAATTCGGACAGACTTTGGCCTTTTACACTGCGCATTTGAAAAATTGAAATAAAGAATGTAATACATGTATGTACCATTGCAACTACGAAACCAGCAAGAAATAAAACAAATACTTTGCAGTATTACAAGTCGCCTTCTTTTTTCCCAGCGTTCACCTACGGTACTTACTACTGCTAGTATTAACAATGCCCAGAGTGAAAGCAGCTCAGTTCAAGATTCACATGATGGCTGCGGATAGTGTAGAGCAATCCCCGTCTTGTAAAAGTACCACCACCACGACAATCACGAAAAGAAAGCGAGTGTTTCTTCTGAACAAAGTGTTCAATCGCTTGTCCAAAAACAGCACTCATAATTCTTCTCCAACATCAAGAAGTGTTGATAATAATGTGAATTTTATGCTGAAGAACAAGAATACTGAAGAAATGCAGCGGTCATGCATTTCGACTTTGACCACCACCAGCCTCAAACCGTTGCATGTACAAAATGAAAACATCAGTCAAGCTACGTCTAGGACCACCGAAACTGAAATTGTACAAGAAGACGACAATGGCAATGATTCTATGAACGACAGCATATTTCTACTTCATCGATCACAAGACGACAACCAACAACAAGGATCCGCCACCACCGCCACCAACACCAGCACCACGACGTTGGCCGTCATTCGCGTACAAGCCATCGTACGAGGGTATTTGCAACGTTACGAGATCAAATTTAGGATATTGCAACGTCGATTGCAAACCATTGAAGACAGGAAACAAAAACAAGTCAAAAAGTTGCAACAACGCGTTGGTAGAGCCAAGAAGATGGAACTGTCCGAAATTGAATTTCGCATGGAAGGATTGTCCCGTCGTCTCCAACGTACGACACGCGTGATTCCGTATCTGTTTCGTGAAACACAAGCTCAATTGTTGGTCAATGGTAACGTATTATTCCAGTTGTTGCAGCTGCTGCTGCTGCGGTTGGAAACCTCTCCCAGTACCACCAGTAGTAGGTGGATTAGTAGTAGTGTCGTCTATCATCTAAAAGAATTGGAGGCATCGCACATGGCGCTTCAAATCACGGCACATTCTTACGTGGATTCCATGGAAGATATTTCTGGCATTTGGGATGCTCTGATCGCTCAGTGGGTAAATCCTGCACCCAAGTATCGTGTCAAACGTGGATTTGATGCCAATGGCAAGATCATCACATTGAAATCTACCACACCAACGGCTAGTACTACAAAGAGTGGCAGCGGGAGAAGCAAACATAAAAAGACAAAGAGGTTATCACAGGAAGTACCGCCCAGAATGGCTGAACTATACCTGTCATCACAGTCACAACGACAAGTAGACGAAAGTATTGAACAGGTACACAACATGATGGCCACTGTCATGCTCAATTAAAGTATATCTACCGAGCTAATTTGATGATGTGTCTTCGAAACAATTCCCGGTAGACCATTGCTACTATATTCATAACTATTACCGTTATCATGTAATACCATTGTATCCTGTAGTTACGATTGTGATTCGACCTTATCATATTATGATCTTGTAATTTATCAGTAGCACCTATTAAAATTGCTGGTACTAGCAACGATTAGAATACTCCGTACTGTGTGTACAGTACTGTCAGTGGGCTGGCTATCTTACTTTTTAAATCGAAATAGATGTGGCTAGTACATGCGACAGCGGACACGCCGTCCCTGTTGTGACGCACCAGCACCACCAGCACTAGCAAAAGCAATGGATCCCGTACTACTATTGCTGTGGCTCTGCCATGACGATCGCTTGCTGGTATACATATTGGTTACCAAATCTCGACGAAAACTCAGGGTAGATGGTATCTGGTATATGGTCGAATCGGTCGTCATGTCATGATCATTCTCTTCGTTATGTATCATGCCATCGTTCGCTTCCTCCATGTCATCCGTAACACTACTAGTAGCAGTAGTAGTAGCTGTGGTCGTCGTCGTCGTTGCTGTTGTTGCTTTTGTTATTATTATTGGGGCCGATGTTCCATACACAGCCGCATAGTCTCCCAGAGCTGCAGATCGAGCCACCTTGGTAGGCCATGCAGAATAACTACGTGCGATCTGGGCCAATCGTTCGGGCGTCGCATCTTCTTCATTTTGAGCTCGCAATAGTTTTGATAAAAACAATTGCTTACGATCTTGTCGATGCCACGATAATCGTACTTCTAATCCTCTTGTTTCGTTGTCATCATCGCCTGCAGATGACGACGACGACGAGGAGGATGAGGAGGAGGTGTTTGCTGCTCGTCGTCGACGTCGAACCGAAGAACGACGAAATCGAGGAGGAGGAGGAATCAGAATACCGTCATTATCCTCCTCATCATCATCAGTATCCGTATCCGTATCCGTATCATCATAATAACTGTCGCGTTGTTGTTTGTCTCGTATCCGTTGAGCAATGCGGGAAGCTTGACGACGAAATTTCGTGACATCGGATTTTTGGTACCACAATTCGCACTTTTGACCGCCGTATGTATTCAACAGTTGAGATAAGGCCGTAGAAATAATGTGAACGGTCGTGGCACCCGTAGGGGCAAACGATACTCGAGGAAGAGAAGGAGAGTCGTGATGATGATGATGCGATGAAAAACCATGTTTGTGATGTTCGACGTCATCAGTAGTAGCAGTAGTATCATTACCAGTACTTCTAACATCAATTTCATCATCATCTTCTTGACAGTAGAACATCATATTATTATTATTCTCATCATCTTCACTCAAGGGTGGACTGACCACACCTTGATGAGGATCAACGATCATTGACGAGGAAGAAGATGTCGCCGACTCTATAGCGGCAATGAAAGTTTCATCATTTTGAAGTGTAGTCAAACACATGGTTGTTGTCTTCTATATAAACAACACGCACAGAAGTGTGAAGAGCAGCTGCAGACCGTGATTAAGGAGTTGTAGAGATAGATGGTCTCTCTCTCTTTCTTTCTCTACGTGTTGTTGGACAAATGCTTTGAAACTGCAAACGAGCAAGAGAAGAAGAGAAGAAAGAAGAAGTATATAAGTTGAAATCGTCGGAGTCACGCTCTACCAGATGATGATGATCAACGAATGAGACGATGCGAGACAAAGAGCAGCTTAGATGATGGGACTTCAAGTAGTAGTAGTACGTACGATTGTAGTGAAAGAGCAATGTTCTTGTTGAACCAAATAGCGGTAAAAGGTAGGATGTAATGTTGTACTGTTCTGGGTTAAGATGCCTTGTTGGTCTTTGTGAAAAAAATCTCAGAAGTGAATGATTGGAAAAAAGGAAAAACTTGGAGTTACAAATTTTTTGCGTTGAGTTATTTGATTTTAATACTGGGTAATTATTTACACACGCTAGCTACGGTACGCTGGACAGTACGGTCGAGAAGCGTATGACAGAATTGATTGCGAAAATAATAATAATAATAATAATAATAATAAATGGGCAAGGAAGACC
>Ga0210025_1002039_pt1 | contig 20612 bp, 22 predicted proteins | sample CryGeyme20150102_FD_183989 | JGI IMG/M metagenome (GOLD analysis project Ga0210025, IMG submission 183989) | Groundwater microbial communities from Crystal Geyser aquifers in Utah, USA - Crystal Geyser metaG 2015-0102 (SPAdes) (version 2) | ecosystem: Environmental > Aquatic > Deep subsurface >...
GAAAATTTCCATTGCTTTTGCTACTTTATCAGGAAACACTGAGAAGATCGCATATGAATTAGAAAAATTTTTGTTGAATAAATCTTATGATGTAGATTTGTTGAATTTAGAAAACACTAAAGTAGATGAGTTGAAAAAATATGATTTGGTTTTTTTAGGTTGTTCTACTTATGGTGATGGAGACTTGAATCTTATAATGGATATTTTTTTATCTGAAGCTGAACAGATTTGTCATCTGTGTGAGTCTACAAAATTTGCAATATTTTCCTTGGGTGATAGTATTTATCCTAATTTTGCTATTGCAGGAGAGATTGTAGAAGATAAAATTATAAATATGGGAGGAGAAGTAATTCACCCTTATATTAAAATAGATGGATACCCTTCTTCTGAAGTTTTCGAAGAAATCAAAAAGTGGACTTTGGAAGTTTTAAAATTTTTTTAGTGTAGATAAATGATTTGACATTTTTAAATAACTGTAGTAAAGTATTAAGGCTATGATACAACTATTGAATAACAATAATTTGAATAATAACCGCCAATAACGGGTGTCATTTTTGTAAATCAAAAAATCACCCGCTTAAAGAAGCGGGATTTTTATTGGAAAATATTCCGAGGTAAGTTCCTGCCCAAGGTGGGCAAGCAGTGGTAGAATCCCGATCAAAGCTCCGAGATAGTTCAGTGGTAGAACGCAGCGCTGTTAACGCTGATGTCACAGGTTCGAATCCTGTTCTCGGAGCTTTTATCGGGACTGTTAACGCTGATGTCACAGGTTCGAATCCTGTTCTCGGAGCAAATTATACATGAAGAAGGACGAAGCAATTGCTTCGTCCTTTTGTACTTATACCTCCTTGTTATTCACCATAGGATTCATGGAAAAGCCTCGGGTAACGGTTGACTTTCGCGAGGAGATCTTCGTTGCTGAAGGTTTGCCTCTCGATTGTCTTCCAGTCTTCCCAAGACCAGTCATTTCGCGTTGGACAGATGGACTTGATCCAGTTGAGGTAGGGAGCAAGTTCACCGGTCTTCGGATCACGACGCGTGTAGTGGAGGATCTGGCAGTTGTTGATCCTGTCTTTCGGATCTCGAGATTCGTCCAGCCTGCGCCACTCTTCTTGAGTCAGTCGCTCGAGCCTCATGCGAAAAGCCCACATGGTCTCTCCGTGTGAGACCACTAGAACTTTTTTGTCTCCACATTCACGATGGAGCGTCTGCAAGAAACGGTCAGCACGGATGCAGAGATCTGCCATCGATTCCCCATTGGGAGGACGCCAGTAGAAACTCTGGGCTTCTTTCTTCTCAAGAGACTTTAGGAAATTAAGTTTGTTTTCGATCACGGGAGTGGTGTCAATATCACCACGATCACGTTCACGAAGTAGAAACTCTTGTTTCCAGGAAGCTCCTTTGAGTTCGAGATATCCCGCTGTTTCTAGAGTTCTCAAGTACTCGGAGACGTAGTAGCGATCGAAGCTAGGGGAGTAGTCTCGCAGGAATTCTCCCGCCTGCTTGGCTTGCTTGATTCCTACTTCGCTTAGTCTCCACTCCGAGCTATGGCGGGCAATGAACTCTTTGGTGTAGGCTTTGTCGTCACCAGCTTTGGCCAAGTGAACGGCAGCATTGCCTTCACTCTGAGCGTGGCGAACGAAGATAAGGTCGATGGGCATCATTGTTTGAATCCTTTGGTTGATTGTGAAAGTACTAAGTACACTATATCGTATTTTTACATATATGTATTATATAAGTACTACTTGTGTAGTGTATATCTTTTTGTATAGAATAATTGACTTTATTTAAGCTATATTTTATAATATAAAAAAGTGTATAAAATAAATACAAAATATGAAAAATATACCATTATTGACACAACTAGGCTTCAGTCAACAAGAACATGGAATTTATGTTACTTTACTTGAGCAGGGTCCTTCTACTATATCTAGTATTTCTAAAGGTACAGGTATTTATAGGCCTACTATATATAAGACTTTGCCTAAGTTACTCAAACAAGGTTTAATTACTGTTACCAAAAAAGGTAAGAGAAATAAATATGTAGCGGAGCATCCACGAATGTTGGAAGGCCTGGTTAAAGAAATGAAAAATAAAGTAGAGTCTGATTTTGATGAACTTCAACAGATATACTTAGTACACGACAAACGTCCATTGGTAAAATATCTTGAAGGGCGCAAAGGTTTGTCTTTTGTACTGGATGATATTGCGATAAGTTCAAACAAACATGATGTGATTTGTCGTTATAGTTCTAGGAAAGACACTACTGATGTTGATAAGTATGTTTCTCAAAAATATCGTGATATGAGAGAAAAAAAACAGTTGGAAAGATTAGTTATTACTAGTGATACTTTGGCCAAAAAGAAAACTACCCCTCGTTTGGATAGGACTATCAAAGTCGTACCAACTAAATTTGATCTTTTTGATGATGATGTTTCTCTTTATATCTATGGAGACAAGGTTGCTTTCGTAGATTATAATTCGGACAGTGCTTTTATAGTGGAGAGCAAATATATAGCTAGTTTTCAAAAAAAGATTTTTAAATTACTTTTTAGTAAACTTTAGTTTTTAAAAATAAAAACAGACTATTTTCATAGTCTGTTTTTTAGTATATAAGAGATTATTCGGCTCTTTGTACATTTGTAGCAGCTTTTCCTTTTGGAGTTTCTTCAACTTCGAAAGTAACAGCGTCGCCTTCTCTTAATTCAGAGAAACTAACACCATTCAAACTGTTAGCGTGGAAGAATAAATCTTCGCCGCCTTCTTGAGAGATGAAACCGAAGTTTTTGTCTGTCAATTTTTTGATGATACCTTGCATATTTATGTAAAGATATGTGAATTAAATACCAAGAGGCAGAAATTCGACTATTATCTCTACACTTTCAATATTTTTGTAACACTTGGTTACGAGGTAAATTATAGCATAAAAATAGGTTTTTGTCAATACTAGCTAATCTTAGCTCTAATATAGGTAAATTTAATAGCATAGATAATTCTTAATAAGACTTACTTTGCTTGACAAAGTAATGCTTTTCTGCTATACTTAGGCATTAGTCATTAGCTAGATAATTTCTTTTGAAGTTAATTAGTGACTTTTTCAAATAACGAGGAGAAATATCTTCTCGTCCCGATGAAATCGGGATTAACTCATATGCACGGCTAGAGATAGTCCTGCGACTCGAATTTTTTTGTGTCATTTCGCCTTAGGCGAATATAGTGTGACTCTTGGAAATGTTGGGTCACATATTTTTTTTATGACAGAAAAACAAATAGATACCGGTCGTTTTGACGATCTTGGTATCAAAAAGAATTTCTTAGAAATTCTTAAAAACAAAGGATTCGAGAAGCCTACTCCTATCCAGCACCAGGTTATTCCAGGTGCTCTAGAAGGTAAAGACGTAGTGGGTATAGCCCAAACTGGTACAGGGAAGACTTTAGCTTATGGTATACCTCTTATTCAGCTTTTGTCTAGTCAAAAAGGACAAGGACTGATTTTGGTGCCTACTCGTGAATTGGCTCAGCAAGTAGCTGACGCTTTGAAACAAATTGGTGGATCTCTAGGTTTACGCATTGCTGTGATTATCGGTGGTGTGTCTTCTCGTCCACAAATCAAGGATTTGCGTAACAATCCACATATTGTTATTGCGACTCCTGGTCGTCTTGACGATTTGATGGAACAAAGACAATATAGACTCGACAAAGTAAGTGTACTTATTTTGGATGAAGCTGATAGAATGCTAGATGTAGGATTTTTGCCACAAATAAAACGTATTTTCAAATTAGCGCCTGCCAATAAGCAGACTATGCTTTTTTCAGCGACTATGCCATCTTCTATTTCTAGTTTGGCTAGTGCTTTTATGAAGATGCCTCTTCGTATTGAAATAGCACCTCAAGGTACTTCAGCTGAAAATGTTGAACAAGAAGTATTCGTAGTTAGTAAACCTGACAAAATGCGTTTGCTTTATTCTCTTTTGAAAACTTATAGAGAAGATACTATACTTATTTTTTCTCGTACCAAACATGGGGCTAAGCGTATCACTCGTGATATCAATGATGCTGGGCATACTGTAACAGAAATTCATTCTAATCGTACTCAAGGTCAACGTAAGGCATCACTTGAAGGATTTTCTAGAGGTAGATTTCGTATCATGGTAGCGACAGATATTGCTGCCCGTGGAATTGATGTGAAACAAATTTCTTTGGTAATAAACTTTGACTTACCAGATAATTCAGAAGACTATGTTCATCGTATTGGTCGTACTGGTCGTGCTGGTAGATCTGGAAAAGCAATTTCTTTTGTAACACCTTCTGAAAAAATGGACATTAGAAAAATAGAAAGACTGATTCGTAAAACTTTGCCAATTTTAGACTTACCTATTATAGCTCGTGAACCTGTAAGTAATTTTGTACCAGACAGAGGTGTTCCTACTTCAAGACAAAACTTTGGTGGTCAGCGTCGTCGTGGTCAAGGACAAAGTCAAGGTCAGAATCAAGGACGTCGTCGTAATTTTCGTCGTGATCGTCAATATGGACGTAGTCAGGCGAGAGGTGAAAGATAATTTTAAAATTTATTATATGCTTAGTAAAGTATTAAAAAACTTAAAAAAAATAGAAAAAGTAAAAGGCTCTGATTTGACAGTCAGCCTTGGTGATATCAAAAAACCAACTCTACAAAGAAACGGTTTTCAAGCCAAAGCCAATAGTCAGGCTGGTGCACTCAGACAGAGAAGTATGGGAAACAGAATGAGTAAGCCTAGTAGAGCAAAATAAAAAAATTATAAAAACAGTCTCGACAAAATCGGGACTGTTTTTTTATACTAAAATAAGGTAAAAAATATTTATTTGAAATAAACAACTAAGTTTTTGCGTAATATATTGTATATTGACTATGGCTTTATTTAATAAAGCTTGTTATAATCTTTCAGTCTTAATCTAAAATTTATCTTATATGAAAAAACAAAGTAAAATTCCAAATCTGTTAATTTTGTCAGCTATTGTAACTTTAGCTTTTGTTGCGACTGGCTGTGGTGTCACTACTCCTGCTACAAATTCAGACAAGAGCACTTCAACAGTTTCTACTAATGTAAATACTACGACCAAAGGAAATGGCTTGGGCAATGGTAACGGTAACGGAAATGGCATGATGAACGGTGGAAACGGGAACGGCATGATGAATAGATTCTCTTATAAAGATGGTACCTACAGTGCTAATGGTGAATATTTTGCAGAAGATAAAGAAGTAATTGGTGTTTCTCTTACTGTGCAAAATGATATTATTACAGATGCTAGTGTAACTCCTCAAGCACGTGATAAAACCTCAAAAGGTTATCAACTTATGTTTGTTGATAATTTTAAATCACAAGTGGTTGGTAAAAAAATTGCTGACTTGAAATTGAGTAGAGTAGCTGGTGCTTCTTTAACAACTCAAGGTTTTAACAACGCTGTTTCAATTATAAAATCTCAAGCAGCTTTATAATTTTTTTAAATATTTTTATGGATCCAAAAAGTTTGAACTTTGAGGCTATCGGGACTCATTGGCAAATAGATATTTGGGAAGATTCACCTCTCTTTGATGAGGTGAGTTTTTTTGCTAGTCTAAAAAATAGAATAGAAGAATTTGAACAAATTTATTCTCGTTTTCGTGAAGACTCTTGGCTTAGGCAAGTTTGTAATGAACCAGGAGATTATGAATTGCCACCAGATGCAAAAGTACTTTTTGATTTGTATTTTGAATTTTATAAATTAACTAATGGTATATTCACACCACTTATTGCTCAGACTTTGGTAGATGCAGGATATGATAGTAATTATTCTTTGCAACCCAAAGAAAATATTGCTAAACCAAAATCATTGTCTGAAGTTTTGGAATATGAATTTCCAAAATTGGTTGTCAAAGAAAAAACAATATTGGATTTTGGTGCTTGTGGTAAAGGACATATTATAGATATTGTTAGTAATATGTTAGATGAAAAAAACGTAAAACATTTTTGTGTGGATGCTGGTGGAGATATTTTTTACAAAAATAATGGTATTGAAAAAATGCGGGTTGGTCTAGAAAATCCTAATAATTTTTCAGAAGTTATTGGTATCGCTGAAATTCATAATCAAAGTATTTGTTCATCTTCTGGTAGTAGACGTAAATGGGGGAAGTTTAATCATATGATAAATCCAGAAAATCTCGAATCTCCAAAAGATGTGGTTGCTACCTGGGTTATCGTTGAAACTGCTATTTTGGCTGATGCTCTTGCTACTTCTTTGCATATGGTAGACAAAAAAGTTTTTTTTGGAAAGTATAATTTTGAATATGTGATTATGTATGCTGACAATAGTGTAGAGAAGTCTGCAAATTTTCCAGGAGAACCATTTTTGAATTAGTTAGATTGTGTTATAGTAAATATAGAAGTATTTGTTCATTATTTATATAATTTCATATAATATATGAAAAACTATCCTCGTGTTGGTAAACGTCAAGGCCAACCAGCCTTTCGTATACCATCAAGTTTCAAAAATAATGTACATAAAGTAGTGAGACAAATTCCCAAAGGACAGGTTTTGACGTATAAAGAAGTTGCGTATAGAGCAGGTTCACCTCGAGCTTACAGAGCTGTGGGGAATATTTTGAACAAAAATTATGATCCAAATATTCCTTGTCATAGAGTAGTGAGGTCTGACGGAAAATCAGGTGGCTATAATAGAGGAAGTGACAAAAAGAAAGAGATTTTGGAAAGTGAAAAAGCTATTTGACAAATTACCTGTTTACAACTAGTATAAGACAGCTATTTTAGCTGTTTTAAATTTTTTATAAAATGTAGTACAATAAGAATATGAAACGTAAATTTTTAAAATTTTCTTTAATTATCATTATTAGTTTGGGTATTTTGATATCGGTGCCTTATTTTGTGGTACACTTCAACAGGACTGCTGAGGAAAAAGCTGCACAAGCTATTATTGATAAACAGCAAGAAGATATAAAAGAGATTATCTCGAGGAGACAATTAGAAAGAACTTCTGTAGGAGATGATGAAGATCCTTTTGGTGAAGATGGAATTGTCAGAGTATTATTGATTGGTTTAGATAGTAGAGCTGGTCAGACTGCTGGGCATTGTGATGTCATTCAGATGATTGAAATAGATAAAAATAATAATACTGTAAATATTACAGCCGTACCTCGTGGTACTTATTCACCTTTGCCTCTTGGTAAAGCTACTACATCGACTGATTATTATGTTTCAAATGCTTGTGGTTTGGCAGGACTTAATTACGGTATTAATCAAATAGAAAAAATTTCTGGTAAAAAAGCTGATTATTTGGTAATGGTAGGTTTTTCAGAAACACTTGGAATTTTGCGTAATTTGAAATTGCCTACTACCGAAACTTTGCAGTGGTTACGTCAACGTCAAGGTTATGCTATTGGTGAACCTCAACGTGCTCGCAATCATTCTACTTTTATCAAGCAACTTTTGACAAAATATTTACCAGATGATCATTCTAAAATAGATACAGCTTTCCATTATATTTTGTATAAGATTATAAAAACAGATTTAACTTTTGCGGAAAGTGAAAAAATAGTAGATGCTTTGATTGACATGGATATAAAAAATAATCCTGAGAAAATAAGTCTTTCTATGCGTCCAAGTTATAATGTCCAAGATATTCCTTATGATCCTGATACTGCTGGAGAATATGTAAAAAGTATGATTGATCCTGTCAAAGGGTATCTGAAAGGAACTAGTTATACGGGTATTACTACAGAGGAAGCTGACCAAAGAATTGTTGATACGATTGATAAAAAAATAAGTGATGATGAGTTTGTTTTGTGGGCATATGAAAATCAGTTGTGGTTGCAAATCGAAGATGATATAATAAGAGAAGAAAAACAATATGAAATTATTTGGCAATATTTGAACCAAGTTTCAGAAGAAGAACAACAATTGATTGTGGCTGATTATGTATTGGAAATGAGATATTTGGGATTGGAAGATTGGGCTGTAAAGGGTGAAGATTGGATAAAGGCGGAAATAACAAAAAATTAATCCCGACCTCGTACCTCGGTGCGGGATGAATTAGATTATTTAATTATTTTAGGTTTGACCTGTAATCAATGCTTTTAATTTATTTTATAAAAATTTTATGGAAGATAAAAAACATTTTTATATACAAGTCGTATTGGGCGTTGTCTTGATTTTGACAGTTCTTATTGTTGTTTTTATTCTTTTTTCTGATCAGTTTTTTAAGGGACAAGTATTAAATCAAAATGTTGTTACTCAGAGTAAACAAAATATAGTGGCTACACCTGTAAATTCAAGTACTCAAGATATTGTCAGTGATCAAAACAATAGTACAACTACGGAAGATTTTTCTACTACAACATTGTCTTTTGATATTATGAATTGGTATGAAACTAAGCCATTGTCTTTTGATAATCTTGATTGGAAAGAAATTATAAGATATGATGGGGTAGGATTTATAGCTCCTATACAGGCTCCTTTCTTTAATTGGTCACCGGAAGTAAAAATATCTAAAGGAAAGCTGAATTGTCCTGTATCAGACACACCTTTAAATAGTCCCGTACCTCATTTTGTTGAAAAAAATATTGGTGATAAGCCATACTGCTTATATGTCTATGGGGACGGTGCTGCAGGGACTTCTTATAGTAGTAGTTTATATATTACTGAGGTTGAAGATGGACTTTTAGTAGAAATACCTATTGTATTATCTCATACTAACTGTGGTTCTTATGGGGATGAAGATATTGAAAATTGTAAGATTAGACAAGAATCCCTGAATAGTTTTATGGAGGATAATTTAGACGGATTTATAAATAAAATAGTAAGTAGTATAAATATTCCAAATGATGTAAAAAATGATTTACCTGAGTTTACTGGATTTTTGAATTAAACATTTTATAAACTAAAAATATGAATGAAAAAAAATCATGGCTTGTCCCAATTGTAGTTTTTGTGATATTAATCCTTGTATCTTTTGTGCTTGTGTTAGTGATGTTCAAAGATTCTTGGTTGAATAAGCAAGCTAATAATCAAAATAACGAAATCGAAGAATATTTTTGTACTGCTGATGCTAAGTTGTGTCCAGATGGTTCTTATGTAAGTAGGCAACATGATAATGGTTGCAAATTTGCAGCTTGTCCAGAAGCCGATACCAATACTAATGTTGGTTTTTTAGAAGATATTGATGCAGGAAATATGGGGTTCCCTAATTTGGAATGGCAGGAATTTACAGATGGAGATGTGAATTTTAGAGCACCAAAAGAAATAATGGGATTGAATTATGTAAGGTTTGATTATTGGCCACCTAGAGTAAGTATTTTGGGTAGTAGTTATACATGTGAAGAAACAGAGTTTGTTGTAAGTGGAAGTATTTATGAAAAAGAAATTCAAGGTCGTACTTATTGTATAGAAACTTGGATTGAAGGAGCTGCAGGTTCTACCTATACAGATTATGCTTATACAGTAGCTTTGGATGATATGACAATTGCTAAAATTGCTTTTACAGTTCGTATGCCACAGTGTTTGAACTATGATAGTCCAAAGAGTGAAGATTGTACTCTCGAAGAAAAAGAGTTTAGTATGGATAGAGTGGTTGATACAATTGTAGAAAGTCTAGCAGAACCAGAGTTAACATTTTAAATTAAATAAAAAAACGTCAGATAAATTCTGGCGTTTTTTGTTATTTATTTTATTATTAATATATTTTAGTGATGATGTCCGTGAAATTCTTCTACTTTCATTTTTGTTACTTCAGTTTTGCTTAGAAAATGTGCTGCAATGTAAGTAGAAATTGGTACTGCCAAGATGAGAGCTGTACTACCAACCAGAGTACGTACGACTTCTTCGGAAATAAATTGGCTGTTTAAGCTGTACCAAAAAGGTGTATCAGGATAAGCTGAGAATAATAAAAATAAAGGGAGGGAGGCTCCGGCATAAGCCAAGACAAGAGTATTTACTAAAGATGAGATATGTTCTTTGCCAACTACCAAAGCTCTCTTATGTAACTCATGTTTTGACAAAGTTGGGTTAGCTAGTCTTAGCTCACCAACTACAGAAGTTTGAGCTGTGGTAATGTCATCCAACACACCTAGAGTACCGATAATTATACCTGCTAGGAGTAGTCCTTGTAGATTGATCTCTCCCAAAGACGAATTGGCTAAAAACATTGCATCTTCAGATCCTTGACCAAGTAGACGAGAAATATTTACAAAAAAAGTTGCAAGACCAATAGAAATCCCCAAAGTGATTAGTGTACTCAACATTGATAAATGAGTTCTTTTGTTGAAGCCATGAGCTAGATAAAGAGAAACACTCAGAATAACAACAGATCCAACAATTGTTATTAGCAGTGGATTGGCACCTCCAGCGATTTGAGGAACAATAAAATATCTAAGAACAAGAATACTAAATATTAGACCAAATAAAGATCCAAGACCTTTTAGTCTTCCAAAATAGAGTACCAGTAAAATAAAAATTATAAAAATAAGTAATAGAGATGGTAATCGATAAGTATCTACATAGACATAATTACTACTGCCATCTATCAAATTGTTCTTTGAGATTATTATTTTTTCACCAATATCTATTTTTTGGATATTATTTTCTGCTGTTTTATCTGGGATAGGTAATTGTACTTCATTGTTTTTTTCATTTCCTGACAATATTTTTACTTTGATTACTTGCTTGCTTTTGGTGATATTTTCTTCATTTTTTTCTATTACATCTTCTATATTTAGTACTGAAGCTTTGAAATATTCTATGTCTGGTTTTTTTTCAGTAGTTGTGGTCTGTGCAAAAGTTTGTCTTGGTATTAGTAGACTGAGTGTAAGTAAAGTGAAGAAAAAGAGTTTTTTGGTAATTGTCATAAGTTTATCTCTAAGTTAAGATTAGATACAGTATAACATAGTTGGGGATAGTTTACTATTGCAAATCATTCGCAATTGTGATATAGTATCTTCAATATGAAAGACATTTTAGAACAATTGAAAAATAAGGGCTACAAGCTTACTCAGCCTAGAGAAAAGGTTTTGGGTATTTTGCTTCATAATCATACAGCCTTGTCTGTTCAAGATATCCACAAAAAAATAGATAGTGTGGACAAAGCATCTGTGTATCGTGTGTTGAATTTGTTTGAAGAATTGGGGTTAGTAAATATCGAAAATTTTAATAATGAAAAACTATATTGTCTGACTCGTGATCCTCATCATCATATCATTTGTAAAAAATGTGGTTATAGTGAAGAAGTCCCTTGTACTTATGAACACCACGATTTCAATAATTTTGATAATGTTCAACACCAGATGACTTTGACCGGTGTTTGTAATAATTGTAATAAATAAAAAATATGTTTAAGAAAATAATTTTGACTGCTATTTTATTCTTGGGAATTACTTCTATTTTTAGTGGCTGTAGTTTGAATAATAAAAATAATCAAGAAAGTAATAATGCTAAAATAAAAGTAGCTGCTAGTATTTTCCCAATTTATGATATCACAAAAGAAATTGCTGGAGATAAAATAGACGTAAATCTGATTCTTCCTCCTGGTGCTAGCCCTCATACTTTCGAAGTGTCAGCTTCACAGATAAAAAATTTGCAAAATACAAAATTGTTTTTTGTAAACGGACAAAATTTGGATAGTTGGGTAGAAAATATTTCTTCTTCAGTCTCAGGTTCTCAAACTATTGATTTGAGTGAAGTAGTAGATTTGCAACAGCTAGATGAAAATAATCCAAATCATAGACCTGACGAAGAAGACTCAGGTTTCGATCCCCACTATTGGTTGAATCCAAAAAATGTTTATGCTGTATCAGAAGAAATACTAAATCAATTGGTAGTACTGTCTCCAGAAGATGAGCAATACTTTTTGGGGAATTATAATAATTTTGTAAATGAATTGCAAAGTAAGGATACAGAATGGAAAGATAAAATGAATAGTTTGTTAGACAAAAATATTTTTGTTTTTCATGATGCTTGGGGATATTTTGCAGATAGTTTTGATCTGACTATCGTGGGTACTTTTGAACCATTTCCAGGACAAGAGCCAACGCCAAAATATTTGAAAGAATTACAAACTGCTGTCAAAGAAAATAATATCAAAACTTTGTTTGTCGAGCCTCAGCTTTCACAAAGTTCTATCAAGACTTTGGCGAGTGATTTGGGGGTGCAGATAGAAGTACTAGATCCTTTGGGAGGAGTGGAAGGTAGAATGAGTTATATTGAGATGATGGATTTTAATGTGAATAATGTATATGGATTATTGAAATAATAAATAGTTTTAATTCCCCCTCCTATTAGGAGGGGCTAGGGGAGGTCTATAATATAATAAAACGTTTTATCTTGCTAAAGACCCCCTCTAACTCCCCCTACTAGGGGGAGAATAACAATTTGGTATGCTAATAGAAGTAAAAAACCTATCTTACAAATTCAACGATTTCACTGCTCTGGAGAACGTCTCTTTTGAGATTGAAAAAGGGGACATCGTGGCTATCATCGGGCCAAACGGTAGTGGTAAGACAACACTCTTACAAAATATTATCGGAGTACTTAGTCCAACTACTGGTACTATTACGATTGATGGTGAGAAACCTAGAGACGTGAGAAAAAAAATTGGTTATGTTCCACAAAAATTTGAATTTGATAGAACTATTCCAATTAGTGTTCATGAATTCATGAGTCTAGAAAAATGTGGCAAAAAAGGTCATGATGAAAAAAATATTATAGAAGCTCTAAGAGAAGTTGGTCTAGAAGATGTGGAAGAAAAACAATTGGGACATTTGTCTGGTGGACAATTTCAACGTGTGATGATTGCACGCGCTCTGCTTCATGAAAAAGAAATATTAATTTTTGATGAACCTTCTACTGGAATAGATTTGGTAGGTGAAAAAACTATTTATGATTTGATAAAAAAAATAAATGAAGATAGAGGAACGACTTGTCTGATAGTTTCGCATGAACTTAATATCGTCAACAAATATACCAAAAAAGTAGTTTGTATCAACAAACAAATGGTTTGTTATGGAAGCCCTGAAATTGTGATTACGCCTGAAACTTTGCAGAAGCTTTATGGTAGTGGTACAGGACTTTATCATCCTCATAATCATATTCATTAATGTTATAAATGTTGAAGATGTCGTATCACTGCGTTTGTTCTAATTGATATTTCATTTATAACATTTTCAACAATTTCAACATATTCAACAATTATTTTATGCTAGAATTCCTACAATACCCCTTCATGATTAGAGCTCTCTTGAGCGGTGTTTTCATTTCTATCTTACTTGGCTGGCTTGGTACTTTTGTGGTGACTCGCAAAATGAGTTTCATTGGTGATGGAATTGCTCATGCGTCACTTGCTGGTATTGCTCTTGCAGTATTACTTGGTTGGGCGCCGATTCCGACAGCGGTAATTCTTGCAAGTATCATCGCGGTGATTATTTATTTTTTGGAAAAGAAAACAAACATCTCAAGCGACATGGCGATAGCGCTCATGCTGACGACAGGAATGGCGATTGGTATTATTTTGCTTAGTTTTTATCAAGGTTATCAACCGGAGCTAATGAGCTACTTATTTGGCAATATTTTGACTATCAATAGTTATGATTTGTGGTCAATTTTACTTATTGGTTCTGTAGTTTTGATAGCTCTACCTATTTTTTATCGCAAAATATTGTTTAGTACTTTTGATCCTATCGGTTCTTATTTGTCGGGGATAAACAATTGGATTTTTGATTTGTTGCTTTATGTCTCGACTGCGATTGTGATTATCCTTAGTATCAAGCTAGTGGGTGTGATTCTCGTGAGTTCTTTGCTTGTCACACCAAGTGCGATTGCCAAAATGTTTGCCAAAAGTTTTAAATCTTTTACTTTGCTTACTATTATCTTTTCAGTGTTTATTGTATTGATTGGACTTATTCTTTCTTATTATTTAGATTTGCCTTCTGGAGCGACAATTATTTTGACTGGTACTGCTTTGTTTATTTTGGCGTATTTGTTTTCTTTGGCGTTGAAACGTAGAAGTATTAAAACATAAAAACATGAAAATATAAAAATAATTTTGAAGATAAAAAAATCAACTTGGAGAAGTTGATTTTTTTTATTTCAGCTAATGTTAGGGATATACGAAATTTCTCTGGAACGAAGTGGAAGAAAAATTTGGGTGAAGCACGAGCTGAGGGCTGAACCGTATATCCCTTGTTATACGCCCCGACAACCGAAGGGAGGAGAGCGCAGCGTGGCACGAAGCGTAGCGGAGTGAGTTCAAAAATATTTTTCGTTCTTATTCATTATGATAGGCTTTCCTCATTTCTTATAAATTTCATTTTTCAAAGATTCTTTATTTTTTTTCTGTATTATTTCGCAAAAAGTAATATAAAATATCTAAGATGAAGATTATTATTAAAAATAAAAGAAAGGCAAATAAATATGGCTTTATTATTGCTCCAAAAAAACTAAAGATAAATACAATAGGGATCATACCTAAAAAAGTTATCGTTGCAAAAGTGATTACATTTATATTTGTCAGACCAGCGACATAACTTACAATATCAAATGACATATAAGGCATTAGTCTTGATAAAAAAATTAAGACTGCGATATTTTTATTATCTTTCCCTTTAATTTTTTTATAAAAGTTATTTTTTTCTATTTTCTTGGATAGGTAATCATGCAAAAAAAATCTTGATGTTAAAAAAGCCAAAACAGCACCAATTGTCGCTCCTATAAGTGTATAAAGCATACCATAAAACGGCCCGAAAAAACTTCCTGCCAAAATGACAAGTGGAGATGAGGGGATAGGAGCTATTAAGATAGCTATAATCATCAATAAAATGTAAATAAGCACATTGAAGCCCTCTGTGTTTTCAAGTATTTTCTCTATATTATTAAAAAAGTAGTTAATTTTACCAAAGAAAAAAAACACTATAATTATTAGGAAAAGCAATAACAATAATTTCCAATATTTTTTTAATGGAATCATTTTAATAAAGTAATTTAAATATCCTTTTAATAAATGGAGTTAGTTTTTTTGAGTAATGCGTAGAGAGTATTTTTTTGTTTATGCGGCTTGCAACGGGATAGGGATAAATTTTTGCAAATAATTTTTTTAGTGGGATGTTGCCAACTTTTGCTAAAATTAACTCTTGTATTAATTCTCCTGCATTTTTGGCAATCATTGTTCCTCCAAGGATTTTGTCTTTGTGGATTAATAATTTAATTTTACCAACTGTCGATTCTTCCACAATCGCTCTATCATCATCCTCAAAGTCGAGAGAAATAACCTCATATGATTCTTTTCTTTTCTTCAATTTTTCTTCATTCAAACCAAATGTTGCAATCTCAGGAGAAGTGTAGGTAACCCATGAAAAATCATCATAATTTAATTTTTTCTTTTTGAGAGGATTAAAAAAATTGTTGATCAATATTCCTGCATGTAATTCTGCTGCGTGAGTAAATTGATAAGACCCTGCTATATCCCCACACACATACACGTTTTTATTTGTTGTTTGAAGATAATCATTGACTTTCAGTTTTCTTCCATCTGAATCAATTTCAATCCCGGCTTTTTCTAAATCAAGACCATGTATATTAAGTTCTCTGCCTATACTAATTAAAACTTTATCAAAAAAAACAGTCTCTTTTTTTCCTTTCCGTTCAATTATCAAGGTATTGTTACTATTAAACTCCAGAGTTTTTGTTTCAAAAAGAAGATTTACTCCTTCAGCCTTTAGTTGTTTACACAGAATTTTAGATATCTCAATATCTTCTTTCGGTAAAAATTGATCGCTATTTTGAATAATTGTAACATTGCTTCCGAGTCTTGAAAAAGCCTGTCCAATTTCAATTCCTATTGGACCTCCACCAATAATAAGAAAGTTTTTAGGTAATATATTTAATTCAAATATATTTTCATTTGTGAGGTAATCTACTTTTTCTATTCCTGGAATTTTCAATTTTCTAGGCGATGAACCTGTGGCTAAGATTATTTTTTTAGCAGAATATTCTTTGTTGTTTACAATAACCTTATTTTTACCTGAAAATTTTGCTTCTCCCAAAACAACATCAATTCCTTTTTTTTGAAAATACGATGCATTTTCATGCTTTCTTATCACATTTTGTTTGTCTTTAATGTATTGCATCACTTTTTTTAAATCAGTAACACCTATAGTAGTATCGCTATATTTCTGAAATTTCTTTGCTTCGTATGCTTGATTTGCAATATGAATCAAAGCCTTGGAGGGAATACATCCAGTATTTAGACAGTCTCCTCCAATATTGGAATCTGTTTTGTCTATTAACAATACTTTTAATCCAATACGATTCATAAAATTAGCCACATTCAGTCCTCCGGAACCTGCTCCTATACATATAATGTCATATCTATTTAAAATATTTTTTTTTGAGTTCATGGTGTTTTAAAATTAAGAGTTGTGTATATTATAAAGATTTCTTTTATAATTTAAATCGTTTTCGCAACGGAGTGGAGAAAACACCATATATCGGCTGTTATCAGATGTAAATTATTTTTTCGTCTTTTGTTTTTACTATTTTATTAAAAGGGGGGCGGGTTCATCAATATAGCGGAAGGGGGCAGAGGGGATTATGGGGTGAATGCCCCCTGGAGCTATTACTTCAATAAGTCATCCAATTCGCACGAGATTAATGTTGATTTATTAAGTAGAATTTGCTCTTTGGGATTTAGATTGTCGGGTGTCTTTCTAATAAACTTTGTATTTATAGTATTACCAAGCATAATATGATTTGTTGTATTTAAATATCTTTCTGTTTTTTTATAAAACAGTTCTGCGTATTTTAGTAATCTTTCTTCTGATGGTGGGCGGCTGGTTATTCCATTTTGATGGAATTCAAAAAGATTTTTTACTTGATCACTTACTTCTATGGATAAATCACCATCTCCAAATTCAATCCAGTAATCACTGATTTTATAATTAATTCTCACTTGGCTATCCTCTTCAGTTCCATACCAATAATTAAAAGAAAATGTATCTGTACCGAAGTCTTGAACAACTATTACTTCTTGTAGTTTAGTAATTTTATTAATTCCATATTCTTCAAGTAATCTCATATAAATGTTTTTCCAATTTTTTATCCAGTTTTCAATAAAAGTCTGATTACCAAAAAGTGGAGGTAAATCTTGTCTTAGGTTTTCGTCGGTTTTTGGATTGTTTAATATTTTTAAAGTTAATCTGTCAAAAAGCGTATGAAAATCAGTTGCTTCTTCAACATTTTTTGCTTTTAGATAATCCAAATCAGGGATTATTTTTTTTTGCATATACCAGAGAAGGTCATAGATGTCACGGCCTTTTTCTTCATAAATATTTTCTCCAATCCCGCGTTGTCCTCGCAAAAATACCGCGGCAATTTTGCTAGCCATAAGAGCTGACATATTATAGGTTTTTATAGAAAAAGAAAGTTGATATTCATTTTGTGGCCAATTTTCCGTAACTATTTTTGGGTGTACTTTAAAATGATTGAGATCAATTTTTACGTGTACTTGTTTTGAATGAATATTTAAACCTAATTTTTCTGCGATGTGGAATTTTAGTGTTAGACCCCTATTGTTTGTCATTCCGATAGTAAGTATATCACTATCGATGTCGTGATCTTTTTTAAAATAATTAGCTATTTCATTTTTGAGTTTTTCTAAGAATTCATTTGTCACCTGATGATCAACCTCAAAATCCAAATCAACTGACATTCTGTCTAGGCCATGACATATACGGAGGGCAGAACCACCATACATTATCCAGTTTTTATATTCTGAATGATGATAAATAAAATTTAAAACATAATATTGCAAAGCTTCTTTTAGTGCGTTACGTTGTACCTCAACACTAATTTCTCCGTAAGACGTAGATATTTCATCCAATTTGTTTTTGAGTGTGGTAATAATTTGATTACTCATATTTTATATATTTTTTTTAGCATAGAATAAAATTTATTCTTTTCAGTTTCATCCATTTCCGCCATATCTATTCGCAGTTCTTCAATTAGGTATTCTATATCATTGAGTTTTATTTTTTTAAACTGTTTTGTTTTGAAATATAGTAAATCAAATAGCGCTTTTGCTGGAGTGGCAATAAAAAATTCAAAATCATCATTTTTAATTAGGGAAAAATCAGAAAATAGATCCTTTTTAATTGACTGATAGGAAAAGGCTCCAATTTTTGTTTTGTATGACCTTGTTACTTTTGTCGTTACTGCTGTGATCGTATGTATTATTTCTGTAGTTAAATTGTAATACTGGAGTGCAGTCCATGAACTTATGTATGATGGAGAGCGGAGTATATTGGATAAATAAAAAAGATACGTTGTGTCATTTCTGTGTTTATTGTAAAAATCAGTTGTCACATAAAACCCTCTTTTTAGAGAGATTATGTCTTTGTGTTTTAAGAAACGACTGATATAAGTGTCGATTGTACTATCTGCAAGGTTGTGAGTTTTTTCATTTTTTCCTAAATTATAAATTAACTCCTTTTTAAAATAGGGGAGTGTCTTTAGTTCTTCTAGAAGGTTGTCTTTTGAAGTGTATTTCATATATATGACAATATAGTATCATATTTGAAACAACCTGTCAAGTATTAATATTAATTTTGACTGAAATAAGCAATATATTAATATGAGATGGCATTTCTTTATTGTTATTTCACTACATTATTACATTCTATATTCAGAGCAGTATCTATAGAAGACTTAAACTTAGTAGAATAATCTTTGTACAAATTCATTTCTTCTTGTGCTTGCTTCATTAATTTAAGTGCCTCTGGAGTATTTTCAATATCCTCTTTTAATAATTCGTAGGCTTTTAAGTTTAAATTAAAATTCTCTCTTAGTTTGTTTATAGAAATTTGTAAATTATTTTTTGCGACTGTTAAACTTTCTCCGTTTAATAATGTGTTTGGAATTTCATTCGATAGATTTGTAAGCTGATTTACATAATTGTCTACTGTGCTTTTTCTGGAAAAAAGAACATTGTAATTAAATTTGGAATCAACCCCAGCATCAAGACCTTCATAACTTAATTTTATTAGATTAGTAAGTAGAAGATAAATCTTTTCTGTGGTGATTTTTAAGGTTTCTTTTTCGTTTTTATCATCACAAAGCTTTGTTTTTAACTCTACTTCTACATCTTTTTCTACAACATTAATATTAGATTCATTTTTTAGCGTTTCTTCTGTAGTTTTTTCTGTCTTTTTAATAATTTCTGATTCTACTTTTTGAATTTCCTCTTTTATTATAAAATTATCTTTCGGAGGAACAACTACCTCTCTAATAATAAATTGTTCTTTTGTTTGATCTTCTGCTGCTGTTGCATCTTCGATAACTGTAGTAGTGACGGAATTATTGTTTTTTGTCAAAACTACTTCATCAATTTTTTTATTTAAATCTTCTATCTGTTTTTGCTGTTGTTCTATAATATCTTGTTGATTATTAGTACACCCAGCACCAATAAGTATTAACAAGATAGGCAAGATTACAAATGTTTTTTTCATATTATTTATTTTGTTAGTTGATATGATATATTAAATTAATAATTAAGATTTTTTTAATAAATTGTCCCGCCCGAGTATACGGCGGGACACCATATTCCCCCTCAATTACATGCGTAACCGCCCCCCTTCAATATTACAAAATTGTAAAAACAAAAGGTGAAAAAATAATTTATTTCTGATAACGTTTCAGTATATGCGATGTTTTGCGGAGTGAAACGGAGCAAAATATGGGAGAGCGAAGTGCAACGAGCGAACCGCATATACTGTGTTAGGCGAGCCGAACGTAGCGATAGCGGAGTGAGAGTGCAACGTGCCTTGCGTATTTTTGAAAAATTTATCCATATTCTTCCGTTTTTGGTGGGCTTTTTATTATTGTATTTGATTTTTTTGTTTTGAAAAATGGAAGAGGGGCTGGGGGTGAATTCCATTTTTCAAAACTCCTTATTTTACAACCAGTTCTTTATCTACTAACTGCTTTTTTATGCTTACAATATTTTCCTTTTTTGTGATCTCCTTTTCTTCAAAATATTCAAAGTTTACCTCTGGTGTTAATAAATTGGTTGGAATATTTTTTAATCTTTTTTGTGTGATTTTTATTGCCTCGTTTGATTGGTCTATTCCAATCCATTTTCTACCTAATTCTTGGCTTGCTATTAAAGTTGTACCCGAACCGCAAAAACAATCTAAAACAATACTATTTTCACTTGAAGAAGCCAAAACTATATCTTTTAACAAATTAAGATTTTTTTCAGTAGGATAATTCGGGTATTGCGTGTCTTTATATTCCCAAATATCTTGTCTTTTTTTTCCTTCTTTTTCATCAGCATAAATAATCTTTCTTGGATTTCCAGTTTTAGACCACTCAATTAGTCCTTGCTTTTCCCATTCATCTAAAATTTTTGGATCAGTTCTCCAATGTCTTCCTTTTGGTGGTAGTTGTCCTTTCCATTCTTTCCCAGTTGGACCATTCGCTGTTTCGCCTGGTGCATGTAAGGGAATTGTTGTATATCTGCGACCATTTGAATCTATTTTTTTAAATAGTCTTTCAATATCAGCTTCACTTAATTTTTCTTTGGTTTCGTTCCATATAGGATTT
>Ga0210025_1002044_pt1 | contig 20577 bp, 13 predicted proteins | sample CryGeyme20150102_FD_183989 | JGI IMG/M metagenome (GOLD analysis project Ga0210025, IMG submission 183989) | Groundwater microbial communities from Crystal Geyser aquifers in Utah, USA - Crystal Geyser metaG 2015-0102 (SPAdes) (version 2) | ecosystem: Environmental > Aquatic > Deep subsurface >...
TTTGAATAGATAAGCTAAGACGATCACCAAAACGAGCTTTTTCAATTCTGAAATACGTTTCAATGGACTCTATTTCATCTTTTAAAGCAGTTACATGTTGTTTGCCGGCGCGTAAGCTATAACGGAATAAATCCGCTAAATCTTCGGTGACCGTTTCTGCTTTTACAGGATTTATTCGAATTAGACTTGCAATTGAATTCAGAGAATTGAATAAAAAATGTGGATTTATTTGGTTTTTGAGTGAAGCTAATTGATGCTCGGCAGATTGTCTACTTTGTACTAACAGATTTCTATATAAGGAACCGATATAAAACATCAAATTGAAAATAATAGCTGCTGTCATCGACATTACATAGATAAAGAATAAGAACGACAAATCTTGTTCAACAGCAGGCTGCTGTTGGAAAAAAACCATTCCATTTAATACCATTCCAACAAGAAAAGCGACATGAGCAGAACTTAATTGAATGACAATATGTAGCCAAACTCGTTCCCAACTTATAACAGGATAACGGTTTATAGCCCAAATACCCGTATTTAAATTAATAGTAAGAAAGCTAATAGTGAATAAAAAAGATGAGATGTAATTTAAATTAAAACCTAGAAATGGTGGGTGATCAATTGGTATTTGAAATCGAGACATGTATAATTCTACCAAAAAACCAGTAACAGAAGTAAACAGCAAAATAATTACTGGCCAAAAAATTAAATAGCGAAGTAAGATTTTAATCGTCTTAGACATCTCAGACTAAAGAAATTAGTTCAATTTTAAGTCATTTATAGTTTTTAGTAATCCATCTTTATATGAAGTTGCAGAAATTCCAAATTCTTTCTCAAATTTAGATGAATCAAAGAAATAGTCTCTATCAAATTGATAGATCATTTCGGGTAATTCTTTCATTATAGGGATAAATAAGCCCAAAACCTTAATTAACCATTTTGGAATTATAGAAATAGATTTCTTTGAACCTAAAATTTCATTTGATAATGAAACGAGATTCCGAACACTAAGCTTTTCATGCGAAGTAGGTAAATGCCAAACTTGTTGATAAGCACTTTCTGTATTAGCTAAAAGTGCTGTTGCTTTTGCAGCATCAGGAGTGTATGTGAAAGAATGAATGCTATCTAAATTCCCAAGCCATTGAGCACTTTTCCCTTTTACTACGTTCTTTAATGCCATCTCAAGTAACATACTTCTATCGTTTCCAGGTCCGTAAAAATCGGCAGCGCGAACTATCATTGCTTTAAGGCCTTTTGTTTTAATGGAATCATTAATTAAATGTACTAATTGTGTACGAACCTCACCTTTTTTGCTGCATGGCTTTAATGGAGTTTCTTCGGTCATGTGATTTAAATACGCTTTGTCGTACATATAAACATTGTCAAAGAAGACCAATTTTGCATTATTTTTTAAACACGCATCAATAGTCCGTTTCATTAAAAGTGGCCACTCTTTTTGCCAAATGGGAGTTTCGTAAGGCAGACCAACAAGTAAATAAACAATACTTGAACCTTTAATGGCATTTTCTAACTGATAAGAATCGGTTACATCAGCTGGAAATAGCTCGTCTGTTTGATTTACACTTTTGGGGTTCCGGCTAACTAATCGAATAGTGGAAGTATAAGTCGTTAATTCTTTAGCTAATATGGATCCGATTGTTCCGTTGGCGCCTAATATGGTTTGCATAATTGTGGGAAAGATGAAAGGTGAAAGTTTGGAGTCTGGAGTCAGGAAATTGGTGTTGTGAATTAATGTTTTTAATAAGAAAAAGTAGGATTATTCAAATTTAAATCCAAAATTCTGTGTTATTTCCGACATCCGACATCCGACATCCGACATCCGACATCCGACATCCGACATCCGACATCCGACATCCGACATCCGACAGTTTAAAATTCTAACTTAAATCCACCTACTGGTAAGAACGTAAAGCCAATTCCTTTATCTACTTTTTTATCCGTTTTATTGTAATAGATGCCAATTTCATTTTCACGATTATACGTATTCCAGATTTCCATAAATGTTGTGAAGGTTACTTTTTTCCAGAAGAAACGGCGATCAAAACGAGTGTACAAAGAATGGAAAGCAGGAAGTCGCTCGCTATTATATTTTGCAAAATCTAGAATTAAACTATTTGAAGCAATACTTGCAGCTTCATTTGCAGGAGTATAAGGTCTTGCGCCAACAAAACTCCAACGAGCACTAAATTCCCAATATTTACTTGGTCTGTATCCACCAATTACGGAAAATAAAGTTTGTACATCAAAATCTCTGTTTTGTGTTTTTCCTAAATGATCTGTGTATTGAGCGCGTAAAAATGAAGCATTAATTCCACCATAGAAATTCTCAGCTAATTTCTTTTGGATTAACACATCGACGCCTCGTGCATAACCTTTTCCTCTTGATTCTAAAGTCTCATAAAAACTAAATCCATCTGCCACGAATTGAGGATTTGCGTTCACGCTATCAGCTGGTAAAACGGGTACTTTTGTGTAGGCTTTATCAAAAAATTCAACAGTCATTTTTGTAGAAGAAGTAAGCATATAATCGAAACCAAGTATAAAATGTCTTGCTTGGGTTTCGTCTAAGTTGCGAATGGATTCATCTTGTGATAAATAATAGAGGGGTAATCGTTGGTGATAAATTCCAGCTGCAGCATGTAAAGATAAACGTGGCGAAATTTCATAACGGGCAGAAATTCTAGGCGCAAAGGTTACTTTATCATTAAAAGAACTATGATTTACTCGAATTCCCGTTTGAATCGTTAATGTTTGAACAGGTTTGTATCCAAATGTTGCAAAAACTGCTGATTGAACACCATCCACAGATTGATTAATAGCTCTTGGTGGAACTGCTTGATTTCCAAAATTAATGAAAGAAGCAAAAGCATAATCAAAATCTCCGTATTGATATTTAGATTCTAGCCCATAATTCAAATTCATCTCTCGATTAAAGCGATAAAAATTAACATTTCGAAGCGTAACTTCTTTTTGTCCAATATTTATATTCGTCTCTAGTATCTCTCTTTCTAAATCAGTGACTTGTGTATTGTCTTTTGAACTAGTGAAAGAAATGCTTGTGTTTGAATAGCCATTTGCACCCCAAACATGTTGCCAATTTAATCCACTTGTTAATTGATTTCTAGAGACATCAACAACCTGTAAAGATCCGGTTTCAATAGCATCCTCTTCATCATTTACAAATTGCGATGCTCCAAAAATGGTTAAAAAAGTCAATTGATCATTTTTCCCCAAATCACGATGATATTTCACTTGAATATCGGAATAACTAGGAGCGCCACCAGCATTAATCGCATCGGCAATAACGTCTAAATAACTTCTTCGCCCAGAAACCAACCAACTTCCTTTTTTGTCAAAATCGGGAATTTCAAACGTTGCCCCGAATCCAGCCATGGTCATATCCACATTTCCTAAAATGCGTTCTCTATTGGCTTGTCTGTATGAAATTTCGCCTACTCCTGACATTACATAACCGAATTGTGCTCCAAATCCACCAGTAGAAAATTCAATTTCACGAACTAATTCCGTGTTCACTAAACCGATTGGCCCATTTGATGCTCCGTTTTGTTCTTGGAAATGTTTAATGGATGGAATCGCAATATTATCGATATAAAAGTTGACTTCAGTAGGACTTCCACCACGAACGAAAATATCTTGTGATGTTTCACCAGAAGAAGCAACGCCAGGTAAAGCTTGAAGAATTCTTGAAATTTCTCCTCCAGAACCTGGTGAACGACGAATTTCTTCGTTGTTAAAAGAAACACTACTTACAGGCTGACGTTCAGAGTTTTGGAAGAATCCTGCCGTTACGGTTACGCCTTCACCTTCAATAGAAACTTGATTTAATGAAACTGGTAAGTTCGTAATTCTATTCGATTTTATGATAACATCGCTTATCAAAAGCTCTTTATAACCGACATAAGAAACTTGAACAGTATAAATACCTGCTTCAATTTTTGAAATAGAAAAATTCCCATATTCATCTGAAACGGCGCCTTGTTTGGTTTCGGGTATATAAATATTAACGCCAATTAGTGATTCTCTAGTTTCGGCATCACTTACATTGCCGTTTAATTTCCCTTGTTGAACCGTATTTCCGGCTAAAACAAATATGAATGATAAAAGTGCGGGTAAAAACATGGTGATGAAATTTTGTTAACAGTGTGATTTCACCCTAATGGTAAAAAACTACTAAAATCAATCCTCGTTAATTAAGATAAGTGGGCGAAATGAGCGTTGAACGGTTTGATATCCGACTTGAACGCGAGGGCACTTTACGATTTGCTTAAACAAAGTTTCTAAAAAACTTTCACTAAGCATTTAAAATACTCAAATTTCGGACTTCGTTTCTAAACAAACTTCATTGGGTTTTGCAAAAAAAAGGTCATCCCGTGACCCGACACGGGATCTCAGTCAACTTACTTTTTACGCCATAAGCAGTTCTTTTGTATAGTTTAGTTCTACGGCTGAGATGCTGGGTCGGAGCCCAGCATGACGAAATAACGTATATTAAATAAAAACAAATTTTTACAAATAGGTTATTGTTTTTATTTATCAATTTGTAAAATTGAACCTTTTTTAAAAAATAAAAAACTTTACAAAAGGTCTAAGTCCGAAAGTTGAGTAAAATAACTGTGTTCGGGTTAATATTAATCAATTAAAAGACATTGTAATTTTGCTTTTAGGTATATCAAATTATTTAATGATTTTTTATAACGAAAACTTTTCCATCAGAAATCTCCCATGCCCCCTTTAACATCTTTTGTCTTTTTTAGCATATTAATTCTGGGTAAAAGGGGGGATTTTCTTTCTTAATCTGAACTTAGTTAAAAAAAAGGGACTTACTCCGATTTAATCACATTGTAATAAGAAACGCGTTTTGGCTGATACGAACGTAAACGTAAATGAAGTTTTGGAGCTAAGTTCTTAATAACTGGAGTTATAAAACCAGTCGAATCTTTTGAAATTTCGTGATAATTAACAAAAGCTGAATAAGGAACAAGTTCTTGTGAAGCGGCATATTCTTCTATTGGTACATCATAACGAATACTAATAACAGCTGGGCTATATTTAACTTCAGTATCTTTAGGTAGACCTTCAGTTTTTACAAAAACGCGAATTTCACCTTCTGTAAATTCTGCAACTCTAGCACGATAGCGAATATTTAAACGATCGAGACGAACTTTTTCTGCAGGACTGATTAAATCTAAGGTTAGATCCATAGATTCCTTAACCTCTTTTAAATTAACTTCGGCAGTTTCTACAAAGGAAATTGTTTTTAGAACTTCTTCCGCGCCTGAAAGAGTTACGGAATCTGGAAAAATTCTGGGTTCATCTAGAAAATTATGTTGTTGTTTAAAACTTAAACTTACTTTTGGCACAATTGGTACCCGTTTAGTAACTCGAGGTTTTAAGATTAAATCGATTTGAGAAGGCTCTACTGAAACCAAGTTTAAACTTGGATAAGAGTTCATCTCTTTTTTCATCAACTCAAGAATATTGAATTTCGATTTTTTTGAATTGTCTGATGCATCGATTAGTAAATTAGGATCGCCATTATAGATTCCCATTAACATCCAACCTTCGCCACCAACTGTAATTTGTGTGTGTTTAACTGGATCTTCTGTTAAAACCATATCGGAAGGAATGTTTGTAATAGCGATAGGAACAGAAAGTGATAGTTCGAATTCACGACCCAAATTCACTAAACTCCACATGGCAAGCGCAAATAAATAGCAGATTAGAAAAATGCTCAGCCGTTCAGCCGAAGACATACTTTGTTCTCTTCCTGTATCATCAGGCCTTAAAAGAGATTTCCATCTTTCAATAATATTTAAGTAAAACTTGGAAAAACTGAACTCCATGTAATAATTATTCTTTTATAAGTAATTCAGTAAAAACTTCATCATTAACGGAGTCATTTAGTTTATTCAGAATGGAAAAACGTTGAGCATGAACTTCGTGGCGCCACAGTGAACTACTCATTTTAATCACCAATTTAGTTCCTTCAATGCTAATATTTTTTGTTTGAGAACTAATTCTTTCACCAACAATACTAGACCAATTATTAACAGCAAGACTACGTTTGAACTGCTTCCGATTCGGTAAACTGTCGAAAAAATCAGACAGTGCCGATGAAATACCTTTTGGAGTTCTACGATATAGTGCCATTTGGAAATTAATTCTTAAAATTCAATATAAACTGGTTTTAATTTGATTTAGAATCACCAAAACCTTGCTAAAGATAGTTTATTTATTAAGAATCAGCAGAGTCTTTTACTAATCCGTCTTTCACATAAGTAACACTATTTTTCTCATTATTAAGGTCAAAATAGTTCATGAATAGATTCGGATTAGCAGCGGTGATAAATGTTTGACCAGGATGTGAGTCAAGCATGGTTAGTAAAATATCAATTTTTTTTGGATCAAGATCTCCGAACATATCATCTAATAAAAAAATAGGTAAATCGTCTAATTCTTCAGAAATATAAAATAGCTCCGCCATTTTGAGAGCAATCGTAAATAAACGATGTTGACCTTGTGATCCAAATTTCCGCAATTCAATATCATCCAGAAAAAAAACTAAATCATCTCTATGCGGGCCGATTACAGTATATCCTCGCTCAAATTCTCGACTTCTGTTTACTTCTATTAAGCTGCTAAACTCGGCTTTTATGGCTTCTTGATCACCATCAGAAACGCTATCTAAGGTTTTATACTCAAAACGAGGTTTAAGAGCAATGTCAGACATCGTTGAATACACACGTTCAAGATGAATGGTAAATTTTTGCAGATGTTCACGTCGTTTTAAAAGAATTCGACTTCCCGTTTCTATTAATTGAGCATCCCAAGGTTCTAAATAATCAGATAAAACAGATTGAGGAAGGGAAATATTGGAAAGAAGCATATTTCTTTGTTTCACAATCTTTCTGAAATCAATTAAATCAGCTAAATAGCTTTTTGATAATTGCGAAATCATGGAGTCCAAAAAACTTCTTCGCTCAGTCGGACCTTCGGCTGTTAGACTTCGATCTTGAGGTGACAAGACAACTAAGGGAACTAAACCGATTAAATCGGCTAGTCTGTTTAAAGGACTTTCGTTTACAAAAAAAGATTTTCCATCGCCTCGTTTGTAACGGCATCGAATACTAAAGTCAGAACGCAAAGCGCCAGAAAAATCACCCGATAAATCGTAATCACTCTCTTTTTTTTGGACAAGATACTGATCGGAAGTCGTGACAAATCCTCTCGACATACACAAGAGATGAATAGCATCAATTATATTCGTCTTTCCAGCTCCATTGGGTCCCAACAAAAGGTTTATATGTGGAGCCCAAGTACGAGTGGTATCAGTATGATTGCGAAATCGCTGTATTCTGCTTGCGTTTATTCTCATTTTGAAGGTGAAGGTTCTTCAGTACGAACAAAGTCCATCTCGTCAGTCAAGCGTTTTTGTCCGTAAAGTTCTTCAGTTACAAAAAGAATGTAACGTATATCGCAAGTAATCATTCGTTTTAATTCAGTATCAAAATAATAATCGCCAAAAACGCCTTCAATATTTCCATCAAATGCAACACCAACTACTTCACCATCAGCATTTAAAACAGGTGAACCAGAGTTTCCGCCAGTAATATCATTCGTTGATAAGAAGTTTACAATAAGTTCTCCGTTTTCATTGAGATATTTACTTATAGGTTCGCCAGCTGATTTTTTTGCAGCGATATAGTTTTTTAGCTCAGTAGGAACATCAAATGGTTCTAAGCCAGAGTCTTTAGCGATAACGCCATCAAGCGTGGTAAATGGTGTATAATAAACGCCATCTGCTGGTTTGTAACCTGCAATTCTACCACCGCTTAAGCGTAAAGTGAAATTTGCATCAGCATAAATCGTAGAATCTCCACTGAACTCCATAAATCCTTTTACGTAAGCAGGTGTTGCAGCCCCAACTAATGAATAATGGCTCGAAAAAACGGGACGGTTATCTGCAAGAGAAATTTCTAATAATTCTTTGAGTTGGTATAATTTATCCTTGGCTTCTTTTTTAGCTTTTGATTTACTCTTTTTGAAAAGTTTTTCCGCTTTTTTATGGTTGAATAAAAGAGATTCCTTTTTAAGCTCATTAATAAATTCTTGAGCTGTTAATTCGAAACTTCCTTCACGTTTAGTTGGATTTAGTAAAGCAGATACTCCATCGTGTTGTAAACTATCAGGCATTGAAAGTAGTAAAACAAGATGCCCTTTTAGCGTAATCCAAGTAGCCTGTTCGTTTTTCTTGAAATTAGATGCGTATTTTTTTAATTGATCTAGGAGAGCATTTCTCTGAGTTTTTGAGAATTTTTTTAAAGAGTCTGTTTCAAGAAAATTATAAAACGGTTCTAGAATGGAGATAGCTTCAAAAATGTCATTGTTTCTTAAGGTATAAACGCCTGAGTAAATTTTGTCTCCAGTACTATTCGCAATTTCATATCCTTTTTTCAAAGTAGGAATGGCAAGACCGAAATCAATTTCTCTTCCTGAATCCATTGCAATCCATTCTTCGAAACGGTCTTCTTCAATTTTGCGTCTTTCAACAACATTGTATTGTTTAAAACCTTGTTGAATTCCTTCAAAATATTTTACTGTGTTAGCAATAGATGCTCTGTCTGATGCATTTGCAACAGCTATGCTATCATTAATTTTAGCAGACATTTCTAAGCCATCAAGCACCGATTGGTAAGACTGAATAATGTAGTTATTACGGTGATTTTGGTAGAAATTAAATGCATAACTGCTTTCAAAGCGGAATGTGCTTCCAGGAAAACCTAAAGTCATCATAAAGTCTGTAGGTTCAACTCCATAGGTATTTACCTTTAAATGTTTTGCAGGAACGTAAGGGACATTTAGACTGTCATAAGCAGTACCTTTTCCATCTGGTGTTACATAAGCTCTTAAAAAAGAAAAATCACCTGTGTGTCTTGGCCACATCCAATTATCAATATCTCCACCGAATTTACCAATTGATGAAGGAGGAGCAAAAACTAAACGAACATCACGAATTACTTTATAAACCGCTAAGTATTGGGCATTCCCACCGAAATAATCGTCAATTTCTAAAACATGATCTGGGTAATTTGCAGAAAATAAAGCGATTAGAGAATCACGAATATCGCGATCAGAAATATCTTCAAGTGTATTCTGTAAACTCTTTAGAGAGTCTGTAACATCGATTTGAGCTGTTGGTATATATAGATAATACCCTTTTGCAATAACTTCATCATTTAAGGTGTTCGCAAAAAAACCATCTTTTAAATAATTAGATTCTGCAGAACTAGCAGAAGCAATTGCGTCGTAGCCTACATGGTGATTTGTTAAAATTAGTCCTTGGCTGGAAATAAAAGATCCTGTTCCGCCACCGCCTTCACCAATATTTATACGAACGATAGCATCGTTAAGAGCAGGATTTAATGAATCATAAAATGCTTCAGATGGTAAGCGGAGACCTTTAGAAACCATTTCTGCATGAACAGAACCTTTTATTTGTGGTAAAAGCCACATTCCTGAATCATCAGGTGTTTTTTGAGCATTTAACGGAGTTTGAAGCGCAAGAGCCCCTAATAAAAGGAATAAAAAAAGACGAATCTGTTTTTTAGTAGATAGGATAAAGTTCTGTTCCATAGAATATAATCTGAAATTTTAAAGCCCATAAAATACAGACTTTTTAAACTTAAATTGGTAAAGTATGAAAAAACTAATCAAACCGACGATTTGAGGCTGATGAGATTGATGTGTCAAATCTCTTGGTATTCGATGCTGAAACAGTTATATTCGTCTGAAAAAAATTAACTTAAACACTACAAAAATGGCTGTATTTCAGGAAAAATATTTTTACTTATGTCAGATTCCTCTTTCTTCTGAAGGCGCTTCTGATGTTTCAGTGATTACTCATGCCGTGGACTCTGTTGATTTTCCTCGAGTTTTTGGAGAATATGAAGAACGCAGAAAACACGCCTTAAACGATGATGGGATTTATAGTGTAATTCGCGCAGATGAAATTAATTTAATTGTTAGAACTACAACTAAAGATGCCGCAAAAGCTTTGGCATTTGAGGAAGCAACTCCAGATTTGATAACGAATCTACAACATAGAGTTATGCAATCGAAAGACAAAAACGCTCAATCAATTTTAAAAGATGTTTTTGGAATCGAAGTAAACGTGATTGATTAAATAATCAAATAACTAGTAAAAAAGCTGATTCGTTAATGACTAATCAGCTTTTTTTTTGATACGAACTCGTAACTAAATAGAAGAATTGTTGGAGTTGTAGTATCTAAATTCGAGTAAAATGAATGTCTATGTTGATAAATACACGTAATGTATTTGGGCTTACTATTCTCAAATTAAACCAAATTCAAAATTTGTAATACAACTTTGAGTATTATTTTTACAGTTCCGGATTAATTTTAATCCTAGCAAATTCACCTTCTTTAGCAAATTGAATAGATTCAAATTGTGAGGAATAAGGTGCTAATTCAGAGTCAAGTTTAGCTAGGTAATTATCGGAAGAATCAGGGTCGTGATGGGTTAAATAAAGATGTTTAACATGTGTTTTTGCTGCAAGTTCAACGGCTTCTTCCCAAGCTGAATGCCCCCAATTTCTTCTGCTTGGGTATGTTTCTCGTGAGTATTGCGCATCATGTATGAGTAAATCTGCGCCATCAAAAAATTCTAATAAGTGGTCGTAAAATGAATTTCTAATGCCATTAGAAGCAGGGACTAATTCATTGTCAGGGCAGAATACAATTTTCTTCCCACCAACATGAACTTTGTAAATTGCTGTTGCTACAGGATGATTCGATAACATAAATTCAATTTTATATCCATCGTACTGCTGCAAATGGTAACTCTGCGTTTCGTATTGAATATCAGCCATTAACATTTCTGGGGTTACAGGAAAGTACGTATAAGTCATTTGTCCCGCTAAAACATCGCGACAATCTCCACCTAATTGTTGAGGTAGGTGAACTGTGAACTTATTATCTGGAACATAAAACGGCTTAAAAAAAGGAAAGCCCTGAATGTGATCCCAGTGTGGGTGAGTGATAAAAATTTGACCTTCTGCATGTTTTTTCTTCGCCATAATATGACTTCCTAAATTGCGAATTCCAGAGCCACTGTCTAAAATTAGATAGTTCTCTGTATTCGGCAATTGGAGTTGTACACAAGTTGTGTTTCCTCCATAAATCATATTTTCTTTATTGGCACAAGGTGCAGAACCCCTAACTCCCCAGAATACAACTTTAACTTCTGGAGATAAGGTATCAACAATGATGTCGGCTAATTTTTTTTGATCGATTGGCTTATGCAAGAAAGCTTCTGCCCCGTTTTTCATGGCAATTTCACGCTCAATGTTAAATTCGCGTGTGGTTAACATGATAACAGGTATGCTAGAAAACTCAGGATCTTCTTTTATGTATTGACACAAATTTAGACCACTACCATCGGGCAGGTGTAAATCGAGCAGAACCAAATCCGGTTTCAACTCTTTAACTTGCTTTAACGCACCATCATATCGGTTGAAAGAGTAATATTCAAAACCCTTGGCCACTACAATAGCTCCAACGAAATCACACATCGTGAGATCATCGTCAATCATTAAGATTCTTTTGGGGAGTGAGTTATAATCCGACATCAAAAGTTAAAATCGGGGTTGATAAAGTTAAATTTTCTCAAAGAAAATTGTTATTTGAATTAAGATGAACTTAGGAAGGAGATTTTCCAGATTCCATTTCTTGTTTCAATGTTTCAATTTCTTTGTTTAATTGATCGTATTCTTCTTGGAATGTAGCAATTTTTAAATCAATTTCGTCACGAAGTGCTAAACCTTTTTTATTAGGTTTAATAAATGTTTTTGTATCAGAATAATTGAGAATGGTTTCATTCACTTTTTCTGCTTGACGTTTTAGCTTCTGTAATTGAATAAACTTGCTTTGATTTTCTCTTTTTGCGTCGGCATCAAATCCTGTATTACCAGAATGAGTATGAGAATGAGAATAAGAAGAAGAATCTGAGCGCTGTTGTGAACGTAACTGTTTGTAGAAAATATCACAAGCTTCTTTGTAAGATTTGTTGATTTTGTCTTTGAACTTAATCGGAACATAACCAATACGCTGATACTCTTGTTGCAATTCTTTTACTTTAGTGATTGCAGCTTGCATATCTTCAGCATTTTCAAGTGCTGCAATTAGTTCAACGATATCTTTTTTACGCTGTAAATTATCTTTCTCTTCAGAACGCTGATCTTTTTGATGCTGTCTTTTTCTAGCATAAAAATTATCCATTGCTTTTTTGAAGCGCTGCCAGATTTTCTTTGTTTTGCGACGTGGAACGGGTCCAATTGATCGCCATTCTTCCAGCATTTCCTGAAAACGAATTCCTGCTTTTTTCCAGTCATCTTCTTCCGCGAGAATTTCAGCTTCATCGCAAAGTTTAACTTTAAGATCGTAATTGGTTTTTTCCTGATCTTTTATTTCATCAGTATGCTCATTTTTGTAATTATTGAAAGTATCTGAAGCATTTTTAAATTCATTCCAAAGTTCTTCAGACTTATCAGGTGTTACTGGGCCAATATCTTTCCATTCTTTATGCAAGCGGTTAATTTCTCTTGCTGCTTCAGCAAGATCTTCCACTTCAATAAGTTTTTGAGCACGTTCTATTAAATTACGTTTTTTGCGCTCATTACCTTCAATCTCTTTTTTATAAACGGTATTTAAAGAAAGTTTTTTTGCATGGAAAGCGTCTTTTAAATCTTTAAACTCTTTCCAGATTTCATCAGATTTTTCAGCAGGAATGCGGCCAATTTTTTTCCAAGAGTTTTGATCTTCTTCAAATTGATGGTCTAATTGAGCCCAATCTACTTCAGATTCTTCCTTAATACTTCCAACTAAGCTTCTTAGTTTGTCAAGTACATATAATTTACCTTCAAGATTTAATTCTTCTTGTTCGCGACGTTTTACGAAAAAATCTACTCGTTGCTTTTCAAAGTTGTCAATTAAAGTTGTAAAAGATGCATTAAGCTCTTCCGCAGCTTCATGAGGAATATGTTTAATTTTTTCCCATCGGTCTTGGATAGAACGCAATTCGCCTTGAGCAGTCCATTTTTTACGTTCAATAAGTTTTTGGATTTTTTCGAGAAGACCTTTTTTTATTTCTAAGTTGTCTTTTCGTTTTTTATCCATTTCTTCATAATGCACTTTCCGACGATTGAAAAATGATTGTTCAGCCTCATTGAAGGTAGCTTCCAGAGTAGCATATAATGCACCAAGGCCTTCAGGTATTTCGTTTTTGAGCTCGAACCACTTTGCTTTTAGCTCTTTTAATGTGTGTCCACCATTTTGCCAATCATGAGAAGCAGCAATATCTTTGGCTTTTTCAACAAGTTCGCTAAGTCCGGGGAGAGATTGTGATGCTAGTTCTTGAGAATCTGTTTCTTCAGTATTATCCTCAGCCTCTACTTCTGAAGTTTCCACTTCGTCTGTTTTTTCTTCTGTTTCAGATACTGTTTCCGATTCTTCAACCTCAGAAACCGTTTTCTCAGCTGGGCTTGTTGTTTCCTCTGAAAGTGTAGATGCGTTCATTTCTGTGTTTTCCGCGTGTTCAGGCGTGGAATGTTGTTGCTGATCGAGCTCCTTGTTTTCCATAATCAATACCTTGTGTGTACCGTTTAGGTACTTTGTTTCACCGGCGTTACCGGGCGTTCGTACCGTTTGAGATTAAAATGTTAATAATCGGAATGTTAATGAAGATTGGGCAATCATACAAATAGAATCATAGTAATCAATAAGACTTATGAAAACTTTTTTGAATAAATCGACCGCTTTCGAATTTAACAATTGAATTAGAGCAATTTTTTTGCTATTTACACCATGTAAATTCGGTAAAAAAAATTATGTTAAACAATTCTTTTTCAACTATTAAAGATACGGTCTTAGTTGTTGATGACAACAAGAATAATCTTGATTTAATGTTAGTAACATTAAGCGAGGAAAACTTTCGTTTACTTGCAGCAACATCTGGCGAAAGAGCTTTGAAAATTGCGCAAAAAGTTCCACCTGATTTAATTTTAATGGATATTCAAATGCCAGGAATTGATGGTTATGAAACAGCAAGACGAATGAAAAGTGAATTAGAGTTACACGACGTTCCCATTTTATTTCTTTCCGCACTCAACGATCTAAGTAATATTGTACAGTGTTTTGCTGCTGGAGGCGTCGATTATATTTCAAAGCCTTTTAAAAAAGAAGAATTATTAGCACGAGTTAAAACTCATTTAAGAATAAAACATCTTCAAACTGGTATTCGAAGCGAGCGTGATCGTATTGAAACTATCTTAAATTCCATTTTGCCAGAACGAATTATTAATAAACTAAAAACAGGTTCTGAACCAAAACCTGAATACATTGAAGATGCAACGGTACTTTTTACAGATTTTGTTGGTTTCACCTCTTTAATGAAAGATACTGGCGCTTCAGCTGGTATTGAACAATTGAATAAACTCTTTACTGCATTCGATTTAGTGATGTCGCATTTTGGTTTAGAACGAGTTAAAACAATTGGAGATGCCTACATGGCTGTTTCAGGGGTAAATACAAAACCTGAATATGCAAAACATAGATCTGTTTTAGCTGCTTTAAAACTTCTTGAAGTTGTAAGTCACTTTAATCTAATAAATGGTTTTGATTCAAGATGGTCACTTCGAATTGGAATTCATGCTGGCCCAGTGGTAGCTGGTATAATTGGGAATCAAAAAATTGCATTTGATGTTTGGGGAAATACGGTAAATGTTAGCAGTAGATTAGAAAATGTTTCTAACAGAAATAAAGTAACCGTTTCTTCTCAACTTGGAGAGGTAATTAGCGATTCGTTTGAATTGCTTTCAGTTGGGCAGAAAGAATTACACAATTGGGGCTTAATGCAAGTGTTTGAAATTGCTGATATTTCAAATTTAAATGAAGACTTGTTCAATTTGTTTAATGCAAAGTCTGCCGAGTCCTTCTTTGATTCTGAAAAACAAGAATCTGATTCCTTACTCAATCAGCTTTTTGATTTACGTTCTGCATCAGAATAGAGATTTGTTGTTTATTTGTACAGGATAAGTAGGTGATTTTATGTGCATTTGGCATCAAAATTGCGCATCTTTCAATGTGCCAAATAATCTTTATTCTTTTGAAAACCAAGCTATACTATACTAAATCAACCCTTGCTACAATTTTAACTAAATTTGGAAATTTAAATAAACAAATAATTTCCAATTTGATGGTATTGCTATGGGTATCCGTTTTAGTAATTTCTTGTGGTTCAATCCAAACAGGAAATCGTTATGATCCTGAACCAATTCAAAAACCTTTATTTGATATAGACCCTGAGACGGGTGTACAATATTACTTAGATGCCGATTTAGTTCAAGAATTTCCTCTACCGAACGGTGTTCTTACAAAAATGATTTTAATTCCTGGTGGAGAATTTATAATGGGTTTGAATGATGAAGATCCACTAGGAATTCAACCTTCAGGAAATATTAGAATTGCAGTAAATTCTTTTTGGATAGATCAGTTTGAAGTAACAAATGCTCAGTATAGAATGTATTTGGCAACTTTGCCAAAAGATGAGCAAGCTGAAATGCGACCGGATTCAATCGCTTGGGAATCTCAGGTAGGTGGAGTTCAATGGAGTTTATATTTCTATGATGAAGGCTACGCAAATTATCCTGTTGTTTGTCTTAATTGGTATCAAGCAAAAAAATATGCAGAATGGGCAGGAAAAAGACTTCCTTCAGAAGCCGAATGGGAGTTTGCAGCTAGAAGTGGAGTTAGTGGAAGAACCTACCCTTGGGAAGGAATTTATAGTAGAAATGCCAGAAATGGAGATGCTTTAGCAAATTTTGCTTCAGGTGGCGATTATTCATTAGATGGTTTTGTAATAACTGCGCCAGTTGGAGCCTTTGCTCCGAATAATTTTCGACTTTATGATATGGCAGGTAATGTGTCAGAGTGGTGCATGGATTCGTATTTTGCCTCCTATAAAGTTTTGAAAATGGCAACCAAGCAATTAATTACACCGACCTACAACTCACCATCGGAGTTAAGAAAAGTTGTTCGAGGTGGCTCTTGGGCTTCAAATGAGTATTTTATTGGAGTTGGTGTGCGTGATTATCGGTATGCAGCTCATGCATCACCTAGAATTGGCTTGCGTTTAGCAATGGAAGCTACTAATCCAATTATGCAAAAAAGAGCTCGTGAAGGGTATTTAACTCGTACAGGGCAAATGGTAAATCCAAATAGAGTTGAATACACAAAACCCCAGCCAACTCCAGAAGAAATAAGGGCTGCTCGACGTAAAAATCCATTTTATCGTTTTTGGGATAGTATTACGAATGTGTTCTCAAGAAAAAAACCAGAACAAACGAATACTGGAAATCAATAAAGTTTGATTGTTGTGTTTAGTTTTGAAGATGGTATAGTTGCATTGATTCATATCTTTTTAAAAGATAGATTTCATTTGATCTAGGGTGTAAGAGACGCGTTAGTTATAAGACCATAGTTAATACAATTAATTTAAACTCATTATAATCTGAGTGCAAGCTCATAGAATCAGAAAAAATAATTTGTCTCAGGGTTTGTTTGTTTTGAAATAAAATTCTCATTTAGGGCGAATTTTTCGTTAAGAATGCATAAATTCTGCTGAAGAAATGGTATCTCGTTAGTACGATCAGATTTTAAAAACCTTAATAAATAATAAAGCGGAACTATGTTAAGATTTAGACTTGCATTAATAGGATGTATGTTATTGTGTTTTTTTGGGCATCAAACTGGATTAGCACAACTTAAAGAAGAAATGCGTGCTGTAAAATTGACCAATGTTGATAGCCAAATTTTGTTTAGTGATGAAGCTATTGAAGAAGCTATTGATTATCTAGCTTCAATTGGAATAAATGCCATATTGCCAGTTACTTTCAATGCTGCAAAAACACAATTCCCAAGTAAGGTTATGCAGGAGTATTTAGGTGAATTAATTGATCCAAGAATGGCCGGAAGAGATCCTTTTAAACGAGTGCTCATTGAAGCACATCGGCACGGAATGGAAGTGTATCCATGGTTCGAATATGGTTTTGCTGCTTGGTATTCAGGAGCAAGTGACGCAAATGGTGGACCTTTTGGTTCAAAATATCCGCATTGGTTATCAGTTGATGTAAATGGAGCTATCACAAAAAAGAATGGTTTTGATTGGTTAAATGGATTACACCCTGAAGTTCAAACATTTATGAATCGTTTGGTTTTGGAAATGGTTGATACCTACGATTTGGATGGAATTGAATTTTCAGACCGAATTCCAGCTTTACCTGTTGAAGGTGGTTATGATTCTGTAACTGTTCAATTATATAGAAGTGAAAAAGGCACAAATCCACCAGATGATTATAGAGATTCAGATTGGAAACGATGGAGAGCGAATAAATTATCTGATTTTTATGAATCCCTAAGAGATTCTGTAAAAAAAAGAGATCAGCAGTTAATAGTAGCTTCTAGCCCAAGTTTATATCCGTGGGGATATGAAGAGTATCTTCAGGATAATGTGATGTGGGTTAATCACAATATTGTAGATCATTATATTCCTCAATTATACCGACAAAATTTAACTGATTATCAATATGAGCTAAATAAAACGATTGACCAAACGCTTCAACATAAACGAGAAATGATTTTTGCTGGAATATTGATGAATGTTGGTTCATATACTATTCCCGTTACGCTTTTGCGTGATATGCTGAACTTCAATCGTTCAGTAGGGTTACTTGGTGAAGCGTATTTCTTTTATGAGGGTTTTAAAAAAAATAATGGAGAAATTGGAGAATTTCTTAAAAATGAATTCTATAATGAAGAAGCAGTTGTGCCTCTAAGAAATGGTGAAATAAGAAGACCTAAAGCAAGTATTATTAAAGGAAAAGATGCTATAAATAAAAGTGAGTGGAACTTTTCAGGAAAGTTAAATGATTTTCAGAAAGACAGTTTATTTGTACGAGCTGATTTTAATTCAACAAACGGAATTCGTTATTCGAGTGCCGTTCCGGTTGATGGTTGGTATGATGTGTATTACTACAATCAACAGCAATCAGGATTGACCATTTCGGATTCAATTTTAGTAAAAACAATAGGAATTTTGGGTGACTCACTCATTACAATTCCATTTAATACAACTCAATATGGTTGGAATTATGCTGCAAGTATCCCAGTTTCGGATAAAACCGCATCAATAAGTATTTTCCCTAAAGAAGATGGCAAAGAAATGTATGCACCAAGTGTAATGTTCATTCTAAATAGAAAAAAATCACCATCAGTAAAAGTGCTAAATACAATTGTTGAAGAAGTTCGATCTAATCAGCGTTCTAAAAAAATTGATCTTAAGATTTATCCAAATCCATTCAACCCAACAACTACGGTTTCTTATAAAGCAACTAAAACTGGAATGTATAAAGTGATGGTTTTTTCAGTAATTGGAGAAAAAATCCTCGAAACAAGAAATCAATTTGTACAAAGAAATGGAGAGTTTGAGTATCAATTAAATATGTCAAGTCAACATAGTGGTGTTTATTTACTTCAGTTAATGGTTGATGGAAATATAATCGGCACTTCAAAATTAACTCTTATTAAATAAGTAAAATTTAGAAATCAAGATGATTGGACAGAAGTAGTAGACAAGAATTACAATTGAATATTAAAGCATTAGGATTTATTGTAAATTAGCGGCTCAATTAAAATGGAGTTCGTTCACTAATGTCAAAGAAGTTACTTCCTATCGATTATATATTAATTGGGATTACCCTTATATGGGGCTTTAATTTTACGGTAGTAAAGTTCAGTTTGCGTGAAATGACCCCCTTCTTTTTTAATGCTGTACGTTACACTATGGCCATTATTACGATGTGGGTAATCTTGTTGAGAAGTGGACAAGGCTTCAAAGTTATAAAAGGTGATCGTTGGCCAATAATGGGTTTATCCTTATTGGGACACTTAATTTATCAAGTATTTTTTATAATTGGTTTAAGTCTAACGAAAGCAGCAAATGCTGCAATTATGTTAGGAACTATTCCGATTTGGATAGCAATAATTTCTCATTTCTTTTTTGATGAGCAATTAAACAAACAAAAAACGCTGGGAATTATAGTTGCATTTCTTGGGCTCAGTTTAATCATTGGTTTTAGAAATGAGGGATTTCACTGGAGTTCAAAAGGACTTTGGGGTGATATAATGATGCTTACATCAGCATTTTCTTTTGCTCTTTACACACTGTATTCAAAACAATATTTAAAAAAATACGACACAACTGCATTGACAACTATTGCCATGACAGCCGGTGGAATATGGATTGTTTTTGCAGGATTTCCAGCTTTAATTACTACCGATTTATCATCTATTTCAGTAATTGCTTGGTCGGGAGCAGTTTATAGCGGAGTATTGTCAATTGCTATCTCCTATTTTATATGGAATCATGGTTTGAAACTTGTTGGAGCTGTCAGAACCTCAGCTTATCAAAATTTAGCCCCGGTTTTTGGAGTTATTTTTGGAGTATTACTCTTAAATGAAGATTTGAATTATTATCAATATGCTGGGGCCGTTACAACAATTATTGGCGTTATTATCACTCGTTTAGGGTGAAAATTTGTTCTTATAATTAAAAAATTATTTTTTTGTTAGAAACACATAAAAAAAGTGAATTCATCAAATTATTCGTTTGACATAAGAGTCTTATATCTTATATTGGCAGTAATATCTATTCACAAAACACGTTCAGAAAGCCCGACTGCAAAGCGCAGCCGCCCTGACTAACGCCCAAAATAAAGGTAAGTATGAAAACTCGTTACTCCCTTATATTATTGGCGTTTACTCTGATTACCACAACTATCAATGCTCAGTTGCTTTCCATTGAAGAAGTTAGACAACTGGAACTTGGTAGTGAAGTCTCGGTAATTGGTGTAGTCACAACGCCTGACTATGGTACAAGTGGAACCGCCTTTTTTATTCAGGATTCCACAGCAGGAATAAGCATATATAGTTCAACTACCATAACAGTTTCTTTTGATTCTCTCAGAAGAGTTGAACAAGGAATGCTTGTTTATTTAAATGGTACACTCGGTGTATTTAATGGTTTAATTCAAATCGTTCCAAGTTTTGTTGAACACATGGGTGATAATCAGCACATTCCTGATGCTATCCAAGTAAATGGAACAGATTTTATTGCAGAGACACCTCTACAAGGCTCAAGAGTCTTTATCCCAAATGTTCAGCTTAGTAGCCCTTTTATTCCCAATTCTAATTTTGCTTATAATATAACAGCAACAGATAAAGATGGGAACAATTTCGAAGTTCGTATTATTAAAAGTGAGCTGTTCGAAAATCCACCTTTAGGTCTGAGCTTCGATATGACTGGTGTTCTTGGTGCTTTTAATACTGGACAATTAGTGATCTATAGCCTAAGTGATATTATACCTCACGATTCAGTTTTTCATGAAGTTACATTTGCGGTTG
>Ga0210025_1002049_pt1 | contig 20551 bp, 18 predicted proteins | sample CryGeyme20150102_FD_183989 | JGI IMG/M metagenome (GOLD analysis project Ga0210025, IMG submission 183989) | Groundwater microbial communities from Crystal Geyser aquifers in Utah, USA - Crystal Geyser metaG 2015-0102 (SPAdes) (version 2) | ecosystem: Environmental > Aquatic > Deep subsurface >...
AGCGCGTCGGCTGAGCCAACCGGGCGGGGCAGGGTGTAGCGCTTGCCTTGGGTCAGTTTGGGTAAGTCCATGGGAGGGCGATCGGAACAGTAGGTCACGGCAAAAACGCCAAAACCCTGCGCAAAGCCTGGCAGGGTGTGTTGAGCTGGATTCTAGAATGCAGCCCACACCATGACCGAACTCACCGACATAACCCTCAAGCCCAGCGCCACGCCGCGCTGCTGGGCGCTTATTCCCTGCGCCGGCACGGGCTCACGTGCTGGTGCGGCTGGCCCCAAGCAATACCAGATGATTGCGGGAAAACCGATGGTGATGCACACCTTGCAAGCCTTTGAAGAGGTGGCGCGCATCGACCAAACGCTGGTGGTGGTGTCACCCGAAGATTCATTTTTTCAGACACCACAGGCCATGAATGCATCGTTTTTAATAGCTACTTGCGGAGGTTCTACAAGGGCTGCAAGCGTTTTTAATGGTCTAAATGCACTGAGGGACGAAGGCGCAGCGGCGCACGACTGGGTGCTGGTGCATGACGCGGCACGCTGCCTGATCACACCCACGCAAATCAACCAGCTGCTTGATGCCTGTCTGGATGACGAAGTGGGCGGCCTGCTGGCCTTGCCGCTGCCAGACACCTTGAAGCAGGAGCAGGGCGGTCGGGTCAGTGCCACCTTGCCACGCATCGACAAATGGCTGGCGCAAACGCCGCAGATGTTTCGCATTGGCAGCTTGATTGAAGCCCTGGAGTTGGCCGGTGATGCCGTGACCGACGAGTCCAGCGCGATTGAGGCCATGGGGCTGACCCCGAAGCTGGTGCCAGGGAGTGCGCAAAATTTCAAGGTGACTTACCCGGAAGACTTTGAACTGGCGCAGGCGGTGTTGCTGGCCCGATCGAATAAGCATGAAACGCAATGACACCTTTAATGACTTGCTGGGCGACAAGCTGCGCACCGAGAAGGATATCAACCAGATTTTCCACCGCGCACAGGCTGTGTCTAACAACAGGACCAGGTTAACAAAGCCACCGACAATGGCCGCAACATGAAGGTGTACTCCACCTTGCTGGATCAGGCCATTCACTCGATGATTGAGCGCCAGCAAGAGCAAGAGGTGGACAGCCTGTTTTTGCCCGGAAAAACCAGTGCGTTGACTCAGAACCTGACCGGCATGGAAGACTTCGAACTGGTCAGCTTTTTGGTGATTCAGTCCGTGTAGAAAACGTGGGTTGACAGCCAAGCCATGGATGCATACCATGAGACATACCGCTCAACGAAAAGGCTTGCAAAATGCACCAAACCGCCAAAATATTTGCCACTGGCCGCAGCCAGGCGGTTCGCTTGCCGCTGGAATTCCGCTTTGACGTGGCAGAAGTCTTCATCCGCCGTGACCCCATCACGGGCGATGTGGTGCTGTCACGTAAACCGACGGACTGGCAAGGCCTGCTAGACGTGGTGGCACTCAACAAGGACGAAGACTTGGTGATTGAACGCCACCAAACCCGCACACGACGCGACCCTTTTGAGGGCTTGCAAGAATGAACCAGCGCTACATGCTCGACACCAACGTGGTCAGCCACATCATGCAGGGGCGCGATGCCGCCTTGTTGGCGCACCTAACGAAGATACCCGTGGGCCAGGCTGTCATGTCCAGCGTGACCCTTGCAGAGCTGGAATACGGCTTGCACCGCAAAGGGCAGCCCGTGCGCTTGCGAAATGCCCTGACCCAAGTGCTGCTCCGTATGGACGTATTGCCTTGGGAGGAGGATGTAGCTACTTGTTATGGCGAGTTTTGCGCCTCTCTGGAAGCCCAAGGCATCAACCTCAGCGACTTTGACATGATGATTGCCGCCCACGCCGTAGCGCTGGATGCCACTCTGGTCAGCCGCGACAAGGCGTTTGCGCAGGTGCCAACTGGCGTGAATCAACGCTTGAGGTTGGAGGTTTGGTAACTCTCGCGTCACACGCGCTGTTCGCCGGGCACTCGAAGGCCGTCGTGGCCCGGCCCGTGGCCACAGCCAAAATTTACGCGCACGCCAAATACACCGTGGTGGCCGGTGAGCAGATCGAACACGCCACTTACGATGACGTGAATCAAGGCGCATGGTTTAAGGTGATGACATCAAGCACTGATGAATGAACAGAAAGCCACAGTGATCGTGGAGCACATTGCCTATGCCCCCCTGGAGACACGCACACCAAGGACATCTTCACCCAGGACAAGCCAAAGGAAGATTTCAGCAAGGCGGTCAAAGCGAACCATCACATTTACGACTATGTGTTCACCGACTCCAAAAACGAACGCGGTTTTTTTATACCCATCCGTCTAGGCAACGACAACCCCAACTGGGCCATTGCGTTTCAAGCTGGCAAGGTCATACATGTTTACTTCGTTGCCGAAACCAAGGGCTCCATGTCGAGCATGGACCTGCGAAAAATTGAGGAAAGTAAGATTGAAGGCGCCCGGAAATTTTTCGTCAAGATCACATCCGACCAGGTCGAGTACGACGTGGTGGACGGATATGGCAAGCCAATGGCAATGGCGTTGATCGTTTAAGACCTACTGATGCAGTTTTTTTGAGGATTCACGCATGAAATTCAGAATCGGCGAAGGCTGGGATATTCACGCGCTGGTGCCCGGGCGCAAACTGGTGCTCGGCGGCGTGGTGGTGCCGTTTCATCTGGGCCTGCAGGGCCACTCCGATGCCGACGCGCTGCTGCACGCCATTACCGACGCGCTGCTGGGCGCGGCAGCGCTGGGCGACATTGGCACGCTTTTCCCCGACACCGATGCGCGGTTTTCGGGCGCGGATTCCAGCGTGTTATTGGCAGAAGCGGCCCGCCAGGTGCGCGCCCAGGGGTTTGAGATCGGCAACGTTGACAGTACCGTCGTCGCCCAAGCGCCCAAGTTGATGCCGCACATTGCCGCCATGCGTGCGCGCATCGCGCTGACGCTGGACTTGGCGGTGGATCAGGTCAATGTCAAAGCCAAGACCGCTGAAAAAATGGGCCCGGTCGGGCTGGGCCAGGCTATGGAGGCCCGCGCGATTGTTTTGTTGTTCAAAACAGCCTGATTGACGCTTTGCATGAATTTATAAGAAATTGGCCTCTAGCCCTTATCGGATAAGCGCAAGCAGCTATATTTATAACAGCGTTTGTAGGGGTATGTCGTGTTGCTTCGCCATGCGGTTCAAGGCATCGCGTGTCTGCGATGCAACAAACTCGGCAATGGCCTGGTGCGTTTGCGCCTCCATCATCATCCCCACTCCACGCCATTCCAGCCCCGCAGCGGCGCACAGCGATTTGGCAAAGTGCGGCTCCAGCGCCGCCAGCGCCACCCGGCCGTCCTGACAGGGGTAGACACGGTAGCCGGCGTGACCGCCGCCAATGGCGGTGCCCGGCAGCGTCAGGCCCCAGGCGCGCGGCTGCGCCAGGTGCGCCGCTGCAGCCGACAGCGCAACTTCAAACCTTTGCCCTTGTCCCGCCTGGCGCTGCAGCAACACCGCTTGCAACACTGCCTCCGAGGCCATCAACGCGCCGCCCATGTCGGCGTACAGCGTGGCGGGCAGCGCCAGGCCGGTGACCAGGTCGTTTTCGGCCAGATAGGTGAGGTCGTGGCCAGGCTCTTCGGCGCGCGCACCGGGCGCACCCACGATGGTTATCAGCGATAGCGCCGGGTAACGCGCTTGCAGCGTGCGCCAGTCCAGGCCCAGCTTGGCCAGTGCGCTGGGGCGAAACGAGGTGAGCAGCACGTCGGTTTGCGCCAACTGCTGGTGCAGCACCTGTTGCCCTGCGTCGGTTTTCAGGTTGACGCTGAGCACCGCAATGCCGTCATTCAGTGCGTCGTATGCTTTGCGGCTGTATTCGCTCATGGGGTCCCCGGTGATTCCCGCAGCCTGACCCTCGTCGGGCGCTGGCGGCTCCAGTTTGACGCAGGTCGCGCCCATGCGCTGACAGCGCAACAGTGCGGCGGGTCCAGGCAGGTTCAGGCTCAGACTCAGAATGCGGGTGCCGTCCAGGGCTTGCGCGCAGCGGTGGGGTTGTCGTGCATTTGTCATGTTGCCAAGCTACAAAGTCTGTGTGTGGCGCAAGCATACAGCCCTGTCATGGGTATTGATGGGGAGCGATGGTCGGCAAAAGGCCACGGGTAGAATCAAAGTGTTGCAGGATCATCCCATCCTGCTCTTTTTTTCAGGGTTCTTTGCTGCGACAAAGCGCTTCTGTGTCTCAAGGATTTTCATGAAACGTGTGGACGACTTTCGCCTGAAGTTCGGCAAAAAAGAGATTGTGCCGATCATCGTGGGTGGCATGGGGGTAGACATCTCAACGGCTGAATTGGCGCTGGAAACAGCCCGGCTTGGTGGTATCGGTCACATCTCGGATGCCATGGTCAACGACGTATCAGACCGCCGTTTTGACACCAGCTTTGTCAAAGACAAGACCCGGCAATACAAGCACAACATCCTCAACGCAGACAAGTCCACTGTCAAGTTTGACCTGGACATCCTGGCCGAAGCCACCCGCAACCATGTCGGCGCCACCATGGCAGCCAAAAAAGGCGATGGCCTGATTTTTGTCAACTGCATGGAAAAGCTGACCATGAACGGCCCGCGTGAGACCTTGCAGGTGCGTATGGCCAGCGCCATGGACGCGGGTATTGACGGCATTACCCTGAGCGCTGGCCTGCATTTGGGTTCGTTCGCGCTGATTGCCGAGCACCCGCGGTTTCGCGACGTCAAGCTGGGCATCATCGTCAGCAGTGTGCGCGCATTGCAATTGTTCCTGCGCAAAAACGCACGCCTTGATCGCAAGCCAGATTACGTCATCGTCGAGGGTCCGTTGGCCGGTGGTCACCTGGGCTTTGGCATGGACTGGGCCGAGTACGACCTGGCCACCATCGTTGCCGAAGTCGTCAAGTATGTGAAAGACGAGAAGCTCGACATTCCGGTCATTGCTGCAGGCGGTATCTTTACTGGCAGCGACGCGGTGTCGTTTCTGGAGGCTGGTTCTGCAGCGGTGCAAGTCGCCACGCGTTTTACCGTATCTCACGAATGCGGTCTGCCCGCCGATGTCAAGCAAGACTACTACCGCGCCAACGAAGACGACATCATCGTCAACACCATCTCACCCACCGGTTACCCAATGCGCATGCTCAAAACTTCACCGGCCATTGGTGATGGCATCCGCCCCAACTGCGAGTCGTACGGCTATTTGCTCGACGGCAACGGCAACTGCGCCTACATCACCGCCTACAACCGTGAATTGGCGCTGCACCCGGATGGCAAAAACATCTCGGTGCAGGACAAAACCTGTCTTTGCACGCAGATGCGCAACTTCAAGTTGTGGACTTGCGGCCATTACACCTACCGGTTAAAAGACACCACCCGCAAAAACGCCGATGGCAGCTACCAGCTGCTCAGCGCCGAGCATATCTTTAACGACTATCTTTACAGCGTTGACCACCAGGTCGCGGTGCCCCCAGAGCCGGCCACGCAGGCAGGGTGAGCAGCTGAAAAAAAGCCCCTGTTCAGGGGCTTTTTCGTGTGGGTCAGAACCGGATGCCAGCGGGGTTGGGCGGTGCTGGTGGCACCGGCGCCACAGGCGTAGCGGCCGTCGGTGCGCTGGCAGAAGCCGTCAGATTGACCGGGGTTTGTACTGCCACCAGCGGCGTGGGCGGCGGGTTGCGGTAAGCCGCAGGTAATTCGCTGGTTTCGGGGTAGCCGGCCAAACCCAGGTACTGTGCCCATTCACTACCGGAAAAACCTTTGAGCTGATGCGAGCCAACGGTCAACAGCGGCAGCGAGGTGGCGTTGCTCAGGCGCTTGAGTGAGTCCACATCTTCGGGTTTGCTGACGGTTTTTTCGACGAACGGCACGCCACGCGTGCGCAGCAGCGCGCGCCCGTCATCACAGGGCGCGCAATCGGCCGACGTGTAGAGCGTGACCGGGTATTTGCCGACCACCGAGCGCAATTCAAACGGCAGGCCGACGTTGGGGCTGGCGCCGTCACGGTCAGCGCCTACTGGCGTCACCTGCTTGGCATTGCTGGGAGGCAGGTCTGAAAAGGTGACCCGGCCATTGGCGTCGACACTGCGGTACACGGTTTGTGCCGAGACGCAGGTCGCGGCCAGGCCAGCACACGTCAGCACCGCAGCCAAAAACAACTTTGGGCGCGGGTATTCGGGTGCCATTGAAAACCCAGGCGCCGTTGCGTGAAAGGTGGAAATCATGACTCTCTCCTTAAGCGAGTTGTACCATGCCTTGATGTCGCAGTAACGCATCCAGATTGGGCTCGCGGCCACGAAACGCCTTGAACGACTCAATCGCGGGCCGGCTGCCTCCGGCTTCAAGAATTTCTTTTCGGTAGCGTCGCCCTGTCTCGCGGGCGCCTTCTGCGCTGCTGGCGGCTTCTTCGAATGCCGCGTAAGCGTCTGAACTTAGTACCTCGGCCCACTTGTAACTGTAATAGCCCGCGGCGTAACCACCGGCAAATATATGGCTGAACGTGTGTGCGGTGCGCGACCACTGCGGCGGTTGCAACACGGCAACCTCGTCACGCACCTGCTGCAGCAAGGGCATGATGGCGGCAGCTGGATCGTGTGCGGTGTGCAGCAGCATGTCAAACAGCGAAAACTCGATTTGCCGTAGTGTCTGCATACCGCTTTGAAAGTTCTTGGCTGCCAGCATCTTGTCAAACAGCGCGCGTGGCAGCGATGCGTCGGTGTCGACATGCGCGGTCATACCTTGCAGTACATCCCATTCCCAGCAAAAGTTTTCCATGAACTGGCTGGGCAGTTCGACCGCGTCCCACTCGACGCCGCTGATGCCAGAGACGTCGCGCTCGTTGACCTGCGTGAGCAGATGGTGCAGACCATGACCAAATTCGTGGAACAAGGTGGTGACGTCGTCGTGCGTGAGCAGCGCCGGTTTGCCGCCAACGCCAGCGGCAAAATTGCAAACCAGGTGCGCTACCGGCGTTTGCAGCGTGTGCGTATCAGGGCGCAGCCAGCGGGCGCGCACGTCGTCCATCCAGGCGCCGCCGCGCTTGCCGTTGCGCGCAGTCGGGTCCAGGTAGAACTGGCCCACCAGGACGGGTTCGCCTTGCGGTTGCGCGCATTCAATGCGGAAAAAGCGCACATCCTCGTGCCACACTGGCGCGTGGTCAGGGCGAATCTGCACTTCAAACAAGGATTCGACGATGCCAAACAGGCCATCGAGCACCTTGGGCAGCGGAAAGTATTGTTTGACCTCTTGTTCGTTGAACGCATAGCGCGCTTCTTTGAGCTTCTCGCTGACATAGGGCCAGTCCCACGGTTGGGGATCGGGCAGGTTCAATTGCTCAGCGGCAAAGGCACGCAGATCAGCCAGGTCTTTTTCGGCAAACGGGCGTGCACGCTGGGCCAGATCACGCAAAAAACTGATGATCTGCTCGGGCGATTCAGCCATCTTAGGCACGACCGACAGCGCACCAAAATTGGTGTGTCCCAGCAGCTGGGCCTCTTCCAGGCGCAAGGCGAGCAATTCATTGATCAGCGCTGAGTTATCAAACTGTTGCTGCGCCGGGTCTGCTTGATCGGAGGCGCGGGTGACGTAGGCGCGGTAAAGCGTCTGGCGCAGCGCGCTGCTGCTGGCAAACTGCATGACCGGCAAATAGCAAGGCAATTTGAGTGTGAGTTTGTAGCCATCCTTGCCGTCGAGCTGTGCCGCTGCCGCCGCTGCAGCAATGATGTCAGCTGGCGCCCCGTCGAGTTCATCGCGCTGCGCGTAATACACGAAAGCGTCGGTGGCATCGAGCGCGTTTTCGCTGAATTTCTGGCTCACGGCAGCTTGACGCTCCTGGATTTCGGCAAAGCGCGTGCGGTCAGTGCCCTGCAACTCAGCACCACCAAGTACAAAGTTGCGCAGGGCGTTTCGATGCGCCTGGCGTTGCTCGGGCGTCAATGTGGTCGCATCGATTGCCTTGTACTTGGCAAAGAGTCGCTCGTCGGCGCCCAGCCGGGTGTAGAACTCGGTGATCTTGGGCAGCGCCGCGTTGTAAGCAGCGCGCAGCTCGGGCGTGTCGGCCACACTGTTGAGGTGGCTGACGGTGCCCCAGGCGCGCGACAGGCGTTCGGTGGCCACGTCCAGAACGCGCGCAATGGCGTTCCAGCTGACCTCAAATTCCGCTTGGGTGACCGTCGCCAAAGCGGTGTCGGCCTGTGCCAGCAAGGCGTTGATAGCAGGTTCAATATGGCCGGGCTGAACCTGGTCAAACAGGGGGAGGTCGTCAAAAGAGAGAAGGGGATTGGTCATGGTCGGTCGCTTAAAGCCGTCAGTTGGCGGCGCGTTCTGCCGCTTCAAGGGTGTTGACCAGCAGCATGGTGATGGTCATGGGGCCAACGCCACCCGGCACCGGCGTGATGTAGCTGGCGACCTGGCGCACGCCTTCAAAGTCGACGTCGCCGCACAACTTGCCTTCGTCGTTGCGGTTCATACCCACGTCCAGCACCACCGCGCCCGGCTTGACCATATCACGGGTCAGCACATTGCGCTTGCCCACGGCAGCAACGATCAAATCGGCCTGCAGGGTCAGCGCCTTGAGGTCGGTCGTGCGTGAGTGGCAGATGGTCACGGTGGCGTCTTTTTGCAGCAGCATCAGCGCCATCGGCTTGCCAACAATGTTGCTGCGGCCAATAACGACCGCGTGTTTGCCACGCGAGTCAAAGCCAATGGATTCAAGCATTTTCATGCAGCCGTAAGGCGTGCACGGCCAAAAACCCGGCGTGCCGGTCATCAGCGCGCCGGCGCTGGCGACGTGAAAGCCGTCAACGTCTTTCAGCGGTGAGATCGCTTCGATGACTTTGTTGGCATCAATGTGCTTGGGCACCGGCAGTTGCACCAGAATGCCGTGAATGGCCGGGTCTTTGTTGAGGGTGTCGATGCGTGCCAGCAACGCAGCTTCGGTCAGGTCAGCGTCATATTTTTCCAGCACCGAATGGAAACCGCAGTCTTCGCAGCCCTTGACCTTGTTGCGCACATAGACCTGGGATGCCGGATTCTCCCCCACCAGAATCACCGCCAGGCCGGGCGTGATGCCACGGGCTTTCAGGGCTTGGGCACGGGCGGTAACGTCGGCACGCAATTGTTTGGACAGGGCGACGCCGTCAATGATGTGTGCCGTGTGTTGTGTAGTAGTCATGGTGTTTACTCAGAAAAAAGCCCGCGGGAAGTCTCCAGGCGGGCATGATAAAAGGGAACAACAGTGCAGTCGGCCATGCGGTCATGCCTTCGCGGCATTGGGCCCGAGGGCAATCTTGAGCAGGTCAGCGACGGTGTTGGCACTGAGCTTTTCCATGATGTTGGCGCGGTGCGCTTCAACCGTCTTGATGCTGATGCCCAGGTCGTCGGCGATTTGCTTGTTGAGACGACCGGCGACGATGCGCTCGAGCACCTGCGACTCTCGCAGCGTCAGCCGCGCCATCAGGGCTTCGCGATTGAGCGCATTCTGGTACTCGGCAAACGCGTCGCTGGCTTGTTCGAGCATGCGCTCCACCAGTGGCAACAGCTTTTCTTCGTTGAACGGCTTCTGGATGAAGTCCATGGCGCCTTTTTTCATGGTCTCCACCGCCATGGGAACGTCACCGTGGCCTGTAATGAACGCCAACGGCAGTGGTGAGTGGTTTTCCGTCAAGCGGTCTTGCAGTTCCAGGCCGGTCATGCCGGCCATGCGGATGTCAACGATCAGGCAAGCCACTTCGCGCGCATCGTAGCGGCTCAGGAACGATTCCGCAGATTCAAAACAGCGGACCCGGTAATCTTTGCCCTCTAGCATCCATTGCAGAGAATCGCGCACCGCTTCGTCATCGTCGACAACGTAAACCGTGCCTTTTTTGGGAATCAAACTCATGGTGAAAACTGAAGTCCTTTTTGTTCAGAGCGCATTCTGGGCGAACCAGTCAAGGTGTTTGGCCCGGGTATCCAGAAGGTGAAACAGCAACCTGTAACTGCGTCGGCATTGTAGATGTTCTCGGCTTTCATCCGGCCCATGTGCGACTCGACGATCGAGCGGCACAAACTCAGCCCGATACCCATGCCGTCTGGCTTGGTGGAATAGAACGCCTCGTACAGTCGCGTCATGACCTCGGGGGCGATCCCGGCGCCGTTGTCCAGGACCATGAATTCGATCACCGGTTTTGCGTCAACAACAGCAGGGGCCACGCGCAGTTTGACCAGGCGCTGGGCCGTTGGCCGCTGCGCGTTATCTATCGACTCAGCCGCATTTTTGAGCAGATTCAGGACAACTTGCTCGATCAGGATCGGGTCGACCATAACGTTGGGCAAGCTTGGCGCAACATAGAGCATCAGCTTCACGTTGCGACGGCGCATTTCGATTTCTGCCAATTCAACGGCCTCGTTGACAATCGTCGAGATATTGGACAGGGTTCGGTTGGGTTCGCTGCGTTTGACGAAAGAGCGGATACGCTGAATGATCTGACCGGCCCGGTTGGCTTGGCGCGCCGTTTTGTCCAAGGCGCCGAGTAACTCCTCTTGGGATATCTGCGCTGCCTTGATGCGCGAGACCATGCCATTGCAATAGTTGTTGATGGCCGTCAGCGGTTGGTTCAGCTCATGCGCGACGCTCGACGCCATCTCGCCCATGGTGATCAGGCGGCTGGACGTCTGCGCCCGCTCGGCCTGAATCTTGGCTTGTTCTTCGGCTTCGCGGCGCGCAGTGATGTCGGTGGCGATCACCATCTGCGCCAGGCGACCATCCACCCAGCTCAGGTAACGTGTTCGTACCTCCAGCCAGCGGCCGAGACTGCCAAGGTAAATTTCTGCGCTTTCAGTTTCTTTTTCCGACAACTGGTCAGTGGGCAGACCAGCAAAAACATCCACTGTATCGAGCGATTCATCTGACGAGACGGGCTCAGGCACACCGGCCTCGGCAATCAGTTGCAAATGCCCCTGAACCTCGGCTCCAAACCACTGCCGATAGAGCTTATTGGCAAAAAGAAGCTCATTGTTGCCCAAAGGTGCTACTGAAATAGAAGCGTCCAACGCTTCCAGAACGGCGGTAAAACGCTCATGTGATGCAGCGAGTTGCTCGCGCACCCGGTTCGGTTCGGTGATGTCTGTCATAGACGTCATCCAGCCTGTCTGTTCCCCAAACGCATCAATCAGCGGCGAGACGTACAGCCGCGCGTCGATCAGCCCGCCGTCTTTGCGTCTGACCCGGAACTGTATACCGCTGGGGTCGATTCGACCGGCCAGCTCCTCGGCCAGACGTCCTCTCAGCACCTCGTGATCTTCTTCGGGCCAATAAGGGAACGGTGCCGTTTTGCCGATCAGTTCATTTTCGCTCCAACCTGTCATGCTGCAAAAAGCGGCATTGACATAGGTGATCTTGCCTTGCATGTCCAGCGCCCGCATGCCGGTAAGCATCGAGTTTTCCATGGCGCGGCGAAAAGCTGTTTCACGCACCAACGCGTCTTGCGCCTGAATGCGCCTGCGCGTGTGACGCCAATTGGCCAGCAACAACCAGGCGGTAACGGCGCTGAGCACCATCACCAACCAGAACAGGGCGCTACCGATCACCCCGGCCGAGGTGCGGTAAGCTTGGCCACGGATTGTCAGACCGTTGCCCACGGGCGACACCGGCAACTCGTAACCATTGACCGGGTTGGCCCACGGCAAGACGTTGCGGGTGAGACTTTTCTCGGTCAATGTGCTGCCAGCCAGTACCTTGCCGCTGCTGTCGTGAAACGAGATGGCGTATTTGGCGCTGATTTCGTTGGGTATGCCGTAACGAAACATGGCGTCGATCGAGTAGTCGACGCGCAGTACGCCTTTGAAATTGCCTTTGTCAATCAGGGGAATGAACAACTGCACTTGCGTTGGCAGGTTTGTTTTTTTGACCGGGGTGGAATAGACCGGCGTCAACAAATCCCGGGTCAGCTGGAAGTTTTGCGTGACTTCCTCTGGGGCCATCACCATGGCCTGCGGCGATTTGGGGGTGAATTCATCGCGCGGGTCGTAGTGCAAGCGCAGACGCATCCTTTCGTCGATCCAGCCCACACTGCGAACTTCTCGAAATTGGTTGGCAAATGCTTCTGCGCGGGCCATGAAATCATTCAACGGAATTTCCCGACTTGCGACCTCCCGCGCAAAGCGCATGAACTGCTCTTGCTGCTCCAGCAAACGCAGACGCAAACGCTGCTGTGTGTACTCTACATCGCGGTGAATGGCCTCGCGCTCGCGCGCGATCTCTTCAAAGCGCAGATACGAGAAAGCGGCAAGAATGGCAGCAAAGAAAAGCAAGACCGCCGCCAGCGGAGCCAGCATCGCATAGCGGTCTTGCATTTGCGGCGACTGCGCCTTCCACCACCTTTTTAGGCTGGGAAAGAGCGGCAGCCTTTTTGTACTGACCTTGCCATAGGTGAGAGGTGTTGGCATGGTCGGAGTGTATGAGGGTTTACCGCAATTGCTTGGCCACATTATTTCATAATACAAAACTAATATACATAATTTGAAATTATTGAAATAAGTGATTAGAATTTGATCTGCGACAACACCGGCCGTTTCCACTAACATTCACCGGCCAACAAACAGGAGACAACATGTCAGCAATTCCCGAATTCAGTTCCGGCGCCCAAGCTATGGATGCCGATACCCAGGAAACCCGTGAATGGATGGACGCTTTAAGCGCCGTCATTCAAAGTGAAGGCCCCGAGCGCGCCCACTTCCTGTTAGAGCAACTGCTCGAACATGCGCGCCAAAACAGCCTGGACATGCCGTTCTCAGCCAACACCGGCTACGTCAACACCATCGAACCCGATCAAGAAGAGCGTTGCCCCGGCAACATCGAAATTGAAGAACGCCTGCGTGCCTACATGCGCTGGAACGCCATGGCCATGGTGGTCAAAGCCAACCGCCATCACCCTGAAGACGGCGGCGATCTGGGTGGCCACATCGGCTCGTTTGCCAGTCTGGCACACATGTTTGGCGCCGGTTTCAACCATTTCTGGCACGCCGAGAGCGCCGACCATGGCGGCGACTGCATCTACATCCAGGGTCACGTGGCACCCGGTGTCTATGCCCGCGCCTACCTGGAAGGCCGCTTGACCGAAGAGCAATTGCTGCATTTCCGCCAGGAAACCGGCGGCAAGGGTTTGTCCAGCTACCCGCACCCCAAGCTGATGCCCGAGTTCTGGCAGTTTCCCACGGTGTCGATGGGTCTCGGCCCGCTGATGGCCATTTACCAGGCCCGCTTTTTGAAATACCTGCACGCCCGTGGCATTGCTGACACCGCCAACCGCAAGGTCTGGGTGTTCTGCGGCGACGGTGAAATGGATGAGGTGGAATCTTTGGGCGCCATTGGTCTGGCCGCGCGTGAAGGCCTGGACAACCTGGTGTTTGTCATCAACTGCAACCTGCAGCGTCTGGACGGCCCGGTGCGCGGCAATGGCAAGATCATTCAAGAGCTCGAAGGCACCTTCCGCGGTGCCGGCTGGAACGTCATCAAACTGCTGTGGGGCAGCAACTGGGACCCGCTGCTGGCACGCGACAAAGACGGCGCGCTCAAAAAAGTCATGATGGACACGCTGGACGGTGACTACCAGGCCTTTAAGGCCAACGATGGCGCGTTTGTGCGTAAAAACTTCTTTGGTCGCGACCCGAAAACGCTGGAAATGGTCGCCAAGATGAGTGACGACGATATCTGGCAGCTGCGCCGCGGTGGTCACGATCCGCAAAAGGTCTACGCCGCTTACCACGCCGCTGTGAACCACAAAGGCCAACCCAGCGTGCTGCTGATTAAAACCGTCAAGGGTTTTGGCATGGGCAAGAGCGGCGAGGGCAAAAACAACGTGCACCAGACCAAAAAGCTCACCGACGACGACATCAAGACGTTTCGCGACCGCTTCAATATACCGATTCCGGACAGTCAAATCAAGGACATTCCGTTCTACAAACCCGCGGACGACACGCCCGAAATGCGCTACCTGCACGAACGCCGCAAGGCGCTCGGCGGCTACCTGCCACACCGCCGCACCAAGGCCGACGAACACTTCACCGTGCCGTCGATCGAAACCTTCAAAGCCGTGCTGGAACCCACCCCTGAGGGGCGTGAAATTTCCACCACCCAAGCCTATGTGCGCTTCATCACCCAACTGCTGCGTGACCAAGCGCTGGGCCAGCGCGTGGTACCGATTCTGGTGGACGAAGCCCGCACCTTCGGCATGGAAGGCTTGTTCCGCCAGATCGGCATTTACAACCCCGCTGGTCAAAACTACACCCCGGTCGACAAAGACCAGGTGATGTACTACAAGGAAGATAAAAAAGGCCAGATCCTTCAAGAGGGCATCAACGAAGCCGGTGGCATGGCGAGCTGGATTGCGGCTGCCACTAGTTACAGCACCAGCAACCGCATCATGGTGCCGTTTTACGTGTACTACTCGATGTTCGGCTTTCAGCGCATTGGCGACTTGGCGTGGGCAGCGGGTGATATGCAGGCGCGCGGCTTCTTGCTGGGCGGCACCAGTGGCCGCACCACGCTCAACGGTGAAGGCTTGCAGCATGAAGACGGCCACAGCCACATTTTGGCGGGCACCATTCCCAACTGCGTCAGTTATGACCCGACCTTTGCGCATGAAGTGGGCGTGATCCTGCACCACGGCCTCAAACGCATGGTCGAGAAGCAAGACAACGTGTTCTATTACCTGACCTTGCTGAACGAAAACTACGCCATGCCCGGCCTGACGCCTGGCACTGAAGAGCAGATCATCAAAGGCATGTATTTGTGCAAACCCGGCGCACAAGGTGCGGCCGGTCCGCGCGTGCAGTTGCTCGGCTCCGGCACCATCCTGCGTGAGAGCTTTGTGGCGCAGAAACTGCTGGCGGTGGACTGGGGTGTCACGGCTGATGTGTGGAGTTGCCCCAGCTTCAACGAACTGGCGCGCGACGGCCAGGCTTGCGAACGCGAGAATTTGCTCAACCCCACTGCCCCGACCAAATTGTCATTTGTGACACAGCAACTGCAAGACCACGCAGGCCCGGTGGTGGCGTCCACCGACTACATCAAGGCCTATGCCGAGCAAATTCGCTCGTTCGTCCCGAAAGGCCGCACCTACAAGGTCTTGGGCACTGACGGCTTTGGCCGTAGTGATTTCCGGAGCAAGCTGCGTGAGCACTTTGAGATCAACCGCCACTTCATCGTGATTGCGGCTTTGAAAGCCTTGAGTGAAGACGGCAAACTGCCCGCAAGCAAAGTAGCCGAGGCGATTGCCAAATATGGCATCAAGACTGACAAAGTAAACCCCTTGAACGCCTGATCTGAAACGTTGCGGGTCAGACCACGTCGCGCAGCCAGCGTGCGCTGACCCCAACTGATCAAACTTCGAACTGAATTAGAAAGAGACACATCATGGCAATCATTGAAATCAAAGTCCCCGACATTGGCGATTTTTCCGACGTGGCAGTGATCGAGCTGCTGGTCAAACCCGGTGACAGCGTCAAAGCCGAGCAAAGCTTGCTGACAGTGGAATCTGACAAGGCGTCGATGGAAATCCCCTCCAGCCATTCCGGCATCGTCAAGGAACTGAAGGTCGGACTCGGCGACAAGGTCAGCGAGGGCAGCCTGGTACTGTTGCTTGACGTCGCAGGCGAAGCGACTGTCGCGGCAGCACCCGCCGTCGCTGTCGCCGGACCCGTTGTAACAGAAAATCAGGCGCCAGCCCCCGTAGAACCTGCGCAAGCAGCTATTACGTCTGTAGCGACAGGCCCGCTGGAAGTGCGTGTGCCTGACATTGGCGACTTCAAGGACGTGGCCGTCATTGAGGTCATGGTCAAGGTCGGCGACACCGTCAAGGCCGAGCAAAGCCTGATCACCGTCGAGTCCGACAAAGCGTCTATGGAAATCCCATCCAGCGCGGCTGGGGTCATCAAAGAGCTCAAGGTCAAACTCGGTGACAAGGTCAACATGGGCGATTTGCTGGCGATTCTGGAAGGTGCAGTACCCACCGCCGCTGGCGCCGTCGTCGCTCCTGCTGCAGCTGCAACTTCAGCACAAAATGTGCCTGAAGCCCAGGTACAGCAAGCGCAAGCAGCTACGCTTTCGGTAGCGCAAACCGCCGTCATTCCGGCGCACAACCCGACCACGCCGCCGATTGGCCTGCCGCACGCCAGCCCGTCGGTACGCAAGTTTGCGCGTGAGCTGGGTGTACCGCTCAATGAGGTCAAAGGTACCGGGCTCAAAGGCCGAATCACCGACCACGACGTGCAGTCGTTCACCCGCTCGGTCATGTGCGGTGCGGTGCAAACCGCCGCCATCGCAGCCCAGCAAGCGGCCAAACCTGCCGCAGCAGCGGGCGGTGACGGCGCGGCGCTTGGCCTGATCCCCTGGCCGAAGGTCGATTTCGCCAAGTTTGGCCCGGTGGAACGCAAGGAACTCAGCCGCATCAAGAAGATCAGCGGTGCCAACCTGCTGCGCAATGCCATCATGATTCCGGCCGTCACCAACCATGACGACTGCGACATCACCGACCTGGAAGCTTTCCGCGTTTCGACCAACAAAGAGAACGAAAAGAGCGGTGTCAAGGTCACGATGCTGGCCTTCCTGATCAAAGCTTGTGTGGCCGCGCTCAAGAAATATCCCGAGTTCAACAGCAGTCTGGATGGCGATGCGTTGATCTACAAGCAGTATTACCACATCGGTTTTGCGGCGGACACGCCCAACGGCCTGATGGTGCCAGTGATCAAGGATGCCGACAAAAAAGGCATCTTCCAGATCAGCACCGAGATGGGCGAGCTGGCCAAAAAAGCCCGTGACGGCAAACTTGGCCCCGCCGAGATGACCGGTGCCAGCTTCACCATCAGCAGCCTGGGCGGCATTGGCGGGCGCTACTTCACGCCCATCATCAACGCGCCAGAAGTGGCTATTTTGGGTGTCTGCCGCTCCGCCATTGAACCCGTTTGGGACGGCAAAGCCTTCCAGCCGCGCCTGATGCTGCCGCTCAGCCTGACCTGGGATCACCGCGTGATTGACGGCGCGGCGGCGGCGCGCTTCAATGTCTACCTCGGGCAAATCCTTGGCGACTTCCGCCGGGTACTCCTGTAATTTTGTGGGTCAGATCACCTCGCGCAGCGAACGTGCTCTGACCCCAGCCGATTAAATGCGTTGAAAACGAACTAGAAAGAGACACATGGCACTTATCGACATCAAAGTCCCCGACATTGGCGACTTCAAAGACGTGGCAGTGATCGAACTGCTGGTCAAACCTGGCGACACCATTGCCGCTGACCAAAGCCTGATCACCGTCGAGAGCGACAAAGCCTCGATGGAAATCCCCTCCAGCCACGCCGGCGTGGTCAAAGAACTCAAGATCAAACTGGGCGACAAAGTCTCCGAGGGCTCGCTGCTCTTGGTGCTAGAAGCTGCCGGTGCGGCTTTGGCAGCATCAGCTCCAGTTGTAGAACAAAATAAGCCTCTAGCCCAGGCACAGCAAGCGCAAGCAGCTACACAAAACGTAGCACCTGTAGCCGCTGCTGCGCCCTCAACTGCTGCCAACTTCGGCGGTGCAGCCGATCTGGACTGCGACCTGCTGGTGCTGGGCGGCGGCCCCGGCGGCTACTCAGCGGCTTTCCGTGCGGCCGATTTGGGCCTGAAGGTTGTCATCGTCGAGCGCTACACCACCCTGGGCGGTGTTTGCCTGAACGTCGGCTGCATCCCGTCCAAAGCCCTGTTGCATGTGGCCAGCGTCATCGACGAAGTCAGCCACATGGCGGCACTGGGTGTGGACTTTGGCGCACCCAAGGTCAACATCGACATGCTGCGTGGCCATAAAGAAAAAGTCATCAGCAAACTCACCGGTGGCCTGGGTGCCATGGCCAAAATGCGCAAGGTCACCATCGTGCGCGGCTACGGCGCGTTTGTCGGTGCAAACCACGTGGAGGTTGAAGAAACCAGCGGCACCGGCCAAGACAAGACCGGCAGCAAAAAAGTGGTGGCGTTCAAAAAATGCATCATCGCCGCCGGTAGCCAAGCCGTGCGCCTGCCGTTCATGCCCAACGACCCGCGCGTGGTCGATAGCACCGGTGCCTTGGCACTCAAGGAAGTGCCCAAACGCATGTTGATTTTGGGCGGCGGCATCATTGGCCTGGAAATGGGCACCGTCTACAGCACCCTGGGCGCGCGCCTGGACGTAGTGGAAATGCTCGACGGCTTGATGCAAGGTGCCGATCGTGACCTGGTCAAAATCTGGCAAAAGATGAACGCGCCACGCTTTGACAACATCATGTTAAAGACAAAAACAGTAGCAGCCGAGGCAACGCCAGAGGGCATCAAGGTCACCTTTGCACCAGCAGAGGAGGGCGTGAAAGTGCCCGAGCCACAGGTTTACGATCTGGTGTTGCAAGCCGTAGGCCGCACGCCCAACGGCAAGAAGATTGCCGCTGACAAAGCTGGCGTGGCCGTCACCGACCGGGGCTTCATCAACGTCGACATCCAGATGCGCAGCAACGTGCCCCACATCTTCGCCATCGGCGACATCGTGGGCCAGCCCATGCTGGCGCACAAGGCGGTGCATGAGGCGCACGTGGCCGCTGAAGTGATTGCCGGTGAACTCCAAGGCAACAAGGAACTGGCCAGCGCGGCGTTCAACGCCCGCGTCATCCCCAGCGTGGCCTACACCGACCCCGAAGTGGCCTGGGTCGGCCTGACCGAAGACCAGGCCAAAGCGCAAGGCATCAAGGTTAAAAAAGGCCTGTTCCCCTGGAACGCGTCAGGCCGCGCCATCGCCAATGGCCGCGACGAAGGTGTCACCAAACTGCTGTTTGATGATTCCCCAGAAGCGCACGGCCACGGCAAGATTCTGGGCGGCGGCATGGTCGGCACCCACGCGGGCGACATGATTGGTGAGGTTGCGTTGGCCATCGAGATGGGCGCGGATGCCATCGACATCGGCAAGACGATTCACCCGCACCCCACGTTGGGTGAATCTATCGGCATGGCGGCAGAGATTGCGCATGGCAGTTGCACGGATGTGCCACCGGCGCGCAAGTAGTCGCAGTCTCCAAGCTACCCTGACAAATCCCGAACTGGCAACAGTTCGGGCTGTTTGCTGTCTGACAGATCGACAGCCCAATTGCACGCAAGGCCTCATTCGCACCACCATGCGGGCCGCAGCGCGGCTGCTGCAACCCCTGCAGCCCCTGCCGCAACAGCCGCCAGACCCAGACTCTACAGCCCGCGCCACCCCGAGCGCACGCTGCTCTACCAAACCATCGCCTAACACTTCGACACCTGGGTTGCGCCGTGGTGTCTGCCCCTCGTGCAACACGCGGCGCATGGTGGAGGCGGCAGCGCACCTCACCTACCACGTCTTTGCCCGCCTGGCGGTGCGCCACTGGGTGCTGTCGATGCCCAAGCGGCTGTGCTACTACATGCAGCTTGACGGGGCAACTTTGAACATGGTGCTGCGCATTTTCCTGCGGGTTCTTTCGCTCACCCTGCCGGGACGCATCGTCTGGGAGCTGCGGCTGGTGGTGCAAGGCGGCTTGCGCATTCTGGACAAGATCGAAGTGCAGGGTTGCACGCCCTGGCGCGAGCGCCCAAGCCTGGGCGCTCGCGATTTGCCACCAACGCTGTGGGGCGCGTGGCGCATGCGCCCGGCGAATTCATAAAAGGTCGTTTATTTCGCCACAAAATTCCGATCCAGCTAACCCGACTCACCGCGCTTGGTTCTTGATGCCTGCAGATTTTTGACCCTGATTTATGTCGGATTTTTTTACACTTTTTAAAAAATTCTTGAGGCTATTTTAATTTATTCAATTAAATCAATAGGTTAATTATTTGGCATGCGATTTGCTTATTGTTTGCCGCGCACACTTTTTTCACTTTATTGACAAGTTAGGAGCATCATGAAAACCAAAATTTTTTCAGTCGCCTTGGCCTCTGTGGTCTTGGCCAGCTCGGCGATGGCTGGTGCAGTCCATGACACGAGTTTGTTCACCAACACTCTGGCGGCCAACGATGACAGTTCCACCGGTTTGGTCAATCTGGGCTTCACGGCCAACATCAACGGCACGAACTACGTCCAGACTTACGTCAATAACAACGGGAACATAACATTTGATAGCTCGATGGAGACTTACACGCCCTCAGCGATCAGCAATGGCAGTTTTGGTCCGATCATCGCGCCGTTTTTCGCCGATGTGGACACTAGCGCATCGGGTTCAGGTCTGGTGAGTTACGGTACAGCTTTACTCGGCGGGTTCAACGTTTTTGGGGTCAATTACGTTCATGTCGGCGTCTACTCTTCACAGCCGATCTGGAACGATTTCCAGATGATCCTGACGGACCGCTCCGACCTCGGTGCAGGCAACTTTGACATTCAGTTCAACTATGACACCATCGTGTGGGAAGCCGGCGAAGCAAGCGGTGCACCATCTGGTGGCTTGTGTGATTCAATTTGTTCATCGGCACTGGCAGGTTACTGGACCAGTGCCACTTCCAATGCCACGTTAGCCGGATCCTTGGTGTACGGAGCACTGGTTGATGGTGGCCCGGACGCGCTGGTCAGCCAC
>Ga0210025_1002053_pt1 | contig 20510 bp, 15 predicted proteins | sample CryGeyme20150102_FD_183989 | JGI IMG/M metagenome (GOLD analysis project Ga0210025, IMG submission 183989) | Groundwater microbial communities from Crystal Geyser aquifers in Utah, USA - Crystal Geyser metaG 2015-0102 (SPAdes) (version 2) | ecosystem: Environmental > Aquatic > Deep subsurface >...
CCTTTTAAAAAAAAAAACTAATAAAAACAACAACCACATCTCTAGTAGCTAGACAGTAGAAAATCATGAGATCATTAACGGCAATGTTCCTCCACAAGACCAATGTGGTGCCTGAAGAAGGTTGCAAAACAGAACGGCAAACCAAAAGGAATCTTACTACGACAACAACTCGTCACACCACCACCACCAACAACAACAACAACAACAGCATGAAGAAGAAGAAAATCAACGACATCCGGGTACGAACAAAGAAATTGAATTTGAGAAAATATTTACTCGAGGGGACAACCAGGGTGGTGCGGTATCAGTCACAGACGATGAACTGCTATTGTCCTTCCGTTGAAGAATCAAAAGACGAAGTGCATTCTACACCTTCCTCCACGAATAGCAACACCAGTAGGAATAGTAATAATAGCATTGAAGCTTGCGCCGGTGACAACGAGTGTTGGGAAACATCTAGTTTTGAAGCCTTGTGGGAAGAAGAAACTCCAATCAATGATGAGTATCTTCCTTCTTTGACAACATGCAATACTTTTTCTGCTGAAGCTACTACTAGTACTACTGCGAGAAGAAGGAACGATTACGGCATGATGAAACGAAATAATCATAATGTTTACGACTACAACTACCAGAGCAAGATTAGAAAAGATGCCACGCCAAAACATCGTAACGAATCGGAAACACAACGACGATCGCTCCAATTGTTACGAAGAAAAAAACGACAACGTCAACAGAATGGAGGTAGAATTAGCACTACCAGTAGTAGGAGCACTGCGAGGAATGACAATGTCAACCCACTTCTGCATCATGATCGTAAATTTCTGGTGTTGCAAAGTAACACCAAGATTTCAAATGTCCCTTCCAATCAAATCATGTTTACGGTTATTGAGGAAGAACAGGAGGAGGAGGAAAATGAAAACGAAAATTTAACGAATCAAGACGAAGGTACATTAGAATGTGTACTGTGGTCTTCCTTGGAATCGCCACCACTACCACAATTGGACGAAGCACACGAAAATACTTTTACGCCCAGAAATACCACCACTACCAGCAGCAGCAGCGCCAATAGCAGCAACAGCAATATTAGTACAACTACGAGGACTACCATCAAGATGGCTCCAACAACGATGGAAACAATGGTGCCTGTCGTAAACAATACGTCAAGAGCACTTCCAGTAGTTATTGTAAAAGCAAGACCTCGTCGCATTGGTTTATCAGTTGATTGTTAATTGAATACTGTGTTTATAATAATAAGCCAACATAAAAAAAGAACTCAATTTTGTTGTTGAATGTTTTGCTGCTGAAGCTGTTATGATTGGAAAACTGGGAACTGGACTGGGCGGAACTGTATTCGCGTTGTTATTTCAATGCATGACATTGATGATGGTAATCTATATTGTTTCGTTATCTATCTGTCTTTGTTTCTCTGATTATAGTGAAAAGTGTGCGCGTGCAATAGGTAACGACGGGTGAAAACCGGTTGTTCCAAGTTCCAAAAAAGATAAGAGCTAGTAGAAATAATATGCTTGCGCGTCATATTGTATCTCTCCTTTGGCTATTTTTTTAAATTACTTGAGTAATTTGGAACAGAAGAGATCGTCCAAGGTGCTTGAAGAATTTGGGGGTTTTGTTGTTTCGCACCATCACCACTACTACTACTACTTCTTCTTGGACCTAACGACGACGAGACCAATTCCAAATATTGCGGAAAGATCCAAACACTTTGCAGCTTCTTTTTGGTAATAGTTGCAATGGCCGTGTGAGGATGTTTCTTGGAACTTTGCTCGAATTTGTTCTTCTCCTTCTTGCTGCTGCTGCTACTCTTGTTTGTTGTGATTGTCAATTGAAATAATTTCTTCTTATCAGCAGTTTTCTTTTTGTGCGTCAGAGACGATTCGGTTGGATCATTCCACATCAAACTTGTCCACTGTCTGTTGTCGTTATTATTACCACAAACAATACCAAACGCGATATTCTTCGTAGGTACGTGTAACCACCACCCTGGACTAGTAGCTTGTACGGACGCCGTTGTAAACAGAGGACGGTACGGTAATATAGGAGCACACAAAACGTCCATCGTCGTAGAGGCGATTGTAGCAGCAGCTGTTGTAAATGTTGTTGCTGCTGTTGGATGCAGTCTCCAAAGAGTTCCGGTCACTAGGCCTACCAAAAGTAGAAGCAGTAGGGCGTGCACCTTTTGAAGCGCAGGATTTGGCGGTCGTTGAGGGACTGTTTTTTGTGGTGCTTCGGTGGAGGTTCGAGTAGGGAGCGTTCCTTTGGTAGTTTTGGAGAATACTGTCATTGCATTTGCTTCTGTTGGCACAGTGGCCGTAGGAGTCGATTTGGTACTGTCACTTGCATTACTACTACTGATAGTGGTAATACTGCTAGTAGTAGTGATACTAGTAATGTTCATGTCTTTGTTCTCTTTCCCACCCGGATTCCACGCTTTCGTGTTGGCGTTCCCAGGTTGCCTGGTAGATGAATTTTCCAACATGGTATATTTTGTGGTTGTCATCGTTGCAGTGCTATTTGATGTTGTTGGTTCCCTACTTGCTTCGGTGTTGGTGGGTTGAGAAGCACTTTCAACTCCCACAAAAAACCCTCCCGAAGTTTTGGGCGATATTTCAGATTCAGCAGTGGCAGTGGCAGTGGCAGTGGTAGTGGCAGTTTCAATTGCATGATTGGTTTCATTTTCGGTGGTAGTTGTAGAGGACGTCTTACTCTGTAAGAGCGAACTCTCGCTGCTTGACGATTGGTCGATTGCAAAGGACTTTGCCGAGGATGACACATTCTCTTTTGTTCGTGCAGTATTAGCGCCAGTTGATGATGATATTGTTTTACTATCAGTACCAGCAGCGTTCAAAGGTGCCATTTTCGCTGCCAATTGGAGCTTTTCTTGTGTTCGTGGAGAGATGAGAGGTGGTGGTGTTTGCATGGACGTTACTGTTGTTGGCGTCGGCGTTGCTGTACCAGTTTCCTCTTCTTTCAATTTGGATCGGTCTGGAGCTGAAGCAGCCTTCAGCTCTTGTTTGGGAGGAACCAAATCGTCCGGATACATTTGACCGCCACCATTTCCCTCATCATCTTCCTCGTTCTCCCCTTCATTCGAGGCAAATATGACACTCTCTCGTTCTTCGCCTTCTGCAACTATCGTGCTGTTACTGTTACTACTACTTTGAGTGGCAGCATTGACCACAAACTTTTGAGCATTTTCTAATCCGCTCGACAATGCCGCCTGTAAGGCTTGTGCACGTTGTTGTCGTTTCATCGCATCTGCTTTTTCTAATTCGGTAGCAATTCGGTCCAAGTTCTTACAGCGATAATAGTAACGTTGCCAAAAATCTTCGCTCGACAAGAACTTTTGATTGCTGTCATTGTTGCTGCTGCTAGAGGACACAACAAGTTCACGATAATAGGTTCCTACCGTAGTAGGATATAGTTCCAATTCTTGTTTCATTTCCTCACGTCGTTTAAACAAAATGTTGCGATAAAAATCCATTAAAAATTCTTTCATTTCGGTACCACCTCCACTGGTATCCAATGGAGTCGTGTACGTATCTTTATTACTCCGACGTCGTTCTTGTTCTACCACAGCACGTTGATGCTTGGTAAAGGCAAACATTTCCTACGATTCTTTAGTATTATTGTTATTATTGTAAACAGTTGTGGAGATTATACTACTATTAATAATGAAGTCAGGTAGTCTAGGTGTGTTGCCCAGAAATAAATAATAACAAGAATAATAATAATCATGCTCTACTAGCTCGACTAGCTACTAGTACTCAGTACTACTACTAGCTAGAGTACTGTACGCCTGACCAAAAAAACAATGCAAAAACAACAATGCGAAAAGATACTAGACTACTACTAGTAGATTCTCAAATCGTATCCATGAATGATGAATCATGCTCATGACGTTCAGAAACAGACACCACGTTTTTTTTCATCTCCCACGTACTGTACTCTAGCTAGTAGTCTGCTAGTAAAGTGGGATGTTGGAAAGCTGCTACTGGAATAAGAGTAGAAAATACGCCGGAGTACGATAGAAAGAATAGACTCTGCAATGAAACGCTTTAAAAAAAGATAGACTGGATCAAAGAGGCTACTACTTACTTTCACTCGCTAGCTATTCCACTATCCATCCAGAGTAAAAACGAGATCACTTTCATCTCCACCAACAGTCTCATCATCGTCGTCATCATTGCATCCTTCCAAATATTCGTTGTCGTCGTCATCGTCAATGTTGTTTGCTGTCTGAATCTGAAAGCCTCGCCCCTCTGGAATAATAACAGGATCATTATTGGACATCATTTTCTTTTTCGCTCCTCCATGTTTTGAAGGTAATGCATCCACGGAAGCTTGCACAACCAGCAACTCTTCTCTCGTAAGACTATTGGAAGGACATTTACTGATAGGAGCAGAACACGTATACACCGCAATGACACCCCAATTCATACCTCCGTGATCAACGTTCAAAAGATCTTCCAAATTGGTGGTAGTGGTAGTAGCAGACTTGTTTGTCGTTGTATCAGGATCAGCAGCAGCAGCACAAGTGACGATAGCTGTTGCATGTTTGTCCACTTCCAAAATGTGCAATGCAGAGGGCATCAATTGAAATTCGAATTGACGTTCGCTGCCACAACAAGGACAGGGAGGAATAATCATGGGAACGGTAGCAGCTGCTGCTGGTGCACCAATTTCTATACCTTTGTTCTTATTGGATGCCGTTTTAGAGAATGATACCTTGGAATCGCTTGGGACATCATCACCAGCCATCCAAGGACGGGGTCTGAAATTGTCGCAACATCAACAACAAAGACCAACAAAATGAAAAAGATGAGAGACCGCTACAAACATATCTACACAATGTACCGAAACCACTTCTCAACAAATTATGTCAACAAGCACCTGGAGCAAACAACAAACAACAGAAACAGTCAATAGCAACAGCAGTAGTACGTACAATGACCATAAAGGCACACCACCGGGAGCATATCTCAAAACCTGTCGTGGTGATCGTTTGATACGATCCGTAAAGGTGAGCAGGGCACGATCGGATGGTTTTAATCGCTCGTCTTTTTCTCCTCGAATCTTGGTATTTCCTCCTCCTCCTCCTCCTGCTGCTGCTACAGTACAGCCTCCATTGCCACTACTACCACGCAGTGCTCGTAATATATCTTCGTCTTCTTCTTCTGCCATGTATTTGGCCAACATTTGTTGAATTTTGGCATCACTGCTTCCTCCCGTGACAGTACTACCAATCATATCTTCCTCGTCGTAGTCTTCCTCGTCATCATAGTCTTCTTTGTTATCGTTCTGATGCTTTTTTCCGGGAGGTTCCAGTAGGGAATGTATTTCGAACACGGGGAAACCATTATCAAGCTGGTTGCTTTTGTTGTTGTTGTTGCTGATCTTTTTACTATTTTGTTTGGCACTTTTGCTAACAAAGTCACGACTGTCACCCTCCTCTGGTTGTTTCAGTTTTGCTCTTAACTCGAGGGCGGCAATTTGTTGTTCCAAATACTCGTTGTCATCATCATCATCATCGTCATCCTTATTGTTACCATCATCACTGTCAACAGCCCAGTCATTGTCATCATTGTTGTCAATTTGTTGATTATCTCCTTGATCTGTTACTTTCGAAGCAGGTAAAGCACCATTGGAGTCTTGTTCGTTTGGTTTGGTCGAAGACTTGGACATTATCATATTCGTATCCATTTTCCAACATTGAAAGACTCCTCCTCCTCCAACATTAAACAATGATGAAGAACCATATTTTTGCTCTTTGTCATCCTCATGTTGACTGCTATTACTGCTGCTGTTGTTAAAAATGGTATTGACACAAACAGCTCTGTTGCAACCTCTAATTTGGTACGTAACATTTGTTTTTGGTACGTGTAGTTGTACCAATTGTTGCATAACAGATCCACACTGACCACAAAATGTGGGAGGTACAGCAGCACTTCCATTACCACCACCACCACCTAAAAACGATGATGTTGGATTGTTCACGTTCAAGGTTCGACCAGATGAGTAGGCAATTGGTTGGTACAGACGAATTCGATCTCCCTGTTCGTTCATATCATCTCCATTCTTCCACATTGTGTTCTTTCGTTATAATTATACTTTTTGCTTTCCCCTGTATAGTTTCTACGTTTATCCAGCAAACAGCACTAGGTACTGTGATTTACTGTATTCCGGAATACAATGATATTATTTATATGATATTTTATTACTACTAGTAGACCGTAGACCTGTTAGTTTAGTCTGTTTTGTTTTTATTTTCTCAACCAGCATTCTTTTGAATTGGTTGGATAGAGTAGTGACACATAGAGATGCATATAAGGTTGAGGTTAATTAGGTCATGAGTCTATAATTTACAACATACCAGTACTAGAGAAGCGGTAACTAGAACTGCACTCTTTAGAGGTCAAAAGTGTGATCCTCTGCTTATTGAAGAGAGCAGAGCATGCTTGCACAATTTGGATTTGGCATCCTTGTTTTTCCTCGAGCTGCAACTCACTACGTAGGTAGTAGTTGTAGTTGTTGTTGTTGTTGAGCCACAGAAAATAAAAGTGTGTGCACTGCTGCAAAGGAGACAGGGGATTGAATTTGTAATACTCCAACTAGGAACAGAGGCCTCCTGGGCTGCAGTCTAACCTCCCGTCGTATTGTTGCTTTGGTAGTCTAGTCTAGTCTTGAAAGCACGACAGTAGTTTGTCTACTCCCAGACAAATTTTGTCTTTTGTCATCATTGTATCCTTCACGACTGAAAGCTTTCTTAAATGCAAGGCAATCAAGGATCCAGTATTCTCATTATTGCTCATAATATTAGTAACGAGTTCTCTACTAAGCTAGCTAGTAGTGGTGGTGTACTACCCTGGTACTATTGCTGTTAATAACAAAAAATAGTACTCCGAGTAGACTAGTACTAGTAGCTAATATTATTATTGTTGATTGCTCCTCCAACCTCCAAACAACTAGACTACACACAGCTCATCAAAAGCCATTCTCAAAATAATTATCCTTTTATCAAAAAGGCAGCACAATCTTCTTGTCTTGATAATAATCAACCGGTCCACTTGAAAAAATAGTGTTATACTTTGCCGCTGAATACCACTGTAGTACGGCTTGGAAAGTTGATAAAAGTAACAAAGCCACGGGCAACGGGCTACGGGCAACGAGCAACGATCCCCCAAACCCCCAACAACTCTTCCACCACACTACTTGATTGACCAGATAGAGACATACTTTTGTCCTTCAAACACATCCTTCTGTTTGTCCCTGTTAAAACAAACGACATTTTTCAGGGTACACTCCCCCCTCAAAAAAATACAACAATCATGACAACCTTCTCAATAAGAAGATTTACCAGTATAGTATGCTCTATTTGTTATGCCATTACTGCTATTGCAATCGGATTAGGTGTCCGGTACCTTCATCAACACGTTATCTGGATCCACGACAAGAATGATAAAAATCAAAATCCTATTGTCACAGCTTGTACTTCTGTAGAATTTGATTCGATGACAACTTTTTGTCAACAAACTGGTATGGTACCATACGCACAAAATTTGGGTTTGGTATTATTTAATCCTTGGGTTTGTATTGTGACACAACAATTGTACAATTACGTTGTGGATACTCAGCAGCAGCAGCAGCAGCAATATTTTCCGATGGTACGAATGTTGTTCGTTAACAAAGTGGGACTTCAATTTTTGATTACTGTCATGACAGTTACCGAAGCTGGTCGACAACACAATCGGAGCATTCTACTGTACCCCACGGTAATGGAAATCGGTTACTATTTGTTTGGATCCGGCATGTCCGTCGTATTTCCCATACTTTGGGTATCTTCCTACTGCCTGTGGGGATATGGAAATCCTTTCCATTTCTACCAACAAGCACAGGATGTTGATGGCAGCAGTAATACTGAAATTGGTGTCGTTGGTATTGGTGGTGATGGTATGGTAAATTTATCGAGAGCTCGATTAGGATTGGGAATCTGGGTGGGACTTCCACGTGTGGTACTGTCCGTGCTGGCATTCAAACTGGATCCGAACCATTCGAAGCTTTGGAAATTTTGTACTGGATTGTTAGGATCTCCTTTATTGGCGCTGCTGCCACTCGTTGGTTGGACCTTGCAACCATCACCACCACATCCAATGACGTCTCAGGCTACTGCCGTTCAATCTGCCAAAGCTGTTGCGACTGGGTATGGAATTGTTGGTGGCATTTGTTTTCTGGGTTGGATATACACCACCTACCTTCTGATTACCCATTACTATTATTATAATAATATTGGTGATGGGGGTGGTGATGGTGATGGTGATGGTGGTAGCAACCTGTGGCAATTATTTTGGAACAATGCTTGGGCAAAGTGGAACAGTGCAGAACCGTCCCATCAATCCCTGTTTGTAGACGTTGTGGCTCTGTGGCTGGCCTTGATACTGCACATTTCCTACAGAAATATTTGGAGTGCGTTGGAGGCGCTGTTGTTGCTTCCCTTCTTTGGGCCGGGTGCGGCCTGTGCCATGGAACTTGCAACACTAGAAGTTGAGCGATTTTCTGTACCGATCGAACCGCAACCTCAAAGGACCAAATCAAAACAGGAATAATCCTTAAATTTCCTTCGTTTTTATTTATTTTTACTGCATCAGAGCACTATTGCATGAATACACGTTGATTTTTTTAATTTCAATTCTATTCCTTGTTACCTGATAATGATGCCAATAACTGTGCCTTTTGTTCTTTCAATTCCGCCGAATGCCTTTCTCGAAGCACCTGAACGGCTTCCTGATGAATGCTACCCACTTCTGTCAGCTTGGAAGTAAAATCTGCCAACGTATCGAGCTGTTCCTGCTGTCTAAATTTGAGCAAATTCCCCAATTCTTCCAAATTTTCTTGATGCGACAACACCTGAAGCTGTTGTTCCTCTCGAAGCTGTTGTATTTCAATGGCATGCTGTGTCTGCAGTGCTGTAATTTGTAATTTCAGTTCGTTGATTTTAGCATCGTGTTCTTTCTGAAGTGTGAACATTTCTTGTCGCAAGGCTGCAATGCTAGCAGCATCAGTAGTAGTATCAGTATCAGTAGTAGCATTAGTATCGGCCCGGTCTTTTTGTTTCATGTCAAGCTGCAGTTTTTCCAATTCGTGTTGGAGTTCGTGAATGGTATCCTCAGCATCTTGAAGCTTTTCTTTGTCCGTCAAGCTTATCTGGCTATCACTGCTGTCGAGATCACTCATCTTTGTTGGACCTTGTCTAGTTCCTATACTACTACTACTACTAGCTAGTAGTAGTAGCTATTAGTTAGCTATTATTAGAGTAGTTATCAGTTAGAGTAGACACCGTAGTTGTTAACTCGTTAATGGAGATGGAGTGGATTTTCGCTTGCTGTGCATTGCATTGAGTGTACCACATGCAAAGTACTGATGGTAGCATACCTGGTACCGTACTACTAGTAGTCTAGTAGTCTTGAACAATCCAACCAAACACTTCTACGGACAGACCTCTTTGAAAGAGAGGGGAAAAAGACAGTATTTACTTACTACTGTAGTTTTATTTACGTACGACTATATAGCAGCAGTACCAGCAGAGTACTTCTAGAATACTATCCGGGATCCGTTGTTGCTACTGCTATTAATTTTTAGAAGGATCGCTCGGGCGGCTCATTGATCTACGAGCTATGTAATAGCACTGGGACTACCAGTACCAGGTACTACTGTAATAGTCGTAGTAGTATGCACTGGTACCACTATGGAATATTGATAATTAAACATGTCTCCGCCTAGGACAACATATTTTTTAGATCATAAAAATGTACCAGGGTGCCTAAAAAATTATAGACTGGCTTAACACCACACGTGCAAGAGATACAACGAATAGTAGCTAGCTATAGCAGCACTACTACAGTAGTTTTAGACGTTTGTTCTTATTCTTATATTTCATGACAAATTTCAACGGTAGCTTGAGAAGTCGTGATCGCAGGTATGTACTAGTAATAATGAGAGAACTAACTCACTACTACTACGCAACTTGCAACATATGTACCTGGTACCTACTAAGTACGATAATTCACATAATATTATTATTATTATTAATTTTGTTCAACAAAATAATAAAAAGTAATTACTTTTTACATCGATAGATGCTGCAACAGAAATAAAATAAAAAATATCATTATCTTGCGATGCCCATTAATTATGTTGGTGGCAACGATGACTATCATGGGAGCATTCCCTGCACACTCTGCTCCACTAACGATGATGAGGATGGAGGACACAACTCCATCTACTTTCTCCTCCCTCACTACAACTAGTCATTATCATCCAACAGCAAAAGCAGCTGCAGCTGATGATGATGCTGGCGAGTCTTCCTCCGCGATGATGTTACTAGTCAATCGAATTTATCGTGCTTCACTTCACTTTCCGAGGCCGCACGACCGTCGTCGCTCCTTGCAGACGGATGCGGCGTCTTCTTGTTCAGAAGATCCGTTCCTGTGGCTGATTCAAAAGCAAAATAGTAGTAGTAGTTCTCAAGCCGACGAGGAAGAAGAAGCGATGGTGGTTGGATTTGCGGTGGGTAGTATGCACTTGCCCCGAGACTTGATTGTAAGTAATGATGGATGGAACTCGTTGACAGCTGCGGCGTCCGATGCGTGTGCTATTTACGGTGAAGTTGATGTGACAGACCCAGAAATCATTCAGGATATCACCGCGTGCAGTGTGGGGGCACAGAAGAACTGGGCCACGCTGAACGACATTCCGGATGAAGCCTTGCGTAGTGAGTATGCCACCATTATGAACAACATTGCGAACGAGTATATGAACGGTGCCAGTACAATTGCAGAATCGTTCATGGAACTTCCCATTTTGGTTGCCACGGAAATGATTAGTGTTTACAACACACCCAGCTACAAGGACACTTATTTTGCCTACGTCTTCTCCGCTCAACCCGGCACTCCTCCTCCAGAGTCTCTAGATGTTGACCTTTTGGAATTAGGCCGTCCATCGGGTGGTCTCGAAACTGTACAAGAAAGCTGTGACTTGTTCGATCTTTTGTGGACCAGAAGAGAAGACTTTCGAGATCAGTACGACGAAATCCACGCCCAATCTTTGCGGAGAGCATTGAACGTCAGTTACACTCCATACATTGAGAATTATGCGTGCGGCAACAGTCAGACCATTTCCAACATGTTCGGAGACGATTTGGACTCGGTCCCACCAGAAATTGCCGATGGCCTTTTAGACGGTACGTGATATACTCACACCAAATATAGACATGTATTGCTCGTCTTTTTTGGTTTTTTATCACTTTTCTTTTTCTTTGATTTTTACTTTATTTTTTCTCCATTTTATTTTAATAGTACGAAATCGAGTGATGGCGGATCGAATGATAAAAGTTCTAGAGTCGTCAGGTCACAAGCCTATGTTTGTCATAGGATTTGCTCACTGGATGGAAGGTTCCAGTAGTCTCGAGTCACTCCTTCAACAGGAGGGATACACTTTGAAGGCCGTCAATGGAAGTTATGACCCCAACCTTTTTCCAGATGTCACCGATGATACTTGTTCCGAGGCCAATGATTCTGTCTCGTTTGAGGAGGAGGAGGAGGTGGAAGGTAGCACCAGTGGTGTATCCTACACCAAGATGAATGTTGCGCTTGTTATTGCTGCTGGAATCATCGGGTTTGTCGCGCCATCAATGTTTATGCAGTAAGAATTCGTACTGTATAGTTTTAATCAGTGATTAGTAAGTTTCGGTGTTATCTCCATGAGTCCCTTGAAATCTTTGATGTATCTGGAACTACGGGACTAATAGCTGCTTGGTAGTTTCAGGACGCACTCCCAAGTCATGCATATCATAGTCTAGATTAGTAGTCGCGCTAGTCTAGTACTAGCTAGTACCGAGTAGTAGACTAGCTAGCTAGTAGTATTAACTAGTCCTACTAGTAGTACAAGCAATCCTAGTACGCTTGCTCTATTTATCACTATCCTTGGAACACATTCATTGAGTCAGGATCTCCGACAGAAAAATATCTTCTCACATTTTCGACGGGCGACGAAGATCACAATACGGCTGAGTAATTATTATTTCGAGTAGTCCACTTTTATGAAGCCCACGAAGATATGCAGATTGCTATCTGATACAATAAGCTCACAATATCAGCTTGAAAAGAATAGAACGAGAAATTATGGTATCTACACGTAATCAACTCGAACAGATGAAGAAAAACGCAACTTCTCATCAGCAGAAAGACTTTCATCAAAGCGAAACGGAGGATCCCGATGATGATCCAGCAGACGATGCAGATGTCAACGATGACGATGAGGAACTGAAAGCCGAAATCCCAGCTGAAGAGGGAGAAGTAAATGTACAAAGAGTCATTGATGACGAAAATGAGGAGGAAAATGAGGAGGTGGAGAAGAAACGCGTGAATGAAAAGGAAGCCAACGCCGACGACGCTCGCGCGAAAAAGAAACAGAAGACCAGTCACAACAGCAGGAACAAAGAGAACAACAACAAGAATGGCGATAGAGAAAAAAGTACTTCGTCTCATCGTAACGAAATTCATGACACGATTGGAGGTCTTCTGTTGGAATACGCTAAATCGGGACGAGCAACTTGTCGCAAGTGTTCCAAAGCGATCGACAAGGATATTCCTCGCGTAGGGATGGAAGCTTGGATTTCGGGCCGTCAGGCCATGACATGGCAGCACGTGCTTTGCTTTTTGCAGAATTTGAGCGTAAGCAACGAATTTACAGGACGGGCAAAATGTTCCATTACGAGTGAATCAATTCCCAAAGGTCATGTCAAGATTGCGGCACATAGTCACACGGCAACTCGATACTACACTCTGGATGCTGTGGAAAATGTTCTTTCCGCAGTGTTATCCTGGGTTCCATCGGAATCGATGGAAAAAGCCAAAACCGTTTTGAATTTAGAAGGGATTGAGGGCGCCAAGGAACTTAGCAAGAATGATCAGGAGAACTTTCAATCTATCATTACGAGCATTGTGGAGCATTCTTCTTTGGGAGAAACGAGAGGCTCCATCGCCAACCAGGAAGATCAAGCCAAACCGGACGACATGAAAACGCAAGTGGCACCGTCATCAGCTCGTTCCGCCAACAATGACGGTAACGTACTGGACAACAACGGCAAACCTCGAGAAGGTGTTATTTCCCATCAAGAAGGAACGGTGCAATGGTTTTTTGCAGGTAGTACCTTCGAAGGAACCTTGCTACCCAATAAGGAAACCAAATCCCAGTGTTTTGCGAAGACGCGAAATGGTCACATCAAGACGCTCAACAAAGGAAAGGACTACTGGTCTGTTGTGAGCAACACCGTATGATCGTTTAAAAAAAAAGTGACTTCCCTGAAGGAGAAGCTGGATGAGAAAACATCAAGTTTAGTTTGCATACATATAGTAGTTAGTGTAGTTCTGGAAGTTGAATGCGTGTTAATGATAATAAAAAAAATCACACAGTCACTTTTGAGCATGCTGCGACAGCCACAGGCAACACCTTTGGCGCGCCAGAAATAAAATGCGGCTAACACTCCACGACAGATTGCCCCGTTGCGGTCTCGTAACCATAACTGTTTTTCTTTCTGAGTTCATCGTGATTGGTGTTTGTGGCTGCTTTTAAAAAGGCTGAAATTTCAGTTTGCAGTTGTACCAAAGATTCTTCGCTGCTGCTGCTGCTGCTGCTGCTGCTGTCATCGTCATCATCATCATCATCACTATCATCACAGTCAGTGTCGTCGTCGTCGTTGTTGTAATACTCCGAATCCATAACTTCGTGATTGTTATCATTTGAATCGACAACAACATCCCACTGACAAAGAGTGTTGTAAAGAGACCTTTGCAACGGTTGTGATGGTACCGTTGCTTTCTCGATCGTTTGTTTTTGCAAGCGTAACCTAGCGACTTGTTGAATTTCGTGTAACAGTTTGTTCCTATGATGTCGATACACATAGGTTTGTGCCGATTGTACCAATACGTGCTTAATGTATCGTCGTGTTCGATGTTCTTTGGCATTCGGTGCTGCCATTTTGTATTGTAAAATAATCCGTTCTTGTCGCAATTGTGCCTGTTGACAAGCTTCTTGTGCCAATATTTTACGAATCTTTGTTCGACGTAACCGTGCTCTGTGACGTTTGGTGTGGGCTATATTCTGGCATTGTCGATGATACTTTTTTCGTTCTCTCAGTACACTGAGTTCTTCGTTGGTCGCCCATACAATTTTGGTTGGATGAGGTTGATTTTGAAGCAACAATTGACGATTCTGTCGTGCTAACAATGTTGTTGTTGTTGCTGCTGCTGTCGTTGCTGGTATCTTGTTTCGATTATATTGCTGTCCTTGTATTGTCGCATCGTCTGCTTCCTCCAAGACATCGTTCCATTCATGATACTGCGGTTGTTTGCGCCTCTGACTGCAACTAACGGATCGTTTGGTGGAAGGACGTGGCTTGTCCACTTCGGGTGTTTCCAATATATCGTAGGTACTGCATGCAGGAATGATAATGTAGGTTTCCAATGTTGCAGCAAAAGAGACGTGCTTTCTTCCACTGCTACTGCTACTGCTACTGCTACTGCTCATAGTAGTAGTAGTAGCATGGGTAGTGAGTGCTGATGGTGGTGAAACTTCATCAATTGGCTTCAAACTGTTCGTGAAATAGGAACTCGAATCAGAACGTACTAGTGACTCCTGCTGTTCACTGCAGCTGCTATTGGAACTACTGTTGCTGAGGATACTACTAGTAGCACTGGTAGTACTGGAAACACTACTGTTGAGCGCATCCTCTTCTTCGTCCCCTTCTTCTTCTTTATTTTGTGTTGTTGTTGTTTTTGTAGGACCTGTAATGAACAACAATTTCGATTCTTGAAGTGATGTTCGTCGTCTTCTGCGATTACTGCTGCTGGAAAACGACGATACCGATGACGACGAAGATTCGTCTAGACCACCACGAAACGAATGTCGCTGAGAAGGTTGTTGCTGAAGAAAGTTGTGAATCTTCTGCTGTCGCTTTTGTGCGTTCTTGGATCTGTACTGCCGTGATGGCAGCTTTCCAATAAGAACAGAACTGTCGGAGGAAACAGCACTACTGCTACACACTGAACCAGTAGTAGTTGCACTACTACTACTACTAGTAGTAGTAGTAGAAGAAGAAGAAGTGCTAGTACTGGCGCTGTCCTTGTGGTGGACTCCTCCCCCTCCCAACTTGTTGAACAATTGTCCCAGCTTGAGGGGCGACTTGGGTTTGGTCATCTTTTTGGGAGAGTGAGGAATGAGGTACCTGGTAAGCAAAGCAAATCCTCAGATCCTAAGATATTATATACTAACCTAAAAAAAGTCAATGAAGCAAGCCGCCGATAGAGGCATCTGTTTGATACTACAGTAGTAGTCTAGTATCAATGAATGCATTGTTGTACTAGTCTAGTACTAAAAGTACTGTTGTTGCTCGTCATTTGGACAAAATACATACAGTACATAAATAATAACCCTTCATTGGTCTTGCAAGGAACAAGTTCACGCGCCTTAGCCCCTCGTCAACAGCGCCAATTACTGTACTGCCGGTACAACCTATTGACTACTATTATTGACATTAATTTTTACAACATAATTGTCACGCCTAAGATATAATACAACAATTCCCGTTGAGTCATGAAAAAACAATCTGCCTCCTATTTCTCTCTCACGGTCATCTTATTTTGCTTTGGATCGGGTACTCCTTCGATATAAGCCCACAAGTCAAGGGCATCTCTATTTTTGAAAAAGTCAATCAATTGAAAGAAATGAAAGTCAGAAGAGAGCTGTGAAGGACGAATGAGAGCGAGAGAAAATTTATGTACTACTAGTAGGTACCAGGGTAGTACCTAGTAGTACTGTTGTGCTACTTAAGTATGGTGGTGGCAAAGCTCTACTACAGTACTACTAAGTACCTGGTACTACTGTACTCGGAGTACCTGGTACTCTAGTACCAGGATAGTAGAAGTATTTCTAGCTTCTCCTACCATACCTGGTACCTGGTACAAGTCTCTACCAGTACCTGGTACGAGTAGTAGTAGTAGTCTGCTACTACTACTCCTCTAGTAGTAGTACTGGTAGTAGGAGAGTTTTCGTAGTAGTCTCCCCTCGCCTGCTCTGCCACTGCTACATGGTACGAAGTAATACTACTAAAGCTAGAAGTACTGTACCTCAATCTACTACCGGCACTACTAGTAGCTACAGTATTAGACTACTACTACCAGCTAAAGTATGCATTACCTGGTATTCTTTGCTTGGCTACTAAATTTTCATCATGGTGGTAGTTTGTGATGTTAATTGCCGAATGGTGGTAAAAACATAGAATACATTGTACCAGGTACCACTAGTATCAGTACCTGGTAGATAGATCCGCTTTCGCCATTTTCAAAGAATGCAACTTTGGATGTTACCGTAATAACGGATACAAAGCAATAGCAATGGAAATTTTTCACAAGAATTCTTATTGGTTATAAGTTTGAACAGGAAACGAATTTATTTTATAAAAGGATTGGTGGTCTTGTCTTTTAATTCTACGATGGTATCATTAATATAAGTACTTTTTCGTCCATCGTGCACCATTTTCTATCTGTTAGGTGAATAAAAAAATGATACTGATAGCTACGTAGTACTGTAGTACTGATGTGCAGATGGTAGTGAAATTAATGATAAAAATAACCTTTATTTATTTTGATACTTTTATTCCTGGAGAGAGTATTCACAATAACCACTCTGGTACCAATTATTATTTCTGTCAACTAGCAGGTAGTAGACTAGTAAACTACAGTAAAAAAAAAATTGAACATCTAATTTACGGGGATCACAACTATGGCGCCCGCAGGGCGCCAAGGCCACCCGACTAGTAAACTACAGTAGTGGTGGACTACTCGTAGATTTCAATTCGAAAAAGACAGAGAGACAGAAAGATAGACAGACCACTTAAAAGCTTAAAGCCATTAACAGTGTTTCCATCGTCATCAATCATCAAATCATCATCAACAATGTCCAGTTCAGTTGTAATATCCTCTTCTTCCTCCGAGAACTACGCTGCTACACAATCAAAAGAACAAGTATCTTCCTTTGCGATGTGGAACACGAGTACCTGGCCGCTTAACAACAAGAACAAGAACCACCACCACCACAACAACAACAACAACAACACTGACTTTACTTGTGAAAACCCAAAGAACAAGAACAAGAGATCATTGAGTGACTTATTTTCCAGTATGGTTTCTTTGAGCAGCAAAAGTAATGACAATCATAGTAGCACTAGCACTGGTAGTGGTAGAGGTAGTGGCAGCAGTAGGAGTGGTAGGAGTCTAATTTTAAAGACCACAACGACAACCACAACAGTGGATGAGATGGACAATACTGCCAGCAGTGGTACTACTCCCCTTTCGTTTCAAGGACCTCGATTAACCACCAATATCATTACCAACAAGTTCAAAATCAAGCGGTATACAACAGCTTACCTCGCAAACGCCCGGAGTCAGAAACGTCAAAAACTTGTGGAAGAATTTTTTTATGGTAGCAGTGAAATAAAAGTACCCCAGAAGCAACACCAACAGCAGCCACAGCCACAGCAGCAACCGCACTATTCTGAAAGCAACAGCAACAGTACCACCTGTACCAACAGTACCGGTTCTATTGAAGAAGAAAACTTCGACTCGGATTCGTTGTACACCTTGGATTTTGTTACATCAACATCAGTACCAGCAGAATCAACAACAACGACTACTGGTACTACTACACCTACACCCCTACCAGTAACAGCCGCTGTGTTTCCTACGAATGAATCCCGTAGTAGTAGTAGTAGTAGTAGTAGTAGTAGTAGTAGTAGGTGTTGTCGTCGTGTTTGTTGGGATCCATCCGTTGATGATGAAGAAGTACGTCGTCGCAGGATGTACGGTTCGAATGAAGTAGAACAACAAAGACGACGACGAGCATTTCGAAAACGACGAAAACAACAACGTCGACAAATACAACTACAACGATTACGTCGACTACAACAGCAACAACAACAACAACAGCAGCAGCAAGAACACTTTGAGGAACAAGGAACAACGACATGGAATGATAGTAACAACGAGAATCTTTGGAGCTACATAGAAAACGAAACATCTATTGACTGTTAAAGGTTAAAGTGTTTTTACAGAAATAAAAACCAATCATGACAACACGACCCAACCCAACCTACTTTTCGAGGAATACAGAATGACGCTGATTATTCGTGTCATCGTGTCGATTTACCTATTTTTCTCTCATCTGCTGAAATAATTACTATTCTAGTTTAGCTACTAGTAGCAACCATATAGCTGTGGCCATTTCTTTAGGTCATGGGTTCTGACAAGAGTGAATACAATTGAAGATTGTGTTTTCTTCCTGGAATCCTTGTTGCTGTGGCTGTGGTTGTGGTTGTTGTTCCTTCCATTTTGTTGTTGTTGTACCAGGAACAAACCCGCATTTTCTTTTTAAAATGTGATGAGGAACATGATTCGTTCCAACTCAAATACGATGCCAATTTACCGTATCCACCAATACCATGTGTAACACATTCCGACATGGCCAAAAGGTACAAATCGACATAGGTATCATAATAATCGGATGCTTGATAAAACGGTTGATTGTTGTTGATGCTTTTGTCAATATCTGGTAATGGAATACGATCAAAATGAAGGGCATTTTGATTCTTGTTGTTAGTAGTAGTAGCAGTAGTTGTGGAACGTGCTACCACAATGGGTATCATTTCCTTCCACGACGAAGCATCATTATTTGCAGTCAATGATGATGATGCTGTTGCTGCCGTAGTGGTGGTAGTGGTAGTGGTAGTGGTAATATTGACCATAATAGTACGGGCATACTCAATTGCCATTTGTGTGGATCGTGTGGAATCCGATGCAATATAAAATGGTCCTTGTACCGATTGATATAGTTCCGATGCACACTGTAATGCATTTTGTGTTACGGTACGAATTTGTTGTGGATCACGGTCTTGTACAGCATATAAAACCCGACAATGAATGGCAGCATATCGTCCCTCCACCAGACCCAAGTATTCCATTTCTTGTCGAATCAAAGATTGTATTTGTGGTGTTGGTGTAAACAGTGTTCTCCAAATATCACGTACCACTTGTCGAAAGGTTGGTTCTTCTTTTTCTTTTGTTTTTTGTAAGCGTCGTTCGTTGTATGGTATAGAACCATAATGATAGGCTTGAAATATGGTCTGTATAATGGTCTCATTGGGATTATGTGCATGCCATTCTAAATTGGTAACAGCCTTGTACCGACGAGAATGTACAGAAAAATTAAATGCCGGTAATAACCAATCTGGTATCCTCCAATCCATTCCACCCTGTGGTGGTAGTAAATAGTGTTGCAGTGGTGCCGGTCGTTCAAAATGGATCAACAGGATCCGCGATGTACTGTAGGCCACTTGTAACAAATAGGGCAATGGCAATAATCGATCGGCTAATCCACCGCACTTCCGATCAAAGGTAAAACAACGTACAATCATAAATCGTAATTTTGTTTTTCCTGCTGTTTGTGATTGTGGCCTGTTGTACGATAGTATAGGCAGTAATGATTCACCGTCGTTGGACGTATAATTTTGTGAAGTACCGTAACGATCGGGTTGATTCCACAGGTACTTTCTCATGGCATCGTCAGCATTCTCATTTTCATTTTCATTTGTGTGGGTTTTCGTCGTCGTCATCGTCGTCATCATCATGGAACGAAATAATGGTTGCCATGTTTCATGAATGAATTTCATTTGTTGTTGATGCCATACAAAGTAATCTTTGCACCATTGTGGTAAATTGGTATTATCGTCCCATATATTATTTATCATCATTGTTGTACTACCAGTAGTAGTACGTGGTGGTGATGATGATGATGACAATGATGACAATGTTGTGACACCAGAGCGTTTGTAGTGAAAGGTCTGTACAACCAATGCTTCTGCTGCATCCTTGTTCTGGTAGAAGTTGTTGTTGTTGTTGTTGTATGCTGCTGTTGCTGTTGTTGTGGTGGTTCCTTGCCAAAAAAAATCATTCCAAAGAAATGGCATTTGTTGTGTGGTGGTGGTTGTATGATTGTTGTTATTGTTATTGTGATTGCTGTTATTGTTATACTCCGTGTTGTACGTATGAATCATCATCAATGTTCGATCGAAAAACCATACCATCACAATTGATAACAGCAACAGCAGTAACAGGACCACAGCAGTTGTTGTTGTTGTTGTTGTTGTTGTTGTTGTGTTGTTGTTGTTGTTGTCGCCATGGTCGTGGAATGCGAACCGTCGAGGCAGAAATGATGATGTTTATTATTCGTATGATGATGATGATAATCATGATTTCGTTTCCTACCGGTAGTACTGTGGTTAGTAGTAGTATTTGCATTTGCTACTACTGCACCTGCTGATGAATTTGTTTTACGAATGCAAATGGATTGGTTAGCAAACGTTATCGTCATGATTGAGTAGACTG
>Ga0210025_1002065_pt1 | contig 20370 bp, 13 predicted proteins | sample CryGeyme20150102_FD_183989 | JGI IMG/M metagenome (GOLD analysis project Ga0210025, IMG submission 183989) | Groundwater microbial communities from Crystal Geyser aquifers in Utah, USA - Crystal Geyser metaG 2015-0102 (SPAdes) (version 2) | ecosystem: Environmental > Aquatic > Deep subsurface >...
AACGTCTTCCACGTCAGCGCTACTTAATGGACAATAGCAACTTCATCAACTTCCAACTTCCATATTTTTTTTCCAAATACTCCCAATAATGAGACCAAAAATCTTTTTTTCATAGCCTCATTGCCCTGCCGTGCTGCCTCTCTACGAAACAATCAGGTTGCAATTTGCAATCGCATCCCACGCACACTACTGTTTAATAGTGTCAACGTAAAATCTCAAGTCAAATTGGACTGACGAGGGACAGAACGAAAGAAACGCACCAGGACGATAATCATACAGTATGACTGAACCAAACGCCGTTCATGTCGCTGCCAGTAGCAGTAGCAATCCATCTACACCAGCAACACGAAAGAGTACAGACAATCCATACTACCAAAAGAAGAAGAAGAAGTCCAAGAAAATCAAAGAACCTGTACCACCTGTTCCCGAAGGATGGACGCGATGTCAAGTCTATCTTACGAAGAAACATCGATATTGTCGCCAGTTGAGATTGGAAAATTCTATTTACTGTGGCAATCACCAAGACCAAGACGATCATTCGTTCCGTGCAACAAATCACGACAATAGTAATAATAATAACAATAATGTCGTAAACTCAACAACAACAACGAAACGAAAACGAAAACGCATTCTTTGTCCCTTGGATCAGTCGCATACTATATACGAAGACATGTTGAAACGACACATGCAAATTTGTCCCAAAGCCAAACTGCAACAAGAACAAGAAAGACAAGCGTACTATCACTCAAATACTAATGGAGGTGGACACGGAAAGTTAGAAATCAAGAGTATTATCATCAACAACAACGACACCAGCAGCACCAGCACCACCAATACCAGCACCAGCACCAGCAGCAATAGTCATACTGTGAAATCACAAGAGCATCTACTCGAACAAGCACAACAGCTAGCGTTGCGGATCTTGTACGTTCACCAACAATTGTTTGCCAGCACAAAGACGCTCCCCGGAGCACGACATCACCACCACGACTTAAGACGGGTAACAGTAGACGATATTGAATCGGCTTTGCCATTGCAAGATTTATCCTATGCGGAGCTAGAAGCAGGATTAAAAGCTTCCGTAGAATCGTACCATATTCGTTCCGGTGGGACCAAACATTTGCAACAACAAGCCAGTTTGTTGGGTCACGTGCGAAAACTATCGTCTTCTTCGTCTGTTGCAATGGATAAGAATACGAACCAACACAATCACAATCACAATCATAGCAATAACAATAATGACGATGAAAATGCTGACAAAACCAAGAACGATACTCTCATCTTGGAATTGGGAGCAGGACGAGGGATGCTCGGATTAATCACGGCGGGAGCTTTAGCGGCAGCATCTTCTAACAACAACAACAACAACAACAATGTTGATTTGATCATGATTGAACGAGCAGGTACAAGATCCAAAGCAGATACTATCCTGCGAAATCACAAATCGACATTGGAAGATCGTTGCATCAAAATCGAAAATGTCCGTCATTGGCAACGTATACAATGTGATTTGGCTCATGTGCACATGCCAACAGTGTTAGAACTTCACCACAAAAAGATATCTGCAACAACCATGGCACCTCCAGGTAACAACACAAAATCATCATCATCATCATCATCATCTCCTCCCCATATTATGGCCATTGCCAAACATCTCTGCGGTGCTGGGACAGATTTGGCATTGAAAGCACTGTATCCCATTCGAGATCAAATTCAAGTCTGTCTTATGGCAACGTGTTGTCATGGAGTATGTACGTGGGAACACTACGTTGGGAGAGATTATCTCATGTCTGCCTTGACAAATAAAACAACAACAACAACAACAACAACAACAACCAAACAAGGCACAAACAATGATGACCATGACAATGATTCTGTACCTTGCTTGACTTCTTTTGGACTTCAAGAGTTTGAACTGATGCGCTTGTGGAGTTCTGGGACGGTCAAGGATGCTTGCTGTACAGGTGAAAAAACTAGTAGTAGTAGTAAGGACAACAAAGATGAAGGCGAGGATTCACATCATAACGTTTGTACTGATTCCAAAGCGGAAGGAAAAGCTGTTAATGTTGCCACGGTCGTATCATCTCTCCAGCTCGAATGTGGTGTCCAAGGTCTAGGAAGAGCTTGTCAGCGTCTCCTGGACTATGGACGAAAAGAATACCTGGAACGCGTTATTTTTGCCAACGACAAAGACGTTACTGCTGCTGCCAATGGTAAACAAAAGAATGCACAGATCGAACTTTGCTACTATGTTCCATCTAGTGTAACACCCCAGAATGCCGTACTAGTCGCTTCTCGAAGGTAGGATAAAGCTTCTACCAAAACCATCTACAGTACTCCGAAAAAAAATAAAATAGGGCAAACATCGATTTGGTCTTGCGCCAGAGCCTCTTTGTTTTTCTCGATAGTAACCAATGTCATTTTATATTGATATAAGAAAGTAACAGAATTGTGTTACAATAGACATTGTGAACAAAAGGGAACGACGGTGAATTTCGTTTCCACGCTCATCCTGTCTTTGTTCGCGCAAATGAAACACGACAATAACGACGCAACCTGCTTTTTACGCTGCATCTGTTCTGTTTTGTGTGGGACCGTCCAATTCAGCACAATAATAACGATTCAGCTGACAACTCCCTTGTCTAATCGTCGACCACTCCAGTGGGTGGTGCTCTACAAAGGCTTTATCTCTCGGCATGTCCATTATTATTATTGTCTACTATTTACTGTATTTATTTATTTTACGACAGTATCAATGTGCCAACCGGTATGCACGAATGATTGTCCACAAGGATACCTAAGAGGGTTCAGGCTTTAAATAGGTTATGGGAATTGACCTGTGATGCCTTCAAACTCCGCACACTCATTCAATTCAACTTTCTTCAAGTAAGATATTAGGTAGTCTACTGTATTTCGTTCTTCGCAATTTCATCCTTCTTTATCCGTACAGGTTAGTTACTACAAGAAGGAAAGCGGCCAAGGCTTTGATCGAACACGACAACAGCAGCAGTAGCAGCAGCAGTCGCACAGTAGCAAAAAATGAGATCGTCATCGTCCCTATCTGTCATTTGTATGGCGTTGATGCTGTCCGGCTATCCAACGCTTGCTCTCCATGTGTTCATGGGCACTGGAAACACATTTGGGCGCGTTTTTCGTATCTCAACGTGGGGAGAATCGCACGGTGGTGGTGTCGGTGTCACGGTCGACGGCTGTCCTCCTCGCATCCCCTTAACGCGGGAGGAAATTCAAGTGGACCTCGATCGTCGTCGGCCAGGTCAATCTCGCATCACCACGCCCCGTGACGAAGCCGATGCTGTCGAGATTTTGTCGGGCACGACTCCCGATGGCCTTACCACTGGAACTCCCATTGGTATGCTGGTGCGCAACAAAGATCAACGATCCCAGGACTACCTCGATAACGACATGAAAGTTGCCTACCGACCCTCGCACGCCGATGCAACCTACGATGCCAAGTACGGAGTCCGCGCCATTGCTGGAGGAGGCCGCAGTTCGGCACGAGAAACCATTGGGCGTGTGGCTGCGGGAGCCATTGCTCGAAAAATTCTAAAAATGTACAATGGTATTGAAATTTTGGGATACGTGTCCAAAGTCCAAGATATTGCGGCCGAAAATGTGGACGAAGATACCTTTACCATGGAACAAGTCGATTCCAACATTGTCCGGTGTCCCGATGCCAAATCTGCCGAAAAGATGTTGGAACGCATAGACGAAATTCGAAAATCTGGAAATTCCATCGGTGGAGTTGTTACTTGTGTGGCCCGAAATGTACCCGCAGGATTAGGAGCACCTGTCTTTGACAAGCTCGAAGCAGATTTGGCCAAGGCTTGCATGTCCATTCCTGCTGCCAAGGGATTTGAATCGGGAGATGGATTCGCAGGAACGCTGTTGACAGGAAAGGACCACAATGACGAATTCTACATTGATCCCAAAACGGGTGCCACACGAACCAAGACCAATCGTTCTGGTGGTATCCAAGGAGGCATCAGTAATGGAGAGAACATTGTTATTCACGTGGCGTTCAAGCCAACTTCTACCATTGGACAAGAGCAGGTACGTGCATTCTCTGGACAGCCTGTTTTTATCCTATTCGGTGTGTTGATATTTTTCTAATTTGCTGTTTCTTTTCCTAATATATTTTTATTCTAGAACACTGTGACCCGTGACGGTGAAGAAGTTTCCTTGCGAGGTAAGGGACGACATGACCCTTGCGTCCTACCCCGAGCCATTCCCATGGTCGAGGCGATGGTGGCACTGACACTTTTGGACCATGTTATGATGCAAAAAGCACAATGTGAACTTTTCCCTAACGAAGCGGAGGATGTCAATCCAATGGGAACCACCGTGAAGGGCTTTGGCAAGGCGGGAAAACCTGTTGTCGCTGCGGCTGGCAACCAGAGAATCGACGAAGAGTAAACAATTAGTACCCTGCTACTAGCTAGAATAGTTGCTTAATGATGTGTGTTCATAAATATGTTTGTTCATAAAATATGCTACAGTTAAAAGACTCAATTACAAGAGTATTATGAGTCTCTTTGCATCTAGATCAGATGCTACGCATAGTCTTGCACAATAGGATCAATCGTGATCGAGGGACGACGAGTTTACTTCGTCGTGCCAGGTTTGCGACATTTCTTGTCTTGTTCGTCTAATAGGTACAAAGTCGTTTTCTGGTGTGTGTGTTTTTTCAGTTCCAATCAGTGCCTCTCCCCTGCATGCAGGCAATATAACAATCAGGATGTGCAAGCCGGGATCAAAAACATAAATATGATCCGGCGCAAAAAGAATCGAGAGCTTTTTGAGGACCAAGTCCTTTTCTTGCGAAAAGCGGTAAGAGAGTTGTGGCTTGTGTTGCTCGCCCTTGTATGTTCTTTCCTGCAGTGTCGTATCTTCGGCGGAATTCAACCAACCTTTGTGGTTGAAAAAGGATAGTCCGAAGAGTCTACTACGCCACAGAATTGTCTAGTGGCATAGAGTTGACTTGTCGCATCAGTGCGTGCGCCTTTTCATCGGCCATTCTCTGTCTATGGTTGAAATACTCCTTGACTTGTCGGTGTCGGTTTTGTGTCACTCTGGCCATAATGCCAACAAAAATAAAACACAAGACAACGGCTCCAATCAAAATACCATACTCCATAAGAAAATCCTGTGACGTCCACTTATGCCGTTGGGCCGTAACTTCCGTCCATTCACCGAATTCTGACACAGAAAAAAAGACAAGACACGCGTGGTGAGGTCATCCGTTCCTTTCAACAAGCCATCATTCAAACAGAATACGTAATACCAAACAAACAAAACAAACAAACAAACCAAAACAGGCAAAGCTTGTGCGTACACACCTCGATTATCCCACTGACAAGGAATGTTGGCCGCTCCCAAATTATAATCACCGTTCTTATCGGAGGAAAATGCGACTTGAATAAAGGGAATAAAGGAGCCGTAGTTCTTGCCACTGCTGCTGTAAGCAGACCCCACTGTCGTACTGTAAGTATAGCTGTAGGATCCCGCTTCGTTGCAACTGTATCCGACGTACTTTTTGATGTTCTTGGGCGTCGTCGACGTCAAAACTTCGTTTCCGTATCCGGCGTACATGGACATGACGACGTAGATGTTGGTATCGTACAAACTTTCCGTCACATCAAAGGAAATGGTCGTGGTGGCCTTGTCTCCAAAGTTGCACGTCAGACTGTTGCGGTTGACTCCACTGCCCCAGTAGTACGTCGCGGGAGAATCGCACACCGTTTGAATGCTCGTTACCTGGATGATCAGATCGTCGCATATTGTCAACGCTGGCATGTAATCGTCGTCTGTGTTTTGGTATTGTTGCTGATTTGCTTGACGGTAATAGTTGTTGTTGTAATTGTTATAATTGTTGTTTGCCAAGGATCGCACCTGAGATGGAACAACATCATCCTTGATGGTCATGGCATTGTGCCGGGTAACGAGTTGTAAGAGCCACAACAACGAAAGAAGCGTCGAGATTCGTGTTCGTTGGGACGACATCATCATGGACGGGTAGGTAAAATAAAATGTGTGCTGCTCTGGGGTATTAGTAAGTACTACAGTAGGTATGCGTGTGGCAGCTTTTTCAGGAATTAAAAAGTCTCGCTGCAGTGTGCCAAGCTACGAGTCTTTCTCTCGATACGGATTCAAGCTATCTAATAAAATCCGCAATCTTGTATCTGTGGTGACAGAAGTGAAAGTTTGTTAAAGTAGAGTACTAGCTAGTAGTTTGTTCTATTGTATGATGTCTCCAGTCTTTATTACGGTATTAACTGGCTGATCATCTAGCTAGTACTAGCTACCGTAGCTACAGTCGTACTACTCTGTGCCTTGCTTGTTCATTATGAAGGAAGCTCGGAGTGAGAAAAGAGATGAATCTACTGAGCGTTGAGTAAGTTGAAATTAAACGAGCCAGGGGAGAATTCGGATAAGACGATCTCTATATAAGAGGTGCGTTTTGGGATCACAATTTCACAGCTTCTTGCGAAGCCGCTCACTTTTTTTTCGCTAAAACCCTCCCCATTCACTTTTTTGTCTTCGAAACTGGTCGCCAAACAAATCCCGGAACACTACTAGCTACTAGACTACTACTACTACTACTAGTAGTAGTAAGAGTATTAATAACAACAAGGCATTTCTCGCTTTTGCTTTGTTCTTTGTAATTTAGTGAAGCCATCCATCAAACCTCCTTTTCTGCACGACGATATAGTCTCGTGTAAATAGCAACATACACTTGGCAATTGGCATACAGAATTACAGAATATTGATTCTATAGATAATAGATACTATATCAGAAAGATTAGCTCATAGCTCATAGCAACCAGCCAATTACATACCTTCATACCTTCTACGGCTGACCATCAGCATCATCATGAGATCCAGTTCTCCATCATCATTATCTACCATAGCCCTCCTCCTCCTGCTGCTCGCAGCAATCGTAAATTGTGTAGCAGGCGATGAAGAGGGTGGTGGTGAATACTACAAAAAATACTTTGAAGCATGTCAAGATACCGACATTACCGTCGAAGATGTATCCCTCCTCTGCGACAGTCCAGGTGCTTACTACTACGGAAATGGCAAGTACCGAGACTCCAATTCCTGCATGCTCGGGGACAAGGGCAAAGTCAGCGTATATTTTTACATTGGCGGTGATCTTGACGGTGTCATGCCGTACGTAACGTTGAAGGTGAAGGATGATTCCGATGCCAATGTCGAGGAAATGGTGTTGCTGCAAGACGAACCTCTCTGTGATGTGTCAAACTTGAAAGCCCAAGATGGACAAACATGTCCCGAAGCCGGATATTATTACATTTCTGGATCAACCTACCTGGGAGACAAAGATGGCAGTGGCAGTCCCTTTGATGCCGTAGCAGAACTAGGATTCAAGTCGTACCCCGAACAGGCATACTTTGATCTTGGAGGCGCCAATTCCCTCTACTGTCCCGGCGGTAGTATGGGAAAATATTCCTACAGTCGTATGAAAACTACGGTGGCCAGCTCCGTAATTTCCTTCTTTGTGACCTGGGGCACTCTGTTCATTGCCATTGCTTCCGTCGCTCTCTTTCTCGTGTTCATCGTGCGTCGCATCCGAAAACAAAACAAGAATGTACCCTTTGAAGATGCCGATGAAGATTTGTTGGATGGAAACTACAATCAAGTTATTGTCATGTCCAGCAGTAGATCACTGGTGGATTTCTAAACGATCGTCGCGAACAACAGAAGAAACATGACATAATATATTATGATTCATTTGCTTGCGCTCCGTCCAAGGCCTGAGTCGACAGAAATGCTGCGAGAAGAAGAATAAATAATAATAGCAATTATATATCAATCGCATTTGGGGGAAAATAAAGAGAAAGGAAACAAAATCATGTAAAGTACGAAACCGAGGATGGATGTATGGCTTGAAAAAACAATACTAAGAACAGTTTATATTTAAACGAGGAGACCGTCAGCTCCTGTCATGCAGAAACATGAAAGGCAAAAACGACAGTGCCAGTGTATTTTAACTTCTAGCTAGTAGTAGGTTATGGACGGTTGTAGAATCCAAACACTAAAGACAGATTTCTTAGTCACCGGTTCTATTTTTTCGCGAGAGAAGTAAAAGAGTGATACCCCCCCTCCCGACACAGATACAATATTTGATATGAACGGCGGCAGCATTGTTGAAGAGCCGTAGTACGTAGTACAGGATATTCCACAAATTCTCGAAATTCCATATTAGCTAATCACTCTAAAGTACATCATAGTAAAGGAGCCATATCTCTTTTTTCTTTCTTCTCCTCTCACGTGAACAAGGCCTTCGGCAATCTAACTTGTAGAATTAGCTGCAGCTTCTTCGTGGTGATCCGTATCAGTCATTCTTGCTACATTCCTTTTTCGTTCTCAATAATACTACTAGTAGTATTTCATTACTAGTACTAGTAGCCTACAGTAGTAGCTACTGTAGACTACTACTCAGAAGAATGGTAAAAACTGGTCTACTAGCTACTGTAGCTCTAGTAGTAGTAGTACCAGGTACGAGTGCTACCAGGTAGTAGTAGTCTAGCTAGAGTAGTAGTAGTACTAGTGTCTAGTACGTCTGATATTATTATCATGTTCCTTCCTCTAGTGCTCATTTTACCAAAACCGGGTGGCCAAAAGTCCTAACCCCCCACTTCCCCCCCCCCCCCAAATTGAAAGAATACCCATATTTTCAGATTTACTCCATACCGCACTACTTATCTTCGATTCACGAGTTTGAAACACACTACAAACAACAACAACCTCCGTCGACAAGTTAAGCCTATGCTAAGAAGTACTCGAGCATCAGCCTTTTTCAGTACTTTCCTGTTGTATCAAGCAAAGGTAAGCCACCATGGCAGATGGAATGAGCCGTTGTTTTAACGAGATCAATGGAATGGTCTTGGCGAGATCATAAAGTGTGGTTTGGTGCTCTTTGTTGAAAACTGAGAATCGGTGGCGCTTGAACATTTCTCAATAGTGATACTCCTTTGAACACCTTTGGCTCACTCACCCCTGTATTGTATCTCCTACTATAATATCTCCTATTATCTCCGCTATCGTTTCACGAACTTAGTCAAATAGATAGTTACCATGGCTGGACCAACACCCCTCACAAAGAAGACCATTGTCAAGAAGCGAAGCAAGAAGTTCGTTCGGCATCAGGCGGATCAGTTCTGGCGAATTGGTCGATCCTCATGGAGAAAGCCCAAGGGTATTGACGGACGTGTCCGTCGTCGATTCAAGGGTGCCATTCCCATGCCCAGTATCGGTTACGGTTCCGATAAGCAAACGCGCAATGTCCACCCCAATGGATTCAAGTCGGTCGTTATTAACAATGTTTCCGAACTCGAGATGCTTTTGATGCACAACCGAACCTACGCTGCCACTGTTGCTAGTTCGGTCTCTTCTCGCGTTCGCCGAGAAATTGTTACCCGAGCAGAACAGCTCGCCATTCGTGTCACAAATGCCAATGCCAAACTTCGTGCGGAAGAAGATGCTTAGAAAACTGTTACAGTAGTTTTTTTTAAGGCATGCAAAACATAAAACTATTATTTAAAAAAAAAAAAACGAACTATAATTTGACTCCTGGGACCATTTTCTTGCTTTTGAGAATGTAGAATGGTTTGTTTACTTGATGGCAAGAAGGTGGTAAAGCTCCAATGCAAGATAGAGTGGTCTGACGCGCAGTCAGCAGAAGAATATTTCAAGCATTGCAGACTACAACAATCGAGTTTCACCTAACATCAACAACAGTGATTACAAAGCTAGGCGAACAGCGAGTAATAGACCACGAAAAAAGATGCTTACTTTCAATAATATTATATACTGTTTACACTCTCCTTCTTTTTTTGCGGTTGATTTATTCGTTTTCTTCGACGCTGTCCACAAAATCAGAACCACCATATTTGGCTTGATTCTTATCAAACTTTTTAATGGCAGTGCTCGCCATGAATGTCTTGAAGAGGAAGTAGGATGCTGCCGCAACAGCAGAGTTGCGCACGATAGCACGTCCAGCCAAGCCAGCACCATTCAAACAGAGAGCAGACAAGATTAGATTTTCCGTCACACTTTGTCTTAAATTGAGTCGCTTCAGAGAGGCTTCGTTCTCCAGGGAACGCGTTCGAATCTTCAACTCTCCGTTGGCCATGTCCCGAAGAGTTTCCTCAATGTATTTGACCTTGCGAGGTTGCATGATAGCCGTGTTCAAGTCCTCCTGATTCAACCCCGTCGCCTTTCTGAAAATGTTAAAGTTCTTGTCAGCTTCTGACTGGTACTCCTTCTGTGAATCTGTAAATTTTTCCACGAATGGCTGCGCGAGTTTTCCAATATCGAATTCCGGGTCCAATTCTTTCCCGATCCCTTCCACACTCACAAATGCCCGAAAGACAAAGGTCAAGGTGCTGGGGAAACGAAAGGAATTGTTCTCTGTCAATGTTTGAAGATCGGTTCCAAGTGTTTCTTTGATGTTGCCGCTCGACTTTCCCAGCTGCTTATTTTTAAAAGCACGCATAAAGTAGCGCGCTAATTTCTCGACGGCAAGACGATCCGCGGACTTAGATAGAACTCCTGCTTGTTCCACACCATCAACCAACTTTTTGGCGTTCTTAGCCAGTTCAGTATCGCTAATTGTGGGTCCACCAGCAAACAGAGCTGTGCAGAATGTTCGGAGTCCCTCTCGCAGATTGGGCTTTAATTCGTCCATTTGACCGAAATCTAACAACCACAAAATTTAAGTAATGATGTGAGAGTGCGCACATTGCAGAGATAGATAATTGCAGACTAGCAAGAGTTCATGTGGGCATTGAGAACCCATTAACGCACCGTAATAGACAAGCTTGCCACTTTTCTCGACGCAAAGGTTTCCGGAATGTGGGTCGGCATGGAAGAAGGAGGTCTCAATGATTTGACGCAAGAAAGCATCCGCCACTTGCTTGGACAATTTCTTACGGTCCAATCCCTCTTTCTCAATGCGTTTAATATCCGTGAGTTTAAACGACTCCACAAATTCCATGGTAAGAACACGAGGAGTCGTGCACTCTTTAATAACGTTGGGAATGCGGACATAGTCAATGTCTTTGAAATCCTTGGCAAAACGCGCAGTATTCTCTGCCTCGTTGAGGTAATCGATTTCTAAATACAACAATCGCTCCGACTCCTCATAGATGCTAACCCAATTACGGTCGGCTCCATCTGACTTTGGATCAAATTTTTCCAAAAGTACGGCCAACTTTTTCAGAACTTTCAAATCCTTATCGAAGAGTTCCTTCAATCCAGCTCTTTGAACTTTTACAGCAACTTTTTTGCCCTTGTAGGTTGCTGTGTGGACTTGTCCGAGAGATGCAGCTTTCAGTGGCTTGTCCGAAAAGTTGTCAAAAATTTCACTGAAGGGTCTGCCCAATTCTGCTGAAACGATTTCCTTCGCGCGGGCTCCACTGAATCCGGGGACTTCATCGGTCAATGTTTTCAACGTATCTGTGTAAGTGACAGGAAAAACATCCGTGCGTGTAGAAAGTACCTGCCCGAGCTGTAGACGAGAAAAAAAGGAACAATCTGAGCGGACGAAATTTTCTTTGGTATAGATGGGGACATGAAGGATGTCAAGACATGAAAAGAAAGAAAAAACCAAATCAATTGTCAGTACTCTACCTTGACAAAGGAAGGTCCAAGCTTCAAGAGATTATCTCGAATAAATTCAGCAGCTTGTACTTGTGCCGCCTTGATTTCTTCTTCGGATGCACCCTGCGCCTTCATCTTTCTTGGTTTCAGAGCGCTAAAGACCGCCTTTAGAGCAAATTTGGTAATCTCGACATTTCGGACAATAGCAGAGGAATCTCCTCGCATTTCCCAACCCCGTTCGAGAATATCTCCTTCAAAAACTTCATCCGCTCCGAATTCTTCTATCAATTCCGCTTCCGCAGTTTTGGTCGATCCGCGCAAGATTTGAAAAGTTTGACGGAATGCCCTTCGAAGACCCGATTTTGTTTTTTCCTTCTTTTCGTCATCGAGACAAATTTCGTCCTGGGGACCACCAGTCACTTCGTCAACTTCACATTCTTCGTCGATCATTTCATCCACGGTCCTATCCGTTTCTAGTTCGATTTCTTTCATAAATTTATCTGACAACAAATCCTCTAACTTCCCTTGAATGATTTCCTCAGCTTCATTCTTGGCTTGGGAATCATTATCAGCAGCAGGTGTTGACGTCGTAGTGTCCGTCTCTTCAATAGTGGCACTCAGTGGAATAGTAGACGAAGTTGTAGGTGGAAAGATTGCCTTGGGAGAAACAGGGACAAAAGCAATTGTCTTGGTTGCAATTGCCGCCAAGGCCAGCAGAATCTTTTGCAAGTATTTCATTCTACAGTATTTTCTAGAAGTTATATCTTGGTAACTCGTTTCTTTGGTGTCTCTAACTGATTAAAGCTTTTCGCCTCGTTGAAATGTACTAGTAGGATAGTATGATGTGGAAGAAATTAGAAAATGCTGGAAGTCTTTCCACAAGTATCGCTTGATGAGCATCTGACTAATACGGTAACATACAAGCCAGCTGTGTTGTATGTTGTATGTTCACTACTTTTACTTCAATGATGAAAGATGATGACGTTGGTGGCAATAATATAATATGGCATTTTACGGGTTATCTCAGCCCTTTTTAATGTCATTATTTCGTACTCTAATGATGAATCTCCGTATTTTGTCTCGCCAGACGTTCAGCGATGCAATTAAGTTGGTCCTTGTACAGATTCTTCATAGTCTCATACAATGGCGATCTAAATAACCATAAATCTCGGATGCATTTATGTTTCTACTGGTAGTCTTCGAAGTTGTCCTCACTATTACCACCGCCATACCCCAACATCCAACATCCTCTCCATCCAACAGCAACTTTGAAAATTAAATTTATCCAAAGGAGATAGTTTAACGTAGGAGCAACAAGACGCAGATACAAGGATGGTGGTCGCCGCTACTAACACCTACCGAGTACAAAGTGATCCTGATGGTGTGATTCATCTCGAAGATAATTCTGATTCCGACAACAACGACGATCTTGAGAACGGCAGAAATAGCACCAATCAGCACCATCTTCACGAACCCACGGGAGAATACGCATATTCTTACAACAAGGGTCATCACAAAAGTACTGCCAACAGTAGCAGCCAAGGTGTGGTAGATGTGACACACATTGAAGATCCTCCAGATGAGCGTGATGTGCGATCTTTTCGGCGAAGCGATCCTCCCATGGACCCAGGCGCACCTATTATTGCTATCAAATCCATTACATCGATGAACAGTGGATCGCCGCTTCTCTCATCACCTGAAGGACCCCGTGACCCGTCATCTCCGATTCCCCAGAGCTATGTACGTCGCGATCCCTCTATTCGATCCAATCCTTCAGTCCTATCGTCCAATAGTCAAGTATCATTGGTCAAGTCCAATTCGTCGTTTGGAGCATGTACTACTCAGCAGCAGCAGCAGCAGCAGCAGCAGCAGCAATATCAAGAGGAGGAGGAGCAGCAGCAGCAGCAATATCAAGAGGAGGAGCAGCAGCAGCAATATCAAGAGGATGAGGATGAGGATGAGGAGGACGAGGACGAGGACGAGGAGGACGATCAAAATGACGAAAATGAAAACCAATCATTTGAGGAAATCCACGAGGAGGATCCCGATGATGACCAACATCAATCTCAAGAGCAGCAACAGTTACAACAACAGTTACAACAACAACAAACACATGACGCTCATGATGGCATCCATGTAGAGGAAACAGAAAATATGGAGTATGATGAACGCTTCAATACCGTATCGCCTATTGTTCCGTCTGAAGTGCCTCCCCAGGAAAAGGAAAAAGCCCGCGAGAGTTGGACGAAAGCCAATCCATTTATTGAGGCCCTTGGTCTATCACGGAAACTTGTGCAAGAAGCAGCGACTTTAGTTGATAAACAACAGCGTTGGTCTTTCAATGATGCAGGTGGTTCCGGAAACGTCCACAAGGCAGACGAAGAAGTACGAGATCAACCGGCACCGAATGTAAACGCAAAAGTTGAAGAAACCAAAGAAAGTACCAAGGAGGAGGATACAAATGGTCGATGGATTATTTCATCATTGATGAATACATTTGAATGCCAAGGTACCGGTCTAACAACAGAAGAAAACACAAGTAGCGGCCCTATAGGACTAATGACCTGTGGACCACAGGCGGAACCAAATCCAAAATCCAAGGTCGAAGAATCTGCCCAAGATGACGAGGATGACAATTCTGTCTTGGGCCCCAAAGCCTTTGGTGATTTGGATTCATTACCATCCTTGGATGACTCTGTCCTTCAAAACGGGGGTGTTGATCAGGGTGATGATGCAGTTTCACTCTCCAGTAGGGTGAGCCGAGCTTCCATGGCCACGGAATATCTAGGCAATGCGGTTGATGATAAAATGCACGACATTAAAAACGAAAAGAAACAAGATTTGTTCCAAGAAAAGCTGTTTGATCCGGCCACGGAAACTTCCGTGGATCAGGAGCAATCAGAAGAGATCATGGTGGCCAACGACCCAAATGTTCAGCGCATGGTAAAAGAGCTTCAAGAGACTATTAAGGCGAATGGAGAGTACCATGTACGATGCGCCAATTTATCGTCGACTCTTGCGCAAAAGTACACCGACCTGAAGGCGCCCAAAAAGGCACTCAGATTGCAAACCAAGGTGGTTTCGATCTTCAGCACGAAGTTGGGTGATCATCACCGAGAGACTCTCGATGCCAAGATTCGACTAGGAAAGTGCCAAGAAGATGCTGAAAACTATGATGAGGCAATCTCATCTTTTTACGAAGTGATGGTGATGCGAAGAGCCCTCCACGGTGACAACGATCGTTCCGCATCAGATGCGCTGATAATGATTGCCAATTGCCTCCGCAAAAAAGGCCAGTACATGCAAGCTATTCGAGAGTTGAAACGTGCCCTCAAGGTCTACCGCGAGGCGCTCGGAGACTCTCATCCATGTGTTGCTTCGACTGTGGACGAAATAGCATCGCTTTACGTCACTCTTGGTGACTTTGACAAGTCTGCAGCCATTCTGGAAGAAGTTGTCAAGCTCAAGGCTGCAAACTTGGGCATGCAAAACAAACAAGTTGCGAGTAGCCTTGTCGATCTGGCTACATCCTATGAATGTTCTGAAGACTTTGACCGCGCTGTCAAGGCTTTAAAAAAGGCTTACAAGATTTACACAGACCTTGATGGCTTCTCCTGCGAAGAAGCAACTTCCACACTGCATAGAATTGCATTGATATACCAGGCTTCTGGTGATATTCATAAGGCTGCAATTGCGTACCTCGGCGTCTTGCGAGGTAAGAAGCATTTGTTAGGAGACGACCATCTTGAAGTCGCAGAAACATACTACAGACTTGGAGTCTGTTTACGTGAAAGTAATCAACTGGATAAGGCCCTAAAATGCATGAAGGAAGCTTTGCCAATTCTGGTTGGAAAGGGCAAGAATATTCACGACGTTGATATGATTGCGGAAGTTATGCACGAAATGGCGCTTCTTTATAAAGCCAAAAGGCAGCTAGCAGAATCAGCCAAGATATTTAAACAGGAACTGACAGTTCGAAGGAAAATTGGTCAACCTGACTATCCTTGCATCGCGAAAACTCTCAATCATCTTGGTGTCACTGAATACGAAATGAAAATGCACAGAAAAGCACTCAAGCATTTATTGGAGGTTCTGACCATATTTCAAGAGAGACAAGAGCAAGGTGTCGACTTCGCCGAGGCTCTGTACAATATTGGACTCGTCTTTGAGGCTGTTCAGAACAAAGAGCGGGCTTACGAGGCTTTCTTGGAGGCTGTCAGGGTGTTCAAGGCGAATGGCTATGCACATGATCACCCTCATATGGAAAAGGCTGTGAGCAAGGTAAAGCGCCTAGCCAGCAACAAATGAAACTTGAGTGTCCTAGTGGAACCTGAGCGCACCGCCTTTTGTGTTCCCATCACTGTTGGTGCTTTTTGAAAGCCATTCCGTAAACGAGTGGCATTTCGAAACCGCTAGTGACACCACGTGGGATATTGCAGGTCTCAAACAATAGTGAAAAGTGTGCTTATGTAATACAGTACTGAGTAAAAGCGAGTCCTTGCCAAACCACATACTCGTAGTTTCGTACGAGTAGACAGTAGTCTACTCGAGGAATAGCGCTGAAGCTTCTCTAACCTAGTACGCGATAACGTTGACGCTATCTGGGCCATCTTCAGATAGAGTACTTTTCATCCCGTTGTGAAGTATGGGCGTTGAATTGTGTTCAACAGCGGTGCCGACGCATGAGAGCATTTCAAGCAAGTGAGGCAACGGAGGAATTGCTTGTTGAGAATGGTGAGTGGTAGTTTCAGCACGAGTCTACGGAAAGGAGTCTAGAGGCGCTGAAACGTCGAAGCCCGCCGACAAACCCAAGAGGGCGTGCGTATACCCATAGTTGGTCTACCTTCGAAAAGCTCTGGAAACATTCGTTCAAAGTAGGCTTTAATCATAGATTGTCTGCATACATTCAATCTCAACTACTGCAGACCTAATTCATAATACTCGTCACAGAGGAATGTTTCATAGATATGTTTAGAGTGCGTGCTTATAGTTTACTCGTCATCCTCTTCTTCAGCGCTGACGACAGTTCCAGCAATACGATCCAAATCTTGTTGTCCGACAACAGTCACACGGCGTCCCCCGCTGGGAAGCTTCTCTACAACTCTCATTTCTTCCAACTGTATGAGGACGGATCGGATGACACCGGCCGATGCCTTTCGGAAGTGCTCTGTTCGGGCACCACGACGGTAGGCACCTCCGTACCACTTTTGCAGTTGACCAACTCCCAGACCCGGTCGAAGGTAAATTTTGCGAGCAATTGAGGCAGCACGGATGTAATACCAATCATCACCGTAGGGTGCCAATTCCTTAAAGCAGGCAGTCTTGACAGTATCAGACCAAACGGGCAAGTCAAACTTGTCCGAGTTCTTCAAATGCCCAGCGTAAGCATGAATGAAGGCAGGAGCCTTCACGTCACGTACACAAATTCCACGCGCTTCCATTTTTATGTTTGGTTCTAAGCTAAAGGCGACTAAACTAGCTTTTGTATTCGATTGGTTGAGTTAGATTAGATTGGCAGCAAGAGAGATAAGAGGTGAGATCAGTACAGCAACACTTTAGACACCAGAAGGCAATTGGCATAGGAGACCTAGCAGGCTGTAGGGAAATCGAGGCTGCTCAAGGCTGCTATATGTGGAAGCATAGATGTATAGTGCGGCAAAAATACACTGCCAATGGCTGTCCTCAACGCATCAAGTGCCGGATCTCTAAACACAGCTTGATCGTAACCACTTAACATCTACAGTCTTCACAGTCAGCATGGTGTCCCCATTTAACTTTGTAATATACAAGGAACTAACATCGTCATCATGGTCTTACCTACAACAAATAGTGATGCTCTAAACTCGTCGTTGTTGTAGTCGTTATCAGTTGTCTCGATTTCAAGATGTTGTTTTGGTGGGGGGTGGAGGCCAGTATTTCCGGCCTGGTACAAGTTCTACAGGAACTCTACATTGTTAGTAAACGTGAAGGGAAGGTAAAGCTCTGTTCGGTGTATTTTACAACGAAAATATATGTTCACTGAATAAAAAGTCAGTGGACTCAGGACTCATCTTGAGTCGCGAGTATAATATCTTTCTACTAATACTACTAGTACTAGATAGACTAGTATTAGGAAGTCGACTCTCCTCGAGTATTTTAATGTACTTTGAGTACCCTGGTGTTGTACTATTACTCTATATTCTAGCTTTCCTATTCCAAGTATTCCAGCAGAGATATAGGCCAGTCATCAGCTATCGGTTGTAGCCTGCTTTGTGAAGTATTTCTTCCAGCAACTCTTGCCACTGAGGGGTGGCAAAGATGGTACCATTCGTTCCAATCAAGACAGGGTCATTCCAAATTTCTTGAAAGCCATCAATTTCGCATCCTTTCTTTTCCTGATTACTATTTATTCCGTTCTGCCATTTTTCGTCTTCGGTCGATGGTAAAAGGATGCGAGAAATAGGCCAAATCAACCGCGAGCTCGAAGTAATGAAAACTTCTGACCACTTTCCATCTAAGGCATCTTGCAGAGTAATGGGCGTTTGGGTATCGACTTTGAGCCCACATTTGGCAGCCGATTTCAGCACCAAATGGCGTACGTAGCCAAACAAGACGCCCTCATCAGGAGTTCGTAGTGTCCCATCTTTGTATATGACGAACACATTGGAACTGAGTCCTTCTAGTAACTCCAACGAATTAAAATGGGAACTTGCCCTGCCGCTATTGTCACCAGTTGCAGTTTTGGAATAAGGTCGTACCATGAGCACTTCCGAGACTCCCGATGGTTTGTATGTTTCAGGATTGTCCATTTTCTTTCTCTGTTTGGTCCAAGAAGCAACTTTGGACTGAGGATTCTGGAATCGAGTAGGCAACGAGACATCAACATCGACATCGACATCGACATGGCCGTCATCCTTTATTTGCCGGTGGTGATCGTGTCCTAAGGCAGCTACCGTGACGACAATTGGTTGCACTGATCGAAAAACTGGAATGGGATAGCTGCTGGAACAGGCGTGGCCTCGAACAACAATTCTGTGTTCGGATGAAGATTCTGTCTTGGCGTTCGGTAATGACCATAACAGCGTCAATTTGACGAGTTGAATCCATGTATGGTTTGTGTCTTCTTTTTCGCCGGGCGACACCAGACTGTTGTCTTTCAGATAAGCCGAGGATTGTGCCTCTTTGATGAGAGCTTGGAGCACCGACTCGGATTCATGAACAGCTTTTTCGAAGAACTCCTCATCATTTGTAAGAGTTGCGCCAGTGGAGGCATCCAATAACGAGGCAAATGATCTCTGCAGACGTTTCATATGATAGTCTTCACCCCAAATAAGCCAGTCCTTTTCAGTAGAAGTAGCAGCAGTAACGGTAGGTTTCTTGACAATCAAATCGCAGCGCATGGTATCATAAGCACCTGCACCACCTTCATCGTTTTCCCGTTCCTCCATTGTTTCGATCCATCCCATCCAATCAGAGCTGCTGGTCAGATCGAACGTTTCATTCTTCTCGCTGTATTTCAAAAAGGACATTTCAGTTGTGGTGGTGTTGGTGGTACTAGCAGTCGGTGTTGTTCTGTGTGTTGGTACGACTGGAACATCACCAGCTACAGACGTAATGACAGGCAGCTTTGTTGTCTTATCCAATGATGCAGTGCAACACCATGCATGGGATGGTTTTCGTTCTTCTCGCATTATGGTGGTACTTTGTGTCGAAAAAGAAGCAAATAATGGTGTACTCGATGATTGCTGCTTGGATGCAGATGATGCTTTCACAGAAAAGGCCCGTACACAGAAGTGACTACTGCTGGCCAAATAGCTGATGGATGCAAATATAGCCACTTGGTTCCGATAATTTTTAGATGCGAGGGCCAAATCTAGCCCAGTTTTTAGTAGCAAGGATTGTGGCCGGGCCATTATTTTGTTTCTTTCGTCGTCTTTCGGTTTTTGCTGTGTTTGATAGCATCATATTATTTCATGTTAATTATTTATGCAACGAAACTTCTACTTCTATCATCTCGAATCTCGAATCGATAAGATATATTATTTAATTTGAGGAGTGCTACGAGTACGCTACTACTACTAGTAGTAGCTCTACTAGAGTGGCTGGCTGGCTGGTAGCCGTAGTGCTCACTAGTGTACTAAGAATATCAGTGGACTAGTAGTAGACTAGTAGTAGTATCGATGTGCTGCCTGTAATCCTAATTCTACTGTATTTAATTACTAAAAAAAGCGAAATTAAGCCGCGAGTTACTTTACTTAATTATTTTACTGTAGTAGTCTACTGTAGTAACAATTGAATGCCAAACAAAACGAAATCTTTGATGCTCACTCCAAAACACACATCGATCACAACCAAACAGCCCACACTAATTCCTCTACAAAAATAAAAGTACTGTAAAGTCAAACAAATCGATTACGTTGTACAATGGGTCGTAAGAAGCGCAAGGTAGTAACCGACACAGACGATGCGGAAGCTGTATCTGCTGCTGCTGTACTCTCTTCCGACGGAGCTGTTGCAGTTGCAGATGCAACAATAGCGGCACCGTCGTCGCAACCACCATCACTACCACTACCACCGGCAACATCTGTCGATCCTAGTAGGCAATCCAAGGCAAATGCTGTCAAGATGATTGAAGATGTTACTACTACTAATACTAATGCTAGCAATAAGGATGGTGAGAAAAAAGAGGCAGTGAAAGCATCGCATTATGCCATGACATCTCACAGTGGTGAAATTGTTGGTGCAGAA
>Ga0210025_1002070_pt1 | contig 20354 bp, 14 predicted proteins | sample CryGeyme20150102_FD_183989 | JGI IMG/M metagenome (GOLD analysis project Ga0210025, IMG submission 183989) | Groundwater microbial communities from Crystal Geyser aquifers in Utah, USA - Crystal Geyser metaG 2015-0102 (SPAdes) (version 2) | ecosystem: Environmental > Aquatic > Deep subsurface >...
AACCGGTTCTTACTGGTACCTGGTATCATCAAAGCCAGTTCCTCTTCTTCCGTAAAAAACGACGACAAAGCGTACAAAAATAATGAAGAAGGAGTACTGGTACTTACAAGAGTAGCTAGTAGTGACAATTGAATTCAGCAGTACAGTACCAGGTAGATATCATTCATCAGAACAATGACCGAAGCATTCGACTTATCATCCAAGACCGATTTGGAGGAGTTACAGCAAGAGAAACAATTCACTGCGTCTCCTGCTGGTGGGAGTGCAAATGACGACGAAGACGTACCCGATTCTTCGACTGCTAAAACCGATCGGATGGAAATCAGCCCGAAGGTACCAGTGGAAGTCGCAACTACTAGTACTGGTGGTATCATTACGGATGCCTCTGCCTACAGCAACCAGGTGGATCTGGTCCACATGAAAGATGCCGTTTACTTTTTGTTGCCCGACAAAAGCGAACGACTTTCCCGATTTTGGATACTCCTGGTTCTCGCTGCTCTGATTGCAACATCTGGTGTTGTCAGCGACAGTGCTGCCACGGTGATTGGAGCCATGATCGTTGCACCGCTCATGACACCAATATTGGGAACCATGTTATCCATCGTCCTTCTCGACCGAGATAATTTTCTGTTTTCCATCATGCTCTGCCTGGCAGGTGTTGGGACATGTATTTTCCTTGGATACCTGTACGGGCTCTGCATCAACGATGACATCATCATGAAAGAAAATAACAGTCAAGTGGCGGGTCGAGTTCAACCCAGGCTTTCTGATCTCGTAGGAGCCATTGCGACCGGTGCCGTTGGCGCTATTGCTCTAGTGAGGAAAGATATTGGTGACGCTTTGCCAGGTGTTGCAATCTCCATTTCGTTGGTACCTCCGCTCTGTGTGGCAGGTCTAATGGGTAGCATCGGAGAGCTAACGGATATGTTTGGTGCCTTGTTACTGTTTATCACAAATTTCATGTCCATTCAAGTCACTGGAATTATTGTCATGTACGCCTACAAAGTGAATCAAATGGCACTTCGACCAAACGCGAGAAGCTGTCGAAGTGTCTTTCTTGTGCTCTTAGTTATGCTTGGCTTGGTGGCGGTACCTCTTGCTTTTTCGTCCAAACAAATATCAGCTGTATTGGAAGCGGAAAATTGCGTTGAGAAGGTCACTAACGAATTTCTTGCGCCTCGTGGCTGGGAGTGCAGCATCGTCGTTTCGCGGATGAACGGTAACAGGCTTAGTGCTAACGTAGCTGTCAGTGGACCGATGCCTATTCCCCAGGTGGCATTTAAAGAAGGAAATAGGACGTTCTCGTTGGAAGAGATTGACGGGAATCCTTACATCAATGCACTCATCGAGGAATGCCCAGAAGTCGATACCGTCCAGATCAAGTACGTACCAGGACAGACCATTGAATTGGGTGAACCATAAAATCATTAGTCAGTTTTCATTGCATGGACCATGGACATTGCTCGTTGCAAAAATCAAGTATACTACATAATAATATTATAATCCCTTCCAAGTTAAATTGTGCATGACGCCATCAATTTCTACCACCAGTATCTTGATATCGTCGCTAGGTGTAAAATAGGCGTCGACCAAACCCACAGAAGGAGATGATGTCGATTGTCGAAGTCGTCGACGGCGGCGGCAACGGCGGGCGGGCCCATAACAAACATTCATGGAGGCACTCCGCACATTTCGATCGTCGTCGTATTTCGCCCGGGTATTGTTAAAGGAAAGAGGCAACTCTCTCAATAGTTCCACTACGGTCAAATTTGCCTGAATGATATAGCGAGTGCATTTTCGTTACTCCATTTCATTTTGTTCGGCTTGTTGTTGTTGCAAGTTTCGTTTTGCAACGATGAAAACAATTCCCACTACGACGGGCGAAGCCATACCTCCCAAGATTATAAAAATGTCGACCTTACTTTTTAAGGAACAAAAACCAAGCTCCGTTTCCATGGTATTGTGAGGACGATAGAAACATCGTCGTCGTCGTCGTCTTGAGGGTTGCAGTAGTTGTTTTTTGCCCTGAGATCAGTACCATGATGTCATCCTTACTCTAGTACCATATTGGAGTTCAATCGTAATTTTAGAATACAGTGCTCCATTTGCCGCGAAGGAACAATACAGTACCAAAATTTAGCTTTAACCTGGGCTACCTAATATTTTAGAAGAACGAACGACCAGAATTATCGCCTCCATTCGATCCACTATCCACTTCAATTTTGACATCCAACATTCGAGATGGATATCTCAACGAGTCATCGTCACATCGTCCAACGCTGCCACGGAAACCATTACGGACACTATTACATTCTGTTGCATCGTTGTGAAACCGTTGGAAGGTTCGACCTCGGTGTTGATTGAAACGGCGGCTTCCTGATAAACGTGTTGCGTTAGACATGTGAACGTAGTCGTTTATATCATAGCCCAGTGGTCGTTCATACAATGGTCCAACGCCATGACGATATGGGTAACAAAATTCAGAGTGCATTTCGTCATCAATCATTGGGGAATGTATATCCCGCGTGGTTTCCATTGCGTGAGATCGCAACTGCGAAAATCGATCTGGATTGCGGATGCCATAATTATCTAAGAGAGACCCGCGTAAGATGGTGGATGGGAAGCGAGAGTTTATGTCTCGAGACGGTGCTCCTGCTCTCGGAGGAACACGAGCATGCGCTCTTACATGATGACTCATATCAACGAGAGGGTCCATGTTGCGATGAAAAACCTTGCAACGGCAATCATCCAAGGCTCTCCCACAATGGTAGCAATTGTTGTAGTTGAAATCTTGCTCCATGGCCAGCGTAACTTCCTGCATGATGGCATCTCTAGAGTGTCCACTGCCAATACTGTGGCGACGTCGTATACTTCGTTTGGAAGGTTCTTTCTGTGATTGGATGTCACTATGCTCAGAGTCATTATCGATACCGCGGCTTCGGTTGAGGCGGGCACCATCGCCATTGTGTCCGAGCTCTCGTGTTCGGTACTTCATTTCCAGCCGCTTTGCACGATCAGAAATCCGCGATCTAGAGTTCACGTAAGGATCATGTGGATTACCTTTACGCTCTTCAAAAAATGGACGCCCGCCAGCGTCTGCATCACCTTCGTAGATTCTGCCTGGATGATAGCGAGGCCTGCAGTCACTATGGTAGTCAGGAGCATCGAAGCATGGGTCAATCTCCTGATTATATCCTTCGTGCCGTGTAAGAAGATCGTGGGAGAGTCTTGGATTTTCCTCGCAGGAGTGTGGTGGAAAATGTGGCCGCTCGGCAAGGCTAGGCCTGGCGGTCTCATATTCAAATGACCTGGGCGAGCCTTCGCCATCCAACTTCTCAATACTAGATTTTTGTTTCAGTGGGCTCTTGTCCTTCAGAGCAGAGGTCTCACGCAAATGGCGAACATCATCTACGCTGGAATGCCGGCCGTCGTATGCTGTACGATGATCCGAAGCGTGCTTCTCTCTTCTGCTATTTACTGCCTTTTCTTTTTTCAGCAGTTTACTAGATGAAGAAGACATTTGTCTGACATTTTTCTTTGTGTTGCTTTGTCGACGGTGTCCATCTTGTGCTACCTCTCTCTTACCCTTCTTTTTCCCAATTCTTGTTGACTTCCTAGTTTTAGATCTCTTCTTCTCGATTGCATCAGACTGTAAATTGCCAGTAGATTTTCTTCTGGCTTTTAAATATACTTTCTTCGTTTCCTCGGTATTTGTAAAATCCACATGACTGATAGAACGTCTTCCGTGTAGAGCTGGGTCGCCACAGACTTCGTGCAGGGCGTCAGAAGAAGAAGTAAAAGAACCCAAACTTGATTTGTGTGTTCTATGCGTTAATGACTTGCTCAAGTCTCTTTTCTCCGTGGAACGAACTTCCGATGGATCTTCTTCATTACTGGTTTCTTCGACAGTTTCCAATTGAACCGACTGCGATTGCGATCTACTGGATTTTTTAGTTTGCCTACCAGAAGATGATAATGGGGTCGACTTGCGACTGGAACGAGAAATACCTCTATTTGATCTTCCAGGGTCGCTCCGGGAGAGACGAGACGAGCTTCCACGTTTCGACGTGCCGTCATTTTTGTGGTCTGAAAGTTTCAGATCAGACAGACTTGAGCTTTTACCAGAGTCGGTATGCATTTTCTTTTCCCTGGGGCGACTTGAAGTAGAGTTCAGATCTGCGCGGCTGGATTTTTCTCTACTGGAAGAATGGCCTCTTCTTAACGCGTCTTGCTCTTGGCTGAACGTTTTATTGTTTGTTCCAAGATGTGTTTTGTTACTTTGAACCTGGCTTCCCAACGTAGCACGTTTTTTCTTCGTATCGTTGATACTTTCACGTACAGACTCTTCCAAGTCCTGATTAGTCGACAGACTCATTTCGTTTCCGTCTACTTGTAAACGCCCGAACTGAACAGCAGTAGACCATCTACCATCTCTCTTTGACGAGCCATTAGCCCCATTTTTAGCCTTCTTTCTCTCCGACAGGATACTGGATTCGACAGCAGGAATCACAGCTGTTGCAGCGCAAGGAGAGCCATACTCAGAACCCTGTTGGTAAGCCACAGCACCAGAGCTCTCCTTTTCTATGCGGTTCTGTGTGGGCTTCTCTAGTACTTCATTTTCATTTTGCCTTTGCCGCTTGTCCTGCTCAAACATTCTCATCCCTTCCACTTTGTTTCGAATTTCAGCTTTTGGACGGATTTTTCCAATATCTTTGGCACTGCTATCCTGCAAAAATGCACCAACGCCATCGTCGTCTTGCGAAAAGTGCTTCATCACAGTCTGTTGGCGTTCCGTGCGACGGACTGCAATAGCTGATTTTATCTGACAAGATTCATTGCTGGTCTCGGAAAGAACGGCCGTTTCATTTTCGCTGGTAATAGCCGCAGATCGCACACGAGTCTTAGCGCACCGTAGAGGCAAACTTGCTTTGGAGTGTTTCTCTCGCACTGGCGACCTTGTTCTGTCTGTTTGCCCCAGAGCATGCTTACTCTGTGTATTGCTACTTTTCTGGTCATGAGGAATAGTCTTGACTGCTTCGATGACCACCGTGGTTGAATCATAGTTGTTTGATTCTCTGTTCGAAGCCTCAACGATGCATCCGTTGGAAATATGAGAATTAAGTTCGTCATTCTGGGTTTCAGCCAAGCCAGATGCATCTGTCTTTTCAAACGGTTCAGACGACTGCCACATTTTTGGTTCTGAATCTTCAGTATCATCGCCGAAAGCGGTAAACGATGTGGAAGGGAAAAGTAAAAGGGAATCTTCGCGTACTAGAGCCGAATTATCTTCGGTTTTGACAAAATCTGGCTTTGCTGGTTCTACTCTTGCAGTCACAGGGTCCGTTTCAAAAGGCGAGAAGGGATCACTCGACCTCCTCATGGTGGATAATGGAAATTTTTCTGTAGACATGGATGCTTCACCAAACACATCGAACGGTGCACTACTAGATCGCCCCAGTATCGGCATTTCTAGAGCATTTTCCTCAATGGCAATACTTCTCACAATCCCACTCTTTGGACTAAAATCATGACGATTGTTGACAGTGTTGGGACCACTGTCTGCCCTTGCACTGGATGCAGCCATTGTTGTCTTGTTTTCCTCGACGACAGGCGCATGTGCCTTTTGGATTATGAAAGCTCTTGCAAAAGCCAGATTCTTTAGAGATGGCCTTTTCATCGCCACAGCAGAAGATTCAGTCGACTCGAGATGATCTGTCTTCCTTCCCAAAGATGATTCGTCATTGAAAATTGTTTCAAATTCTGGGAGACGAGGATTCTGCAGAGTGCAATTTTCAGTCCGTGAACTCGGCGATGCCAAATCAGCATCAGCTGCCATAGAGTGAACGTCGAGATTACCACTATTCTTTCGTTGTTCTGTTTCATTTGTCGCATTTGCTGGTTTGGTGGTTGAAAGTCGATTTTTTGTTACCCTTGCAGCAGCAGCTGCTGCTAGATTGGTCAGAGGTGCACTCAAGTTCCGTCTAAGAGTTGGCATACCTTCGCTCAAAAACCCTTCCACCCTGAAACGAGTACCAGTAATACCAATCGAATTCAATTCCCCAGTTGTAATATTCGTAGGATTATCACAACTTTTTCGTTGTGGTCGGCGACCACGTCGAAATTCTCGTCTGCGTTCCCCGGTGCCCTGCCAGCTAGCCGACGACAGCCCGCCTAAGCCAGTTTTGTCAGTTGCGGAACTACTGCCGGTCCTGGCCGGCAAAGACTGCAAAGAAATATCCAGCATTGGAATACCATCGCCACTTTTGGTCCTTCTAAGATTTCGTCCAAATGGCAATCTCCTTCCAATGCTACTGCTAACGGCTGGAGAAGCAAGGCCGTTGCTGCTGAAATGAGCCACATTACCACAGACTAGACACCCATCACTACTTCGACTTCCGATGTGCCCTTGAAGAATATTAGTACCACCAATACTGGAGGAAGCAGTAGTATCTGTGAAGGAACTATCTAAAATGAAAGCACTATCTGTACTCCTTTTTTCCAGCTCATATCGCCCATGAGGCCAAGATAATGGAACTATACGGGAAGGACGTGATATTTGAGTTCCTATTCCTCTATCACTTCCACAGAAATTTCTCCTGTAAATGGGTGAACACGACCTTGCCATGTTTAGATGATAAGTTATTATTAACAATTATATGAGATTGATTTCCGTAATGGCAAGTTAAGATGATTTCAAGTAGGAATAAATGGTACTACTAGTAGTGCTGTGGGCTGTGGGTGGTACCAGTACTACAGTAGCTAGATTTTGTTTGCAATGATATTCGCTGTGCATCTCAAAATTGTTCTTTGTGTCTTCTGCCTTTGTCACTGGAACATTCAAAAAGACTTCCGTGATTTCTTGTGAGTTCAAGGCGTGGAAAAAACCATACAATATCCACCCGGGCACTGTGCTAAAAAACAGTAAAAATAAAGATGCGCACCTCAAGCCTGATGAGCCAGAGAGTCAAAACAAAAGTTAATGCAAAGCACTGCTAACTCAAGAAAGCTAGAGGTAGAGCTACGATTAATAGATTCAGCATCGTGCAATTGCACAGATTAGGCGTTGCTGACGATTTGCTCCCAAAGTGAGAGCATTTTCATTGCACCGTTAAAGAGCATTTCCACGCGCTTTCTCACACAAGTAGTTGCCCACATTTCTGGTCTGCCGAAACGTGCGTGCCCCTTGGCTCATCATTTACATCCCTGACCATTTCCCGTATACTACTAAGTGGACCGGGTAAATCAATGCACTGCGTTTCTCTACCTGATCTGCCATCAGACAGTTGTCGTCTAAAGTGAGGACACAAACTACTGCTAGCTACTAGCTAGTAGTAGTACTAGTGGTAAAATTTTTTAATTGGTATTCCTGCTTAAATAATGTGACAGGAATTGTTAAGCCTCCGAAACATGGATCTCATTATAATCAGGTAGCGGTAAGACAAAACAATTTGTGGGCTTCTCTACTACTATAGTACTGGTACCAGGTATTCTGGATCAATGTAACCACGTCACTCTTCAGTCGGGCCACATAAATAATGTTCTTGGATCAGATAAAGTAGTAGTCCTAGTGATTTCTATCACCAGCCAGCAGCCCATTCGTCAATTTTTGAAATAATAATTGTGGAAGCAGTGCGAAAGCAGTTATTGAGGTACTAGTAGAGACTACTACTACTACTACTAGTAGTAGTAGTCTACTGGTACTAGTACTGTTGAGTATATGTACTGGTACCAATATGAACCTCATCATTATTTTTCTAGAGCTTCGCGCTTCGCGCATCCTTTCCCTCATGTCTTTCCTTCATCGATAGCATAATATTGTTATTTTATTATTATCTTTATCTCAAGCATGTCGTCAATGTCAAGCTTCTGTGACAGCAGCCAAGGAAGCTCCGATAGTGATGCCGAGAGCATCGATCCTAACATTTCTAATAATGACGATTCGCCAGCCGCTAATATCAGAGCGCGCGCTTATGCTTTGTTATCCATGGCAGCAACTAGCACTGCTACTCTTGACATTGAACAAGGTTTGAATGCGCGCACTTATGCTCAGATTTTGCTTTCGCAATCGGATGATTTTCAAACCAAAAGTCGTGAACAGCTCCTAGCTCAAAAGCGCGCCGAAGTCTCGGGCATAGTCGTGCCGCTTGTGATACCAACGGCTGTGGATGACACCTCTACGGATACAATTGGGATAGAGGACGATACCAATCAATTCAGGTCTACTATTTCTATGGAGGAGGCGAACAACGACAAGATAAACATACCAACGATTCCTCCCATGATAGTATTGGAGCAAAGCAAAAATGTTTCAGAAATAAAGTTGCCAAAAATGGTAGATGCAGGCTTAATCGATCCTGCAGCTGTGATGATTGACGATCCAACTGAGAAGGATATTTTTCAAACTGTGCAATCAAAGACAGAGGATTCCGATGATGGCAGTAGCTCTGATGGTGCTCTGATGAGTTTGAAGTCCAAGAGATGTTTTTGTGCCACAATTGTCGTATTGGTGATTTTCACCATCAGCGCCATAGTCGGTATTGTTTGTGGATCTGGACTATGTTCAGCCTCTGACAACGGAAATTACCAAGAGGCATCTTTTATGACAAGAGAAAAGGAAGAGGGACTGGCTGCATCGACTCCCTCCAACGGTACCAACATGGCAACGAACGGCACTGCAACAGACCTTAATACCATTGCACCCACAGAAACATCTTCTCCTCCCGATTTCCTGTCGTCAAATAGTTCCTTAATACCGTTGTCATCAATAATACCTTCGTTTGGAGAGATAAGTCAGACGCCAACACCGTTTTTGGAAGAGAATGACCAGCTTTGGTCGTCACAGGGCGACTTCGTCGACACACTCCAACCATCACAATCCCTTACTACACAAGACACTGAAGTCCAGGCGATTTCCTCGACGCAGCCTCCCTCCTCTGTACCATCTGTAAGTCCCAGCTCGAGTTCTGAGCCTTCTCTATCTCACGCCCCAACGTTGTCGGTCAGTCCAAGCACTACAACGATGCCGTCAATTTCGATGGCCCCGAGTTTGAGTGCACAACCGACACTGAGTATTCGGCCCAGTACGAGCCCTTCTGCTGCTCAAAGTGCATCGACACCAGCGAGTTCGAGCGCCGGGACTTCTAGTGAGATTTCCTCCTACCAAACAAGTACGAGTTTTCCTGAGAGTCCCAGTGCCTTTCCTTCGACGGTCCCATCGAAAATTGCTTCAGTCAGCGTGCTACTGTCTCAGACAGCAGCCCCATCGACAGGTCCCTAAGTCAGCCTACAGCTCCACACACAACGCGGACGCCTACCCTTAGGATGACTGCTGCGCAGATACCGGCACTACAATCGATACAAGGAAGAGCTATAACACCGATTACTGGCAAAAATTGACGCAATGGAACTTGTTCATGGTGAATTCAGACTGAACCTTAATCCCCGCATGAATAATGAAATTGAAATTCCTTGGAACGTGTGGAATGTTTAGCGTGAAAATGATAATATATTGATTGTTGCCACAAGTCAGCGAAAGTTGAAAATCTTAGTTGCCAAGTCGTATATTTGGGAGGCACTCTAGTGAAGGAGGAAACGTTTCCAACCATATGAATACAAGCTTGATTTAAGCTTGATAAAAGAAAGTGCTGAAGCCCAAACACCAATAAATGTCAAGGCAACTCCGATGAATGGAAGTAATTGACCTTTGGAGGATGTGCTGAAGTTCAAATGGCGACCGCCATCACATCTTCAAACTACTGCAAACGCAGATCCTGAATATGGAAACGGAGTAGACATACACGCATCCAAAAATACAGGCGTTAGTCTTGATCATCACCATCCTTCCTAGATGCAAACATTTTACTAAGAGTGTCCAGAAAAACTTTCTACTCGGCTGAAACGTTATGGAAGAGGCAAAGTTTGGACCAAGTCTGCTCATCTAAGAATTATTGCTACTGAAAACAAATTCATGCTTCCAGTTGTACATACACCATACATAATGAAGCCACTAGGCTTTGAGAATAACCGCAAGTACAGTGCCCTCGTAGACACAGGCAGAGAGTCAAAAGTACGGTGATCATTGGCAAGCCAATTGCAAACGGCATCTGCAGTGAACTTTTAAAAATTGGTAACTGCGTGTTGTTTGATCGAGAAAGAGTTGAAATTCAGTTTCATTACTCCTCCGTATTCTGCGTCAACCGAATAACGGCTTGCCTACTTCTTCTTCTGGGACATGGTCAAAAATACTCCACCAGTGCAACCATAGTATCTTAAGCTTTTGTCGTCCTTCAACTTGAATCCAAGTCCATTATAGACAATATTTTGTTCGTTCACGGGAACGCCCGTTTTCTCTTCTAACTTTTTCTTGACGACCAAGAATTTTTCGTCAATGTCAGCACGAATGGTGATTGATTCTCGGTCATATCTGACATACACTTCCTGCATCTCACCAGAGGGCTCGATTTCCGGTTCTGGTGGCCCGTCCTCATACACGGGCGAAAATGATTCATGTTCAGTTGTCAGTAAAATGGGTGGAGGCGGACTCACGGATGGCTCTATCTTGAGGGCAGCATCGGACGCCACATCGCCTTCGTAGTCGTCGTCGTCAAATACATCTTCGACCACTTCTCCAAGTTCTTCCTCGTCCATGTTTTCGCCAACATCAGCCTCAACCCATTCTTCACCGTCGTTCTCGTTATCATTGTCCCACGCTTCTTCTGCTGTTTTGTCATCGTCAGATTCGATATCGGGAGCATGGGCGGCCTGCTCGATTTTTGTGGCATCAAAACCGTCAGGTGTCGTCATGCTTTCCTGGTTTCCGTCGCCTTTGAAAACGTACGGTAGGTCCAACACAGTTCCAGAATGGCAGCAATCGAAAAGACAAGTCATGGTCACTCCTGCTTTCATGGGGCACACCAATTTCTGGTAAAGGTAGTCGTCACGAATTTGGCCACAACGTTCAAAATCTACCGGAACGAGTGTCTCGTCAAAACCATCGTCTGATGTATGTGCAAAAAAGGTACTCCCAAGTGAGGCGAGACTATTGTTTCTTTGTTGACCAATGAACATACACAAAAGCAAAAAAAGAGCAGACACAAAACGTAACATCCTGTAGCATACCTTCATCACCATCAAAATCACGAATCTTGCCACCGTGACCACTAAAATGGATGAATACAACATCTCCAGGTTCGCTGACTTTGGCTAAATTCTTGAAGGCATCCGTAATATTTTTTCGAGTGGGCTTCGTGTTCTTCTTGTCATCCAGCATGAGGGTAATATTTTCCTTTTGAAAGCCGTGAACTTGTTGCAAGTATTCCATCATCTGAGCACAAAATAGGGTGGGTGTGGGTGTGGGGGTATCACGTAAAACATGAGTGTGTTGACACCGATTTTTTTTTTTTCGCAAACAATCCAGCACAGTCGAATCAACTTACATTTTTGACGTCGTTTTGACAACCCGAAAGTTCTCCTTCCTGACCTGTATAATTAATTCCAATCAGCACAGCTCGACGAACGCCATTACTTCCTTGTGGCACAATATGAAACAGTTGCTTCATATCCATTTCTCGCGAGGAACTTAACTGTGGTATCTACACAATGCCGTTAGAGAAGGATGGAAAGATAACAGTGTGAGTTGTATTTTCTCGAACAGCAACCAATAGCAAGTCATATCGGTGGGTACAGGTACTACTAATTTTCGTACCTGTGAAAGGCCCATTTGCCTCATATTTTCTCGAATTTTGAGTAATACTTGTTCAAAGCTCAGATCGGCATTAGTGTCCTGGTGATCATTGTACAATGCTTGCAACAGTGCAGATGTACATGCTCCTCCACCAAGGCCTGCTGGATCAGGCAATTTAAAATTAGCCACATTCGTAACATCGGCAGATGTTTGTACATCTTCACATCCACTGATCATGCGCACATCCGCCTGTATCATGCTTTCTGCTAGTACGGCCGCCGCTGTCATGACGATTCAAGATTCAATCAAATAGTGGATTTCTGTTGTTGTTCTAAAGTTACGATCTGCGAGTATAATATTGTGTGTTTGTCAACTTGTCGGTGGATGAGTCTGCAATGTTGACTTGACTTGAACTATGTAATAAGTAATAAATAGTAGAGAGTAACAAATAATCGTCCGAGCGATAAGAAAAGATCTTTTTGCCAGTCTCAGTCATGTTGTTGGTTGTGTCGTTTTTCTGGAAGGGAGTTCGGTCATTGATGACATTCCGGGTTAAGCGCTATTACAGAACTACTAGTCTACTACAGTACCAGTACTAGCTACTACCGCTACCTAATCGTACCATAGTACTGTAGGCAGTAGTAAAATGGATACCAGTAGTAGCACCGTAGTAGGTCTAATAGCTGCATTCCAATACTACTACTAGTAGTAGACTAGACGTCTACTACCAGGTAGTCTAGTACCACTTGTTAGTTAGACGAGCTACTAACAACTACTACTCGTACTACTCTACTTGCGACCGACCGGAGTACACGCTTTGTCAATAAGTCACGAGCATGATGCAATGCAGAGGTGCGCACATGAATTCAGAAAGTAGACAACTACTGTAGGAGTAGTTAGCTAGACTACGCACATACGCCAATCATTTTTTTATTAGACAGACCTACTGTATTTTAGCAATCCAGTGCAGCGCTCTCAGCAGGAGTGCTCGCCATTACTATTGATAACATTGAAAAGTTTGACAGTGTTGCTATTGTTAATAGTATAGATTATTACAGTCGAAATCTATTCGCTGGTGCACTGATCGTTCTTGGCGTTGATCAGAAACGGAACTGGAATAATATTATTATCAACTACTAGTATCAAGTACTCGAGTATCAAGTACAAGAAAAATCTCTCTTCATCTCCGCTGTTTTTCTTTGGCAGAAAAACCAGAAATAATGCTTTCTTGGGATGAGCACTACGTATGCTTGCTTCGGTTCATATCCGAAAGCAATGGTCAAACACCAGACATAACGATGGAAACTACTTTGTCAACCTGGATAAAGAATCAAAAGTATAACTTGGCCAACGGTAAAGACAAAACCTTGACCAAACGGTTGGAAAGGATTCGGCTCTCAAAGAAAGTGGGTGTGAATGTTGGGCGTGCATGCGAAAGAATATTGCAAGAGAACGAAGCAGACGATGATGCTCTCGTGACGGATGAATTTTCGTCGAGACCGGATTCCCTTCCTACTACGTCAAGATTCCAGTCCACCAAAAGGCGCACCTGGGAAGAGAATTTTGAGGCTCTGGTGGCCTTCAAACAAAGAGAGGGTCACTGCAACGTTCCCCCATCTTATCCTCCGGACCCCAAACTTTCTACCTTCGTGAGAAATACCCGACAAATTCAACGAAATATCGCACCCGAAAGGCGAGCCAAATTGGAAGCACTGGGCTTTGATTTTACATACGTCTGTCAAGCTCAAGTTCGGGAAGAACAATGGAAGCAAATGTTGGAATGTTTCCTGTCGTACAAGGAATCGTTTCCCGAAGACTCGAATATTTGTAGCACCAAAGTATACCAAGGTAAAAGATTGGGTCATTGGCTTTATCATCAGCGGAAATCTTATAAAGAAGGGACTCTCAAAGAAGAACGACGGAAAAAATTGGTCAAAGCTGGTGTTAGCTTTGACAAAACTAACGTTCAACCAAAGCAATTCACGGAACAGCGATCAAAAAATTTAATGGAACAGAAATGGTTTCACCAATATCGGAAGCTGCAAGACTTTCGTAAAGCTAACGGCCACTGCCGAATTTCGCATGGCATCCCGGATAGGCACTTGGTAAATTGGACGACACACCAACGGTGTCTCAACAAAAGAAATCAGCTCCGAAAAGATCGCAAAGAATTATTGGATAAGGTTGGATTTGATTGGCATCTTCTTGCTGCAGGCGGTGTTGCCGGGGAAAGTATTCGTCGGAGACTTCTTCCTGATGAAGCCTGGGAGAAAAAGTTTGAGTTATTTACCGCCTTTCGCAAAGAATATGGTCATTTTAACATACCCTTGACGATGAAAGAGCTTTACACGTGGATTGTACATCACAGGGCCATTTTTCGAAAAGGTCAAATCAAGCATGATAGGGCAGATCGATTGATTCAGATAGGATTGTCTCCTCTTGAACAAAGAAATGATTACTGGGATGCAGCATATCTCAAAGTTTCTACTCAGGCTTCGTGGGATGCCGACCCAAAACTGGCCAACTGGATTAAACTGCAGCAAGTATTATGGAAATGGAGCTGGCTTGAAAGGAAGAAAAAGGAGAAGCTTGATGCTCTTCCTTTTGATTGGAACCCATCCGGTGACAAGAATGCCGAATATTTCTCTGTGGTGGATTCCCAAGTCGACAAGTCTCCTTTGAAAGGTATGGGTTTGAAAAATGATCATGATTCATCGCACAAGCGACCCGTCGATGACACGAGGTACCAAGTGTTGGAGTCTTCAAAGAAAGCAAGAAGAATTTCTACGGAACCAGCGGAAGAAGAGTGCTCCAATGATATTTACAGTTCAGAACCAACATCTTTTGCTCCAGACTACGTGGAAGATGCTTATTCTGTGCCAGACACTACAGAATGGGACAACTATTCATATTCTGTAGCAACCACCGCGCAGCGCAGATCGCACTCCATCGAGGAGCCATTCGTCATCTAAAAGTGGCTGTTACAGTTCTTTCCTGTTCTGAATATTGAAATAATCAATGACATCACGTAGTCGACGGAGTGAAAATTTAATGCGGTACTGCACGTAAATGTATCATCGTACCCTAGTAACTAATGCAATCAAAAAGCTCTTGAATTTTTACATTTTCTCGCAGCCATAGACATCTGCTCAACATCCTCCTCACTAACATCCATTATGAACCCATCAACCAAACGTCGCATCTCCAACAATATATTGTATCAAAGCATTGTGCTCTCATGTCCAACTTTTTTTATCCGAGCCAAATCACTTTTGAAACATCTTATTATTTGTTACTCTCGGTCAAAGTTCCACCACGTGCCAAAATGGCCTGTTGTCTAGCACTCAGGACAGGCTGAGACTTGGCCTTTTCAGCCAGGAGGGCCATCTTGTCTTCTTCCGCCTTGGCAATGGCGGCTCGGTCCTCGTCGGTCATCAAGCGATCCTTCCACTTGTCATTCTTGTAGGGACGGCCTCCTCCCTTCGATTCGTCCAGGTCTCCAACAAATTCTAGTTTGCGCATACTGGCAGGATTGTACGGAGAACCCGGCTGCGTATAAAAAGCATCCGGAGCACCGGGAGGAAGACCAACAATGTTGTTTCCGATACCGTATCCACGAGAACGGATTTGCGACTGATTGTGCTGGTGATTAAAGTTGAAGTAGGGTTCCTGGTGACCGACATTGTCCCGGTAGGGAGCATCGGAATGTTCCATCTGGATTTGACGCTTCTGCATCTCTGCAATGTAATCCTGTTCCAAGGCAGGCGTGGCGTCGTTCATGGATGTCATCCAACCGTGCCATTCGGGAGGAATGTGAGTAGATTCAAAGTTATGAATATCCGCCGGTTCGACCCAACGATGCTGTCCGATGGGGTAGTCTACACGGTTTTCGTAGTAGCGGTTGCCCATGGCATCGCAACCCATGTAGGTTCCCATCTTGAACGGGAAGTCGCCGTTCTGTAACAAAACGAGCAGATGTAGGAGGGAATTTTCTTATGTGAGAGAAATAGCATCGACAGTCATGGGTACAAAAAAAAAGCAACTACTAGCGTCTTCCTTGTTTTTGTGCCACTGCGCTACTTTTCTTTTTCAAACACTACCACGTACCGTGTACATGTGCTCAAGTAAACCTCTCCAGCCTCCTCGGTACTTTAGAGCCGCAGAGATCGATTTGACAAATCCATACACCATCCTGATTTTATAATTTGTCTATGTGTATGAAAGATAATCTTCGCAGCCTTGCTATTGCTGTACTTTAAATTATAATAATGCAATCTTCTCGAAGGATGATGAACTTGAAGTATGTATATAAAATTAATACGTCGAATTGACTTGATGAAGATGTCTACTACTTTGGGGTTTCTTCGATCAAACTGGTTTGACTTCTTGTAACAAGAAATGTGTCGCGATGTAACTAGACGGTCTAGTTATTGCCGTTATTGCCTCCTTTTGTCTCCTGGTGATGATGAACGCTCTTACTTCTACTACTCTACTATTCTAGCTAGTAGTACTAGTAGCAATTGATATCCTCGCTCTCGGGGAAGATTCCTTGTTGATGTGGTGTGTAGTGTGTGATGTTGTTCGTTGTCTTGAGCGAGTTCCCGAGCAGGAATGCGAAGAGAAGTAATGTTGCTTTGAGTGCTATTGTCAGATTTTGCTGCTAAGGAGAGACATCTGCACTATTGACGTACAGACGTAATCGATTTTTGTGCACAATGATTTCCAACTGCCTATCCCACCCGGAAACCTGAAGGCAACGAGAAAAATCTGATGGAACAATAATACAGTAAATAATAATAAATGCAGTAGGAGTGCGTGTCTACAGGAGTAGATGCAAACTAAGTTTTATAAACGTCTAACATGATATACGCCCTCTTTTATCTGGATTTTCCACACAGAGCAAAACTTTAATCCCAACCGGCATGTGGGTGCAAGCGCGGATCGGGATTGTGCATTCGCGACGGAGGAGTATTGGCGTGACAGCCCGACCACAGGACCAACATGGTACACGGTTGCTTGTCGTGTGATTTCACAAAGGACTGATGGACACTTCCCACTTCATTGACGAGACAATGTCCTGCCGGAACTTCCACATGAGTAAACATGTGATTGGAAGCAATGATCGGACCGACAGGATCTTGTCCATGCAATTCTTCTGGTGGCACCGTAAAGAGAAATCGAAATTCTTGTAAATTACCGGCTAACGTTACTTCGAATTCTAAATTGGGATGCGCATGAAGTTTGAGGTACTTTCCTGGTGGCAATCGCAGTATTTGTAGCTTCAATTTGCGACCCTGACTATGACTGGTCTTAAAGTAATGAACCAGTTGATGTTCCACTGTGGGTTGATTGGGATGCTCGAGAAACGCTTCTTTGATTGCTCTGCGCCATTCATTATCCAACGCATTCGACGAAGGATCCTTCAATGCAATGCCTGTCTTATGAGCGCTCTCCTGAATAATGGCACCGATTGATGGAAAGGATTCGTCCACGTGTTCGATCCAGACCTCGGTAAAAATGGACGATACGGGGAATTCCTGCACCGGCTGGAATTATAATTCGGCCATTGTCTCCTCTTTCCCATGGAATTAATTAATTGTGAGCCACAACAAAGATGGAATTAATGGAATACTTAATAAGAATTACTCTACCTCCTGCTTCAGTCTTCCTGGTAATAGATGTCATCGTCTCTATCATCTTCTAAGGACCTCTTCATAGCCACGGCCACTGTCTTCACATTCCAGAACTTCTCATTCTTTTTGAGATAGATAAGAGCTTCAAAGACAATGGGTGACATGCTTCTCCTGTGTGGAAGCATGATGTATTTGGCTTCACTGAAGAGACGTTCACAACAATTAGAAGTAGCACAGATGAGCTTACCAACGTCCACATACACAGACATGCTTTCAGCAGTAACGTTGCCAGGGAGATCAGCTCCTATCTTCCTTTTCTTGATATTCAACGCAAGCTTTTCTTTGAGCGAGAGCACACGAGCACGAGCTCCACCTCTTCCAGCAGTACCACCACCATCACCACCTCCTTCTTGTAGCTCTTGTTGCAGTGCTTCTTGTTGAGCCTCCAGCTTCTTCGGATCAATAAGTCGCTCCACGGCTTCTCGTTCATCATCAGTAAGATTGGTATGGTTACCTAAAATGATGTTTCTCACTCCACTTTCAAAGTGCTTGCTTTGGACAATCACAGCAGCAGAGTTGAGATACTCTCGCATACAGGCATAGCGAGGATCAGCACAGAGGGTGCCAAACTGGAGCCGGACATGTAACAGATTTACTCCTTTGGCTTGAATCTCACTTGTAATCATGTGGAATATCTCAAAGTCCTCGTTAACCTTCTTGATGAGGTTGTGCTGAGGCCCATCTAATAGATATGGAGCAAGCCCGTCACAATCATCAAGTTGCTGCTTGATCCGGAGATACCTCTTGACCATGCTGAAGACAGATGTCCATCGTGTAACGTTTTCTCGTACAGCCTTGAGGGACACACCATGATAATCAAGAGTAAGTTCTCTTAATCTGGCAGCAGTCTTGAGGTTCGAAGCCTTGCACATCAATGTAGACACCTTTTCAATGGCTTCAGCAATGTTCCGATGTTCATCAATCCAGTGCTTCACTGCAAGATTCAATCGATGGGATGCACAACCAACCATAGGTATGTCCCATCGTGTCGAGATTGCCTTGTTTGTGTTACAGTTGTCTCCGATAATACATGCAATGTCGTCCTTGGAAATACCATAGAGATCAATCGTCGCTTCAAAGAGATCAATATGCGCATCAGCACCAAGATCATCTTCTTCCAGCGTGGGGGACAAAGCCAAAAGAACTTCATTGTATTCACCGGATTTGGGATGCTTGTAACCAGCAAAGATTGCAATGTAGTGAGTGCTTGCACCGTCGCAAGTCCATCCATCCATAAGGAGAGTAACCTTTCCGGCTTCTTTGAGCTCCAACGAAATAGCTTGTTCAGTCTCCTTGGCTGTGGCAATGATGTATTTTCGAATAGTCTTGGCAGAGAAAGGCTCAATCTTTGCTAGCTTCCTTGTCAAGGGATTTTTGATCTCACAAAGTGGCATATTTCTCATTGCCAACCACTTGATCCACTGGTATGCACGGAGCTCCTTCTCATTGCTGGAGTAAAAAGACTTGATAATAGACTGCTCCATTGCCGAGGCACCAATGGATCCATCCGGCTTCATGTCAACTTGATATTTCTGGAGATGCTTCTCCAGACAATCCTCCCAACCAACACCATGGCATCGAATGACATGGTTATGGAGATTGGTGTACCCCTTTGGACTCTTGTAGTTGCTTCGGCACTTGTTGCACTTGAAGACGTCCGTCTCATCTTCAACCTGAGTAAAGAAGAAGTCTTGAATATTCTTTCCGGTGAACTTCATGGTGAGATAGTACTGCTGGTTTAGGAATGGAACAAGAAATAGCCAAAAGCACATCAATGCAACCCCCTAAACTTACCGGTCGTTCTAAGCGCGCTGTCACTGCCATCATTGGAGCTAAACAGCTAAAAATAGCGGGTAAATCATCATTGTCTTCTTTCAGTTTGCTTATTGGTTTCTTTTTTCTAGAAAAGTGATTGTATTTAGGCGTTGGGTCACTGTATCGTGTTTATTTTACTCTAAGTAAGTTGGTGGGAATTAAATTAATTAAAGAATAACGGCAAGCAAGCCGTAATTTTTCGAGACTCACTTTATAAATTATTCTATGTATTAGTGGAATTTTGTAATATTAATTAGGCTCAAACGCCGTTAATACACGTGCTTTCCTCTGGGATTGGAATTCGGCTTGCGTTTAATTTTACCGAGGTCTGGTTCGATCCAGTGTTCCGGTCCCACGTAAACTTGATCAAACTTATCTTGCTCTTCTGGCGGAACAGGAACCGTTGTTAGGTAGTCTGTGATCTTTGTTTTCATATTAATTGTCAATTGTTTTGGTTTATTTTTGGTAATGTGGTAGCTTCTTCTGATTTTGTGAGAAGACAAGGATCGAGGATTGCAACTTCTTATTTCTTATAGTAGACTACTCAATAATTACCGAACCACCAAGAAGTATGATTGAAATTGACACTTTTTACTTTTCCGCAAATTCGAAGAGATTCTAAAGTGATAGGGATGAGGAGAATGGGATAAGAATCGCTGTATGTGCTTACGTCCTGCACTGGAAGGTCCGCCAAACCCCCTACTTTTAACCCTACTTACAAACAGTTTGAGTCATGTTGAAATATGAATAAATCTTCTTTATTTCAACACATTTCAACACGTGTCAACAAATTTCAACACATTTCAACACATTTCAACAAATTTCAACATGACTCAATTTCTACTACTACTACTACTACTACTACTACTACTACTACTTCTACTACTACTACTACTACGACTACTAGCTACTACTAATTCCCGCGCATGAAACATGAGGACCACAGTGCTACTATGGTGGTGGTCTGGGGTTCGATTCCTAGTAGTAGTAGTAGTAGTAGTAGTAGTAGTAGCAGTAGTACTCCTGCTTTCAACACATTTCAACACGTGTCAACAAATTTCAACACATTTCAACAGATTTCAACAAATTTCAACATGACTCAAAGTCAGGACTATTCAACACTGGATTCATTGAGGTTATGAGCTCTAATTGGCGGACCTTCC
>Ga0210025_1002078_pt1 | contig 20325 bp, 9 predicted proteins | sample CryGeyme20150102_FD_183989 | JGI IMG/M metagenome (GOLD analysis project Ga0210025, IMG submission 183989) | Groundwater microbial communities from Crystal Geyser aquifers in Utah, USA - Crystal Geyser metaG 2015-0102 (SPAdes) (version 2) | ecosystem: Environmental > Aquatic > Deep subsurface >...
GGCCGAGTTTCTCCGTAACACACGCTCGACTTTACCAGCTCCCGGTTGTCTACCTAGGCTACTACATGCACTGTTACGTGTGCTCGGAGCGGTTACGGAGAAACTCGGCCTTCTCCTTTCAGAAGCGCCAGTGAGAGTAGTAGAGAGTATTACGCGGGCCAGAGAATTTGTAAAGTATTAAACGATCAAATTCATATCACCTGCAACCTGCAACTCTTTCCCAGCATCTCCCCAAAAGCCCAATTTTTGGATTCTTCTTGGCAAACCATAATAGTTGGTCTTTTCTCTGCTCATCGGGCAATTTCGTTCACTTCCTGTCGCTGAAGAACAAAACCAGGAATGGTCGTCCAATATGAATACTGGTCCAGTTCCAGATCTACTTGCAACTTTGCCATCTGCACATCAGTCTGCTCTCACTTACAAAAAAAAAAATTGAACATCTAATTTACGGGGATCACAACTATGGCGCCCGCAGGGCGCCAAGGTCACCTGAAGGCAACCATTGGCACCAGTCTGCTCTCACTTACAGCAAGGCACTTGTTTGGCACCTCTCTGCAATTTCACGATCAAAGAACTCGTGCAGCACAGTACACGAACCCGCTTTCGATCTACTGACTTTGCATCTCCGCGGAATCTGCATAAAAACGTACCTTGGTCGACCGCACCTCGGTCGATCGAACGCAACGATTGACGACGCACATCTGTTGATCGGACGCACCTCTGTATAAAGCGTACCTCTGTCGATCGCACTTCTGACGATTGACCGTACCTCCACGGTTGGGGACGCACCTCTGTCGATCGATTTCGAATGCGCCTCCTCTCGCTCAGAAATGAAGACAGGGCTGGTTGCTGGTTGCTCAATACAATACAATAGCAGGCAATTTGCGAGGTGCTCGTTGTCTAATCTTCTTTTTAATGCATCTTATTCTACGAATTGTTAGTTTTATACCACTTGTCCAGGCCAAGGCGTTCGCGGTGTGAAAGCAGACTGATCAGCTGGGATGTCTTCTACCAAATCAGGGTAATGACGTTGCAAGACATCGCGAAAGGTGTTTGTATTTTCGACCCAGTTGAGACCGGTTGCTGAATAATGTTCTTCTGTGTAGTATTGATGAAGAAACGGGTCAGCTTCAAGCCTTCTTGTCGCCATGAGCAAGAAGACAACAAAGCTTGTCTCGGACAATGCAAATCCGGGCAGCTTCTTTTCAGCGAATCGGCATACTTGCAAATCGCAGCGCTCAATTCCGTCGTCTCCGTAGACCTCCTCCAACTCAGCCGTCAGAGTTTCATCCTGAGTCAGATCAAAAAAATCTTCATAAGCTGGCAAGTGCAAGGATCGACGTAAGTTGTTAAACCTCAAAATCCCTCGTTCTCGATCTCGGTAAATATCTACAGCCGCAAGATCGATTGGATGAGGAATAGTACGACCCAATTCATCGGTGGGATTAAGATTGCGTAAAGTGTGAGGAAAGTTATGGAGCTGAAGATTGCCGCAAGGATATCGCAAGATAGAGTCCCAAAATTGATGTGGCCGAGCAGGATCAACTCGCAAGGCATGTTCGCCTTTTTCTCCCACCAGCTCCGACATGGGAATGACCCTGGTATTTGTTTCACTTCCATCCAAGTGCAAAATGAGCTGGTCTGGAATCAGTGGATGCAAACGATAGACGGCCGTGAATTCTTCTGTCAAAGAGAAGGGAACTCCCTTGTCATCGGCCATGGTCTCATTTCCAGTTTTCTTTGCTATACCTGGTAGCATATCTGCGATAAAATCTGGAAGGACTCCCATGGCTTTGGTGAAACCATACCAGTTCGTTCGCATACCAACCCTAAGAGTCTCGGTCTTGAGAAGCTCGACTGTCCAGTCAATGGTATGAATTTTAGCAAGTTGCGCTGAAATGACTAATCGTGCCATGCCGAACACTTTATCATCGTCACCTGCTAGCTCTGGATGATTCTCTACAATGGCTTGGGCAACTGCATTGTGTTCTTTTAAAAACAATTCCTGCATCAGCGAAATCCCCATCCAAGAATTCATGTTTTCTCCCGTCGTATTATAGAACGTTCCATTTTCACTGCGAGTTGCCACCTTTGTGTTGGGGTATATTGTGCTAAGCCTGACCTGTCCGCCATCATATGATCGAGCTTGATCAGCACTGGCTTTGGTCTGGCCATATAACCAACTTGCATCCCACCAATGTGTTTTTGCAGAGTCGTAGGCATCATCATTTGGGCGTTCCAACGTTCTTCGAAATGAGAACGAGTCCATGGGACAACCAAACGTTGCACCATCTTCTAACTTAACTTCTCCGTCGGGACCATTGTCATCGAAGTGACCCACCCAATCGTGGGTCATGGCTTGAATCCAAGCTGCGGCAAGGACGTTCAGCTGCATACCGGCGGGATAAAACTCGTTCATAGTCCTTCGCGCCAGTAATTTTTGGGCAACTAGCTGCGGAGGAGGATCCAAATCGTCATTCAGACGCGATGCCTTGGCAATGGCAGGACAGTTCCGTCCAAATGGTGATCCCAAAGCTCCTGCTGCTGGGTGCCGAACATCCGTCCCATAACCACTAGCCGGTCGTGCCAAAGGGATAGGCATGTCATCGGTTTCATTTCCGCCCAAGCTAGCCGCTTGCCGTTTGATGGATTGCATGTAAGCACCTATGGCTGGCGTCTCGACACCAGGAGACGGAAATAGGTTATTCTTTTCCAAAATGTCCCGATGCAGAGCGAGAGGTAGTAAGCCCCAGGGTTCGGGCCAAACATACCATGGCATTGTTCCTTGCAGGAAAGAATGCATGTACATTTGAAACATGGCCAGTGTCCTCGTCATTGCAGATGCGGCTGTCATTTCTTACTGCTATTTTCTTCTTGTAGTGTGTTAACTTTCGTCTGCGTTGTTTTATAACAGTTTCATCGTAATTGTCGATTGATGTTTCTCATCAAAGAGTTCGTGTTTCTTGCGAAAAAATGAGCTGATGCGAACAAAAAAGCCAGCATCCAACGGTTTACTGGTTTAGCGATATGGAGACTTGCGATGTGTGCGCCCAAGTCTATAAAAAGTAAAAAGATAGACGCATATCTGCTCTCGAAACATCGAAACACGATAAACACAACATCTACGAGTAGAAATAAATAATAGACTTTTCTAGTAGTAAACTACTAGTCTACTACGAGTACTAGTAAATCTTCTCGCAAATAATAATTGTAAAACCCAATCAACAATCAAAAGGGCACACATCAACATCAATGAAGCTACTGCAACCACCATGGTATCTCAACGAAGTTTAATCACCATCTTCTGGGGTTGTCTGATTGCTGATTTCCCCTTTACTTCTGCATTTCAAGGTCTACATCAGTTCCATCTCAGTCGTCTGCCAAGACAAGACCTCCGACTCTCCATTACCGCTGATCGCAACATTATTCAAAATAATCATGATCGTACAAGCGCATCGACGAAGGGATCTTCCGCGGTATTATCGCAACGACCTACTAGCTGTGATTCTTTGCATTTACAAATGGTGTCCTTCTACAAGTTTCGACCAATTGCCGAGCCACTTGCGCTGCGTGATAAAGTTTTTGATGCCATGGTTCAAAGGGTACCTGGCCTCCGTGGAAGTCTCTATGTTGCTCACGAGGGAGTCAACGGTCAATTTGCGGTTCCAGTAGAATATGTTAAAGAGTTTGCGAATATTTGTGAAGCTCATCTCGGGTGCCTTGGAGATGCCTTGAATTGGGGCGACGTTGTACCCGTTGACACTCCTACCTTTCAACGCTTGATTGTTCGCAGTCGGGATGCAATCTTACGGGATGGATTAGACGAGACGCAAATCAATAGTATAGACTGGAATGAGGCGGGATTGGTATTATCTCCAGAAAAATGGGATTTTGAAGTACGAGCAGCATCTGATACTGCTACTACAACGACGACGCCTCATCCGTTGATTCTGGATTGTCGTAATGGCTACGAGAGTGACGACGGAAGATTCCACAACGCCATTCCGTTAAACACAACAGCCTTTTCAGAAACATGGGATGTCTTGAATGGTATTGCGGAAAGTGTGGATAACAAAAATCAACCAGTGTTTATTTATTGTACCGGTGGCATCCGGTGTGTCAAGGTCGGAGCTTACATGCAGCAATCATTGGGATTTACAAACGTCAAACGCCTGGAGCATGGTATTATCGGATATCAAAATTGGTACGAGGGTAGACAGCGGAGCGCAGCGACAGAGGTTGATCTCCGACCGTCGTTGTGGGAAGGCAAGAACTTCCTATTTGACAAACGACGAATTGTGGAACAGGCGAAAGGCAGTGCTTCTTCGCAGTCGCCATCGTCTCGTGGCAGGATGAAAATATAGTCGGAGCTACACGATCAAATACATGGACAACTGGAATTACTTTGATTTTTACAGTTTTGCCTTCTTATTCTATTAGCTCACAAAATTTGGATACAGTGCAACATAAGCAACGTCTTCATGCTCTAACGTTGAGCAGAGATCAATTTTCAGATATTTTACACGTTCTCATCGTCGCCTTCCTCTCCAGAAGAGGGAGCAGCGTCCTCATCCTTTTCGATGGGTGTGGTCAAGTCTCCGTTCTTAGCCATTTCCCATCCTCGGATAGAGTCTTGCTTGGCCTGAACCCAATCCTCAATTTGGTCATCTTCACCATCCAACAAGCACAATTCCCAACCGGCAAAGATCTTGGGAAGGAAGAAGAGACGGGCAGGGATACAGAGGAAGGTCATGAAAGGGAAGGCAATGGAAATTGCCTTGAAGTTCATGACCACAAATATTCCAGCAAAGAACAACATTTGGAAGAGAGTGTACATGTGGATGCGCTTCTTTTCCATGTACTCATTGAAGATGGTATTGGGATACTTGCTTGGCTGTTGGAAGAAGAGCAAGAAGCGGTTCCAGAACTGGATTCCAGGCAGAGAGGAAAGACCCATGAAGAGGAAGACTCCCAAAAGGACAGGCATAGGAAGATACTTTAAGACACTCAGGGCAGCCATGGTGCACCCCAACATTAGGTGGGAGAAGAACATAGTCAGCCTGGTCTCTTGGACACTGAGGAATTCCCCCTGATCAGTCTTCTCAGCCAGAGAATTTAAATGAATAATGCAGGGAACAGTGGTGGCAACCAACCAAGGAAGACCCATCAATCCATTGACCATATTGAATAATCCATTCAAGCAAAGATCATAGTTGTAGGCCTCTCCATGTTCAAGCTTGTGGTGCTTATGGTTGATCAAATGCCAAGTGATACCATTATCAAGGTAGCAGAGCAAGAATCCCATGACAGCAGGTCCAGCAGCGGCAAAAGGTGCCCAGGATGGAACATTGCCAAGGTCAACAAACCACGAACGGACTCCAACAGCAGCTTCTTGTTCTGGGCAGTCATCAGGCCAGAAAGTGTCACATGCATCAGTACAGCACTGGAAGGAAGGTTCAAATTGATCAGGTACCTTGAGTGTTTCGGTGTTGACCTGAGGGAAGGCAAGCTCTTTGATCACAGTCCAAACAATAACGGACATGGTGACAGCAAAGTCATGGACTGAAGTTCTGACAACATCACTGCAGAAGAAAGAGCTGAACTTGAAGGAGCGGAAGAAGAAGATCAACCAAGTAGTTCCAAAACCCATGATGATACTCAGGAAAGCAACTGAGAGGTATTCATAGTCAGCATCATCTTCATAATCTGAGTGAGACTTGTGGCTGGGATCCAAGTAACGAAGGAGACCAGATCCACTGAAGGGATCACCAATGGCATCCATTACAAAGATGGCAACAATCAAAAGGGCAAAAATTTCATCAGTGAAGCGGGTGGCAAGGCGGACATAGCGGGTCAAGTCAAAGAATCCAGCCAGGCAGCAGTAGATGGCCAACCAGATGGAGATCCATCCATTCCAAGAAAGGTAATCAACTCCTGCACTCTCGGCAATATTGTTGATAGCAGAGGAGATTGCCAAGGCAGGTCCAGTAGAACCAATGATACACATGGGCATACCACCAATGAGCGAGTAGGCTACACCAATCCAAGAAGTAGCAAGAATGGTCTCAATAGCACCAATTTTTTGGTTGGACATAGCCCCATATGAAGCTCCAAAGGCCAGGGTAGGAGGGATAATACTGATAAGAATCAGCAAAGAGACAGCAATTGTCTTCTGGTTGAAATTGGTCATCTCCTTGAACCACCAGGTTCCAATAGTTCTCTTAAAATCAGCAACGATTCCTGTGAGATAATACGAAAATGCATTGTGAGTGGATCATAGAATAACGTCGACGTTTTGCACCGAAAGAGCTAGATGTGACACGTACCTCGTCCCCAGGGTTGAGCTTCGGAGAGATGGACCTTGCCGGCATTGGGGTCGATGGTGTCGTTGGCTGGAGGCTCTCCGGTACGATCGCGAGGGACATGGTAGTCCCTTTTAGGCATAGTAGTATCAACGAAAGACATGGTGGCTAAATGTTAATGAAATGAATTAGATTAATACAAGAGCTGCCGATGAATTTGCTTTCTGAGAGAAAGGAAATTGAAATTATGTGCTGTGAATGTTTGTCCAGATTAAAAGCAAATTTGAGGAAGCATCCTGCTTTTTCTTCCCGAATTGCTGACATCAACCTTTCGGTCGCGTCAAGATCTTCGCTCGCGTAAGACGTCCGTCGGATATCTCAGAGAAAGAAGCATCATTGAAGGACTAGGTTCCGACCAATTGTTCCATCCGGTACTTGGATCATAAAGTGATAATTTAGGGTATTCTAAAACTCGGAAATGCCACCGTGTCTTGTCCTAAGTAAACGTCAGGAAACTCACATCTTTAGCCACGTAAAAAAGTCCGAATGGACTTCAAATACATACGTACTTAATAGAATATTGCTGGATGTCAAGTCGAGGTGGCGTACTAGCGGAAAATTGAGGTACAGTTTTGGTACCAGGTACAGTAAATGGAACGTGACACCAATGCTTTAAATATTGAAATCCGATATCTGCAGTGCACGAAGGAATGATTGAAGATAAGTAGTACTTGGTAATGATTAGCTAGTAATGATGGATCGAAGTTTGCTCTTTGATGGGTTGACTCTTTTCACACAGCTTAGAAGTGGAAATATGTTTGAATTACTTTACTAGGACAAATCCAAGGTGTGACAAGTTTCCAACCCTGGGAAAGTCGCGGATGGGTGTCGAGTTGGAAGTGATGAAGCTTTCATTTCTTTTTTCGTTTCCTGATGATACTCCAGACTCCAGTAGCCCTTTACAGCGAGAGACATTAAGAACTGCTGTCGCGCTGTTGTCCCGATATCAAAGAAAAAGAAAAAACTGTGTATTGACTCATGATAGGTAGACTTGGCACTGTCGAAACGTGGCGGTTGTATCGATAGTCATGTGACAAAAACAAAGCAAGCGGGAACAATCACCCGATGATGATGTTTTGGTTTTGGCGCCAAGGGATAAATGCCGCCCGACGAAAGACTGCTGTTTTTTTCAAGTCAGCATAAATGCGAGCAGACGGACAGTTAGGATTCTGAATATGTCTACCCTGACGATAGGTTTGATACTTCTGTCGGCGGCCGTCGAATCTCCTCCTTCGTCGCCCGCTCCTCCATCAGGTCTCACGTTGATCCATTGTTGAAGGAGGCATTTTCATCCCAATCCGTCAATCGTCTGGAACTCCTTTTGTCTCATTCACTGTTGCTTCAATGGGGAAATTGAGACTCCTTACGATGAGAAGAACACAAAAAGCAGCAGCAGCAAAAATCGCAGCTATGATTGCTCGCCTTTACCGCGAATGCAGTCTGCCTTGTCGACTATTCGCAGAGTGCATTCCCGACGCTTACCACATACTCTGATGTCTGAAACGCCAGAAAATTCGTAGTTACCTTATTGACACCAACGCAGATTTCGACGAACCAGCTAATTGCAACTGATACGAGCTCATCACCTGCGAGAAGACGCAAGGGGGGCATAGAGTCTGCGAAAGAGTGGTGAATCGGGCAGCATTGCAAAAGACTATCTTTTAGGCATCATGTTGCGGTAAATCATCGACAGTTGATTCACTTTCGAGCAGTCTTCAATCCCCTTATCCCTCTATTCCCCAACCGAGCATTCTTTCACCCTCCTGCTGTTCCTGTCGCTCTTGTTTGCGCCTACAATGTCTAGATAAACCTTAAGTTGTCAGAAAATCAAAATATGCACTCCGCAGGTTATATTTATATGGTTTACGTATACAACTCTAATGCAACTGTGCAGGCATTACCATATCTGGGTGCAAAAACATCCCAGGATACTCTCAACTGTCAGGTGCGGCTGAAGTTCTTGAGACCGCGCGCATCCTAACTTGCTGATGCATTGGGGTTCGGTGAGTACGCGGCACTTACGCTATACACTACATCATCCGTTAGTCGTATTTTTAACTTTGAGTTTTCCTGCAAGTGCGTCATGCGGTTCTATCCAGAACAACGAAAGTCTCCGAACACGTTGGACACGTATTCTGGAATCGTAACCAACCAGCCATGCACTGTTCGTGAAACATGTGGGAGCACCTTTGGTTGCTAGATTCGCAGACACTCTCACCACCTCGAAATGGTTTCTCGCAAAGCCTGCACAATGGTCGATGCGCAACGGTGGTAGTCACAGTAGAGGGAGCAGTTCCGTTGTTGGGAAAGCGGATACTTGCGCTCAACATGCGCTGCAGTAACCTGGGAGGCGAACGTCCGCTGGTTATCGACGTAGCTACTGCTTCATCATTTTTACCCTCTTGAATACTGCTACCAGAAGATGAGTTTCCAGTCTCGAGATCCGTGCCATCCAAGGCTTCCCTCTTCGTGCTTGATTCGGTGACTTCATCGTCGCTGTCGTCGGCCTCGAATGTCTTTAAAGTGTGGGAAAGTAAAAGAGTTCAATTAGCGGCGATATATAGTCGATGCGGAAGTTGCAACAGTAAGACTCGGCAAAAACTTACTTTCACACGAAGACTGTTCTTGAGATCAATCTCGTCCTCAGGGTTTTCTCTAGAAGCTGCCAATTCGCCACCTCGGAGGTCTGAGACTGGCGGTCGAGGTGCGGGGTATAGCAACAGACACAATTAAGGCTTGCAAGATTGCATTGAGAGCTAATAGTAGAAATTGCAACGAGGAACCTACCGACACGACCGTTGGATTTGCCCTTCCTGCATAACTTTCGAATCTTTCCCTGGAAACAGGAGAGGCAGAGCAGAAGAAAGAGGATACCAAAGGAAACTCCGCCGCACCTGATAAAGTAAAATCAAGGTACGAAAAATATGTTAGATCTGTCCGATGTTGTCAACACGTTCAACAGTTTCTCTCTCAGTATTGCATTTCCAGGACCCAAAATGACAGTCAATTGGATAAACTACCGTAAGCATTCTTTTAGATCATTGGAAACGATTCTGAACTCACAGTTTCACAAAGAGCACTTGTTGATCATTGAGACTTGTCAAATTCATCTTAAAGGCGCTTTTACAGAATGCCGATTGATCTTTGTTGGTAGATGCGGTTTATTTGTTGAGCTGAAGTGGAAGACAAGGAGATGTGAAGTGTTGTTGACGAACTTGGGCAAGTTGTACGGTAGTCTACTATTAAAGTATTATTATTTTGAGCTGAGGATTACTCAAAGGTATGTACTCTAATGATTAGTACTAGTACTCCGTACTACTGTAGTACTAGCTAGCAAGTTTGAGAATCCAGTGAAGTTGACTAATCAGAGTAGTACTAGTACCCTACTAGCTAGTAGACTTGAATTAGTGCAATGACAACGACATGCTTCCCTGGGTTACGTACGGTACTGCAGCTGAACACTGTATGTGCCTTTAGTCTTGTTATTTTTTGCTAAAAAGGCCAATAATTAGTCGTCTTTGTATCGGACGGAGCAATCGTCCGATAGTTTCATTTAGATCAGACCTGCCAAATCTTAAAATCCAATAAGTGAAAATTAAGTTGCTTAAAGGGTCTTTTCTTTTTTAGCTCTAGTAAGCGCGCGCACGGCCCTGCTTTGGCACCAAAGTAGAATCTTTTTCACCCCCCGCGCAGTGCTGTACTGTTTACAGTGGTACTGTAGTACTACTAGTACTACTACTAGTAGTAGCTACTAGAGTAATCATCAATACTACTCGGGAGTAGTCTACTGTACGACTCATCACAGGCAGGCTTGTTTAGGTACGTATCGTCTCACCGTTATGTTTGGGATAATTGTGGTGGTCTGGTAGTGGTCTACAGGGACCAGCAAGAAATTCGTAAGCTGTGCTACCGCTCAGCAGGGGGGGCTTTCTATTCAATACTAGCTTGGATTAGTGGAAGATCTTCTACTAGCAGCAGAAGAAGCGATGTCTACTACTACTAGTAAGGGAGCTGCAGTAGACCTTTCGAAATCGAGAAACCTGATCTTTTTTTCCAACAAACTATTTTCGCGTATTTTGATCCCCCTCTACCTGGACTGCTCATGAAACGGTCATTCTGGGGAGCCAGTCCAGTTTGAGATTTAAAATTATATTAATACTAGACTACTAGCTAGTACCTGGTACACCTTTGATGTGCGGTACCTGGTACCAGTACCCCTGGTATGAGCTACCAGCACTAGCTAGCTTGTAGGTCTAGTAGTAGCGAGCAGACTCTAGTACGGTACTAGTTTAGCAATCCAAGTACTCGTACCTGGTAATAAAAAAATCTTAACCCTATCGAATCATCAAAGATCAGTCTCGAGTTGGTTTCGTCCAACAGTACTACTTTTTGTGGTGCTGACGTTTTTTGTAACATGTGTGAGGAGTAAAAGCTACCAGTAGATCTACAACAACTAGTAGACTACTAGCTAGGTGATGATGGACGAGACGATGACAAGATCTAGTAATATCACACTTAGAGTTTAACAGCACAAATATTTTTTAGCATTCTCTTCTATGCGCAACTGCCTGTGCTCCATCTTCTGTATACTGATTTGCTTCAACTTTCCTACTGCATTCAAAGCTAGCGCCACTGCCACAGAAGCCACTATCGACACGAACACCTGCAGCACCAGAAACAACAGCAGCAACAACAAAATGACAGCCGATGGAAACTTGCCCCGCTGGGAACTTAACGACCGATTTGGGTTCAAAGGCCCAATGGACGAAGGCCTGGATACATACGTGGCCGAAACAGGAGAGCAAGCCAAATCCTTTCACTCGAAATACGAAGGAAAATTGGCATCAGTTTCCTTACGTCAAGTAATTGTGGAATACGAGCAAATTGCTGTTCGTCGAGGTACCGTCTCTAGCTATCTGTCGCTTCATTACGATACGCAACTCGACAATGATGCCCTGAAAAAACGCAAAGGTAGGCTAATATAAGTGATACGCTCTTGGAACTTTTTAGATTTTTCCTGTTTTCATACTTGTTTTTTTTAATATGATGTTGTTTTTTATCAACAAATCCGCACCTCAGCAACTCTTGCATGTTATTGCATCGGCATAATTCCTCCTCACTTCCACAGGTGCTATTAACGCCATTCAGAGTCAAGTCTTTGGAGATCACTTGGAATGGTTCTCGCTGGACTTGGCCGCCATGGACGATATAGTCTTGGCAGATCATTACGAAAAGGACCCATCTTTGAAGGATTACCAGGCCTACATTGAAGAAGAGCGTCGCTTCAAGGACCACAATTTGGCTAAGGATGTTGAACGAGCCCTGACAGTACGGAATCCCTGGATGGGAACCCGCAATGTTGTCAGTTTCTTTGATAAAGAACGTTCCTTGATGCGCTTTCAGCTGAAGGAGGGAGACGATCCTGTGAATATGGAAGTCTTGTTGAGCTCTCTTGGTAGTTCCAAGGATGCGGCTGTTCGCCTCAAGTGTATGCAGGAATTGAACACTGGCTTGGGTGGTAGCATTGGACGTGTGGCTGCTCTCAGTTTGAGTACAGTAGCTGGGTCGTGGCATATTGAAAATCAAGAACGCAACTACACAAATTTGCGCACCCAACGTAATCTGGGAAACAACTGTCCCGATGAAGTCGTCGATTCTCTGTTGCTCGGAGTGCGCTCGGCGGGTGTGCCTCTCTGTAAGCGCTATTACAATCTCAAAAAAAGTATTTTGAAGCAGACCCAGGGGCTCGAAAAATTTCGTTGGAGTGATCGCAATGCGCCAATCGATATTGATGGCGACAATAAGGAAGTGGAAAAGATTTCCTGGGACGATTGTGTCAAGATTGTTGAAAAGGGGGTAAGTCATGGCAATGGTAGAATGTGCTATGCGGATTTGTATATCGTTATCATTTTTATTCCAATCATAGTAACTAACATAATTGCTCTTTCTCTCACGCAATGGACGCTTAAAAGTACCGTTCCTTTTCACCTCGTATGGCGGAAATGTTTACCGGATTCGTCGAAGAAAAGCGCATCGATGTTCCAGCCACCGACGGAAAGCAGGGTGGTGCCTATTGCAGCGGAGCGGTCCCAGGTATTGGGCCATTTCAGCTGCTGAACTACGAAGGTACCAAGCGTGATGTTGCGACAACGGCACACGAGTCAGGTCACGCTGTCCACAATGTCTTGGCTTATCCAAAGGGCTACTTGCAGTACCATCCTCCCTTGACGCTCGCTGAGACGGCTAGCATATTTGGTGAAATGATTGTCTTTCGGGATTTGCTCAAAATGGCCAGCTCACCGAATGAACGCCTATCGTTGCTCATGAGCAAAATCGATGATACCATTAACAGTGTGGTCCGCCAATGTTCGTTTGATCGCTTTGAGGAATTAGCGCATACTGCTCGTAAGGACGGGGAACTGAATACCGAGGAATTGGACAAGTTTTGGATGCAAGCTGTAGAAGAATACTATGGAAAAGCAGGCGAAGCCGGTGCCCCATTTGACGACTACGACGACATTCAACATTTGTGGGCCTACGTGCCCCACTTTCATCACGTTCCTTTTTACGTGTATTCGTACGCCTTTGCCGACTTGGTGGTTGGAACGCTCTATCATAGCTTCCAGACGACACCTGATGGCTTTGAAGACCGCTTGTTGGATTTGCTTGCCGCTGGCGGAACAAAGGACTTTGCGACGGCTTTGGCGCCCTTTGGATTAGATCCCAAGAGTCCCTCATTTTGGGAGGATGCTATCAAGGCTCATTTGGGAGGATTGATGGCCGAAGCGGAAAGTTTAGCCGAAGAGTTGGGCTACATGAAAAATGCGTAGGATTACAACCCAAAAATGATTTCAAAAGCATAGCTGAGCAAAGAAAGTGGTGATTTTACAGTAGTCAGCAATTACCGCAATTACCAACAGTGCCGTGCGAAGAGCAAGCACAGTAGAGGGCAGAAATCCTTCACAAAGTACTATCCTTCGTTTTCTAGTGTTTCTAGTGATTGTTTTTCAGCCAGGCAACGAAGACCATTGTCGAGACAGTTGGCTTTCTTGATTATGTTATGATAAACAATTAATGAACAAAGCTTGCTCTAATAACTATGTCGAGTTGGAAGGTGGTTTGTGTAATTGAAATTGTGTGATTAAATAGCGCAATATTAAATTCAAGCTAGCAGTTTGCGGCGTACGGGTCTTTTCAACGGAAACTTCGATCCAGCAACCATCAGCACTTGTTCTTGATGAATGCGGAGAGTCGATGAGAGAAAGCGGGACGCGAGGTATCCATACTATAGGCAGTTGGTGACATTATAAGCAGTTGATGATGAAGGAGAAAAACCAGGCTTTCCAACAGTTTAAAAGTCATCATCCAAGATATCCAGAGCTTGCTGGAGTATGGCAGAAACCTTTTGTATCTGCAGCGACCGAGCCTGTGGCGATATTGCTGAAAGCTGACGGGTACGCCGCGCAACGATGGTGACGTTACCGATGGAGAAATTTTGAGGGCATTGTTGATTTTCTTTTGACATGGTGCTCTATGCGAGAATATAATGGCTACTCTGAGTAGTGATTGGGTGTGAGGTTACTAAGGAAGTGATAATATTATTCTAATAATAAATATGACAGAAGTGGAATTCAAAATCTGACAAAAAAGTGCAGATGTTCGGAAACGGGAGGGAACTTGACACCCTTACGCTTCTTTCACACCCTTACGCTTCTTTCACACCTCTATGCCTCCTTCCCCGTACAAGTACCAGGTACTATGGTACCTGGTACCAGGTACTACTTTTACCACTGGTAGTACCGTGCCAGGTACTGGTACCCCTGGTGCCTCTAATAGTAGTACTTCCAGGTAGGAGCTAGTAGTGGTACCCTACTAGCTACGTAGTCGTAGTACCTGGTAGTGGTACCTGGTACCTGGTAGTGGTACTTGGTAGCCCATCTACAGTCAGAATGCTGCACTCTTTTCACTCTGGAGCTCTTAAATCTGTTAAAGAATGAAGTGACGCACGTTTTCGTAATAAAACAGCCATACAGAATTTTTCATAGTAGATGAACAGCTGGCCTCCATGTGTCATTCTGAGGTTTTGTCTAGACCTAGTTAAATGGGGCACAAGCTTTTTGCGACTTACTAGTACTGCCTAATACTGCTGGTACTACTGGTACTGGGTACTGTACCTGGTATCCGGTATCTGGTATCTGGTACCAGGTAGGTACTACAGTAGTACCTGGTAATACTAGCATCCACTACCTGGTAATACAGGTACCAGGGTACCATGTGTGTAGTAACCGGATACTGGTACCTGGTACTAGTAGACACTTGATACGCTTGTTTAGCAAGAAAGCTTGTACTGGTAAGAACAGCTGGGAAAGCAAGGAAGTCATCCGACATGCACTGGCATGGTTTCTTTGGTCAGAGCATACCAGGTAAAGGGTTCAACCACTAGGTAGACCAGTAGTATAACGTACCACTGCTGGCTGTAAAAGAAGATCTAGTACTTGTAGGCATACTAGTACCAGGTAGTGGTAGAACGCACTACCTGGTACCGTACCAGATACCTACCTGGTACCACTTTGAGTGATAGCTAGAGTTGCAGAACAAAAAGAGTCCCACCTTTCACTAGTTACCAGTACCAGGTAGTACCATACATCGGATCCGAACAACCTGTAGACGTCTGTGGGGGAAACGGTACCGGAAAAAATTAAAAAAACTGTCCAAAAGTTGAATTCCGCTTGCTGGCTATGTCTATTTTTTGCCGACACTATTCTGCACTTTCATTGCATTTCTCACACTGGCTCGGAAAAGACACTATGGCACTCGACAAAATTGGGTTTTTCCATAGAAAAACTCATCACTGCAGAAATCGATCGAGCTCTTCGTACCCAAAAGCAAAAAAAAAACTATCTTATTTTGAAGGTTCAGAAGTTGTGTACGCACGATGCTTGTTCTATGCATGCTTATCGTTTGTTTCTTCGGCAAAATGCATATTCAAGTAAAGCACAGTTAGTGCGTTGTAGGTAGGATCAATGCAGTGTCTATCTAGTGCTTTCTGAGTCAGTGAAAGTGTTAGGAATGTCCTTTTTGATGTTCGCTCAAATACAGTTCAAAGGCAGACTTGTCGGAGGGACCGAACGCCAGAGGATCATACTCGAGAATTTTATCTGGAAAAGCTAGTTTTGCAACTTCTTTTCCTCGTCCTCGCTCTTTTGGGTCTTCTACCAAGGCATCGTAAGCACGAGCAAACCCCCGACGCAGACCCGCAAATATTTTATCCCGCTCTGTTTCTAGTTTGCCGACTTCATCCGAGCCATGAGGCAAAGCCACCGTCAGAATATGCGGCTCTGAAATATCCTTGTAATCCCTTCGGCTCTTGGCGTACTCGTTCAAGGTTAATACATCTTCCGAATAGACCTTTTTGTGAGTGTAACTCGTCATGTACTTGAACATGTTCGGAAGCTTGTTTTTTCGAAGAAAAAAGCGTCGTAAGATCAATCGTTCAAAAATACTGCCCTTCCCTGAGACATCAACACCATCTGGCCGTGATCGAATCGTTACTATGTGTGTTGCGCCTTCTTCGATGGCAGCCCGAAACGGCAGTGGCTGAAATAGCATAGAGTCTGCCAATGGTTCCAAGTCTTGGTGATTTCGATTGTTGCCAAGTGTGAGCTTTCCAGTTGCATTCAAAGCAATGGCTGTCTGATTCATATTCATGACAGGACCGGCGATACCAGGGAGCAAACAAGACGCGTGCATACATTGGCACAATTCCTGTAATGACGAAAAGCTGCCCTTTTCCATATCCATAATGATGGCCTTTTCGCTCTTCAATGCCGATGCCATCACTTTCAGTGGCTGTTTCTTTTGCATTCTAACAAAGGCATCCCAGTCGAGACGTTTGGTTTGTTGGAGCGTCCGCTTCAACAAGAAATTCAAATTTAATACTGGCTTTCCGCCTTCCGGTCTAGTCAAGACATCTCGGTAGAGACGTGGATCCAAAAGTCCAAACCCCAAGCTTCGCAAAAGCCGGCGTGTATCAATGAATTGTCTGCCTGACGTGGTCAATTGATCGTAATAAACCTCGGGTCCGAACCAAGGCAATTGACGTGTGGTCAAATAAGAGGCAATGATAGATCCTGCCGAAGACCCGTAAAACACATCAAAGGTATCGGTTAAATTCAAATAATAGACGGCACCGACCATCCCCGCGGATACGCATCCTCGCATGCCACCTCCTTCTACGCACAATGCTACCTTGTATCCGTCGGGTCTTGGTTCTTCGCTGGGTTGAGAACCAGCATTTTTACGTTCGTACAGGACCTTTGCTACCGGGTGCACATAGTCGAGATCGGTCGTCGATCCGATCATTTGAGTATCTCCTTTAACGACAAGGGATTTCAGGAGCGTGTCGTAATCAATCTCACCCTTTTCAGTACGGAATCTGTTTTCCTTATCGGCAAAATAATCGTCCAAGGCTCCGACATTCGTAATTTCATATTTAACGTCGCTTGTTGTCTTCCGTTTCCGTTTCTTGGCAGCCTCCCGAAGTTCGGCCTGATCACGCGACAGCTGTCTCAAACCTAATTTATTCAATACACGAGCACGTTTGGATACTCGTAGTAGCGGTTTATCAGCAGCAGCAGCAGCAGCAGCAGCAGCAGCAGAATGGATCTGAGCAGCAGACTCTTCATTTTTTGGAGTTGCAACCGCCATGGATATCATATTATTATCTGCTCCATGACGACTACCAGCATATTGATTAGTAGTGACGGGTAAGAATGAATTTGCTTGGAGGCACACACAGGCTATCATCAGCAGCTGAAGGATCGAAAAATTGGTTTGGGTCATCATTTTAATAGATGGTGTTATTCTGGGTTCAATCAAAATTGGATGTGGTCGTTTCGTCACGAAAGTAAACTTAAATCTTGAATCTGATCTAATCCGTTCTGGGCTGGGCTGGGCTGATCTGGACCGGATGCATGTAAGATGTATGATCCCTGTTGCCCAGCAAGTGCTGTTTTCGTGAATATTATTATTTTATCACAAAATTCACTGTGCAGCATTTAATTTTTCACGTATTGTCATCTTGTGGGATTCTGTTTTTTCGCTTGTCATACTTGATGATATCCTCAGCATGATAGGCTGTCATTCAGTCAGCGACGTAAAAAAGAGGACTAGATACCCGAATTAAGAGTAAAAGTACGGTGTAGAGACCCTACTACTAGTAGTAGTAGCTAGTAGATTCAACAAAGATACCTTTCCCATGAATTGTAATAGCTCGCAGCAAAAGTTCGTTACGGTCGACATACAGACCAAATAGGAGCAAACAGCAAACCAAAAGGCAAAAACACTCTGCCTGATGATGAGACATGAGATGATGATGAATGACCACGATCTCATCAACAAGTCTCTGCAATCTGCAATGAGACCACTACTGGCTGTTGCACCAACTACTAGTAGTATTCTATTGTCAGCTTAATACTACGCTACTGCTTCGCATCATATCGTCTTACTTACCGATCTAGCAGAGATTAAGTACCTTCTTTCACCTGGAAATTACTTAGAGCACTCAACTCAACTCAATCAATCTACTATAACTTCAGTTCTTCTCCATACTGCACCATCATATTATTATAACCTTCCCACACGATTTGAATGTCACGTATCATCGGTACCATGTCCTCCGCTGAAGCCGCCCATTCGCGCAAATCTAGAATTACTGTTGCCTCAGGTTCTGATGATGCTGGCGGCAATAATAATAATAATAATATCGTGTCTCCTCCTTCCTCTTCCAACAAGAGAGGAACCAGTTCCGGTATGATGCATCATCACTCCTCGTCCGCTTCGCATGCCGTCGGACACAATCGCCCGATGCAGTATCTGGCACGACTGATGGATTTTCGACAAATGGACATTCAATCCGCACTGGATCAAATGAAAACACTCTTGACGAGTCGTCCTCACGTGGTGTACAAAACAAGTTACTATCGCAAACAGACCAAGAATCACTGGGCAAGAGACGATCCTGCCTTCGTGGCTCTGCAGGGCATTTTTTTGGTCATTGCCTGTATTGCCTACAGCGTAGCGTTCAAGGCAACGCTCATGGGGACCGTTTCATTTTTGCTGTACAGTGTCCTGTGGAATTGGTTGGGAGCGGGAATGTTGATCGCTACCATTGGACGAGAAATTGCGAACCGGCACTTGACCGTGCATTCCTCTGGCAATCACGTCCGACAATCGGTGGAATGGCTCTATGCTTTTGATATTCATTGCAATGCCTTTTTCCCGGTATTTGTTGTCTTATGTAAGCTTCTGGTGGATTTTGTGATTTTCATTGACTAATACTACGTTCATTTTGTACCCCCCAGCACCAAGCAATAGCTGACATTGTTCTTTTTTCCTTTCCATTACTCAATTCATTAACGACAACAAAAGACGCGGTTCAATTCTTTCTCCTTCCATTGGTTCTTGGCAACAGTTTCTTCGCCCTAGTTATGGGCAATACTCTTTATGCGGCAGCACTTTCCTGGTATTGGTATGTGACCCATTTGGGATATCGAACTCTGCCTTTTCTATCCAACACGGAAGTATTTTTATTCCCCATAGCTGCTATTGCAGTGGTGTATGTTTTGAATCTGGTACTGCATCCCTTTGGATTTAGTTGGAATATGTCCATACTCATGGCAAAATTTTACTTTGGATCCTATCTGGATGAGGTCTGAGTGAATTTGTGGGAGTATCCTCCTTCAAACCTGCCCTCCGTATCGATTGCAGTGCGAACGAACACAACAACACGGCAGCAAAGAAATACTCCGTGTGCAGTAAGTGAAAAGATCATGCCAGTAAGAGAACATAGATTATAAATTTTATCTCAATAGAAAGGGATGCGATTATTAAAAATATTAGCAAAGCAGAAAAGTCACCCCGCGAATATGCGGCCAGCTCTACTTTCTTCGGGTAAGGCTGCAACGCAGCTCTAGAGACCCCCTTTAGACTGACAACAACAACAAAACAGAGAAAAGTACTCTAGGCTTGGATGTATTGGCTGTCACCGCCGCCGGAAGCGTCCATCGAAAATATGTAGGGAACTTGCCCTCGCTGCTGCCAGAAGAGTCTGCAAAACTGTTCGAATGCGTGCACACAACCTTGCGTGCCAGGGGGGTTAAAAAGGAGCAGCCAACTGTGCCCTGAGATGATTACCGCCTGAGCAAACGATAAATGATCAATGATCTTGCGCGCACGATAAAATCATTCTTGTTTTGCTACTGTATTCGATCACCCCAGCGGCGTTACCCCAGTGCCTGCAGCGCCCGAACGCAGGAAAGTGAGCTTCCAATGTTCTGGGTTCACTTCGATGCAGAAATGGTGGTGTTTCGTATGAATAAAAACAAGAGCAAGCGAAAGGATGTTGAAGATGGGATAATACTATTTTTTATTTAGTCGAGAACCAGCTGCAGCAAATTGAAGGAGCGGGATGAATCCTGAGGTGACTTCGGCCATTGACTAAAAGTGTTTCGTCAGTTCTGGTTTGCGGGAATCAAAGGGCGTCAGTGAGATGCTCTTCAAGTTTCTCAACGTCCTTACCTGGTATTTTTTCGTATTATTATTTTGACTGTCGCCGAAATAAGCTACTACCGTACTGTACTACCCTACTACTACTACCCTGGTAGCTACCTGGTAGGGCAGTACATGATTTCTAAAAGTACTACCCTGGTACTAGGAGTACCTGGTACGGTACGGTACCAGTAACTACTACGAAAATACTACTACCAGTCGACTACTAGTACTGTACCACCAGGGGGTACTTTGCGTCTACTCCAACAGGAATCATTATTTAATTATTTGTGCCACGTTCGTCGTCACCTTGATGACGAATGTAGCATATGCCTTGATTTCGGCCGACCTACTACCGGTAGTACGGAAACCCATTGTCCTGGGAATCGCAAAGATAGCTATCCCCTGGTAATAA
>Ga0210025_1002088_pt1 | contig 20272 bp, 12 predicted proteins | sample CryGeyme20150102_FD_183989 | JGI IMG/M metagenome (GOLD analysis project Ga0210025, IMG submission 183989) | Groundwater microbial communities from Crystal Geyser aquifers in Utah, USA - Crystal Geyser metaG 2015-0102 (SPAdes) (version 2) | ecosystem: Environmental > Aquatic > Deep subsurface >...
CCATTCTTTGAAACCTGCCGCCGTGATGTGCAAAGATTCAACTAGTCTACCGCTACATGCATTGGGCACGGAATGGTTGGTTTAGATACTTAACTTGAACTACCGCTGGGCCACTGCTAGCTAGTAGAGAAGCAGACCTGCTCCAAACTTAATACCTTTTCGCAGGTAAGAAGTGCAGACTCTCTTTCCAATCCTGGCTAATCAGTACCAGGTACTCTAGCTACTAGCAAGGTACCTGGTACTAAAGTAGCCGGCCCACGATGCCCCAGAACTTGAGATGATCCTTCATACAGTTTGTAGCAGTTACAATCAAGCCTACCACTACTACTCCTAGCTGGTAGTACCTGGTACTGCTACTACGGTAAGACTACCTAGTAGTAGTACGTAGTATTAACTGTTGTCCTAATGACCGGGAACGGCGAAAAACAACGACGTTCCCACATTTATGAAAAAGTGGTACCAGGTAGTCCATTCAATTAATTGTTGGATTTGTTTCGCACGACGTTAATCACAACAATAAGTATTTGGAAACAAATATGATTTAGTTGTCATTCTTGTATCTTCTATTTTATTTATAAATCAACAAGAAAGAGGGGCCATCAAAAAATTCATAGCCAGCCTAGACAAGTTTGACAAGATCAGATGTACATCATTTTGGTATAGTCTCGTTTTACTATATGATATCTAAGTACTGAGTTCTTGATCTCATTATTTTTGCGCTTTCTCCGACGATGTCGTACCATAGATTACTTATGTTTGCATGCACATAAAGAATGATAGCGTATTATAATTATACTACGTACGGTACCAGGTATCGGCAACTCAACTCCAAACCTACCAGTATTGACTGTACCAGGGTACCGTACCTAACGATAGGCAGTAGTACGGTAGCTACTACAAGCTACTGGTACGGTAGTAGTAGTCCGAGTGTACCCTGCGCACACTTTTCTGCATTTCGAGGTTATCAATTATCAATTGTCAATTGATGCAAATTTTATACCAGAACTCTGGATAGAATCAAAACTCAAAAGAATGAGCAACTCTACTAGCTCCGCCATCAACGCCGCACGCATAAAGTATGGCTGCAAGCCAACCGGTACCAGTTTTCCGTGCATGATCTACCAATGCCTCCAAGATATTCAAGTTCTGGGTGAGCGGGACGAAACCCTGCGACATCTTGGTAAGATCATCAGCTGGCAAACGCACGGACGAGCCTTCAAGATTCATAACCGGAAGAATTTCATTGAGCTAGTCATGCCTATTTGGTTTCCAAAAATTAAGTATTCGAGTTTCACTCGTCAGTGCTGCCTTTACGGCTTCACCCGCATCCAGGATAAGGGCGAAGACTACAATGGTAAGCAGATTTTCTTGAGTCTGTGCCTTAAAGCTCGTGAAGATGCACGCCAACATTGTTCTGACTCGACGCTTTCTGTCTCTCCTGCCTGTTCCAGCCCTCTTCCATCAGCTCTTTGTGAGGGGGGAATACGACTTGGTAGCGAGCATGCAAAAAACTCCAAAGCGGAAGTGCAACATTGCCCGGACGTCGTCCCTAACCATGGAACATCGTCTCAACTGCGAGCACGAGAAAGAGATCCACGGCGAGTCCAGAACTTCAGTTGCGGAATGCACGAAGATGCCTGACGGAGATGTCACCACAAGTTCGCACGTGAAAGCGACCGCGTCTTCAATACTTCTTCCTTCCTTGGTTACCGAAATCAAGGAGAATTGGCGCCAAGAAGCCATGCCTTCTCCGTCTTCCTCGTTTGATTTCTTTTCCAACGATGCAAACAACGACTTGCCAACTTCCATATGTTCGCACGGTCACAGTTTTGCCAAAGAAATGTGGAACGACGTTGAAAACCAACATCAGCAGACGTCGAGAGAACCAGACTCTTTGTTTAATAGCTTGCTTTCTTTTTTGGAAGATTCCTGGATATCATCCGAAGCTTTTAGCAACATCGATGGTTTCTCTCAACAAGCACTGCCACTGGACTTTGAACCTCTGAATGTGTTTCCGTCAAACTGTTGATATTAGTAAATAGTAAATATATTATTTGATATTGATATTACCAGGTAGCACATTAGCACACCTTCTTTTTTATGATTCGGTAGGTCCATCTTCCATTTCGTATTTATTTCATTAAACATTTTGGGCTAGAGAGAGCGCGTATGCCAGGCAGTGTCCGATAAGATATTCGTTACTCACAGACATAACGATATGTCATTTTGCTGATGAAGATGCATGTGTCATCTCGGGGTTTCGATTGCGAAATCGCCGACCTTTTGCCAGGCAGGCAACAAGAGATCACTGCAAGAATTCATATAGAAGGCAAAGACTACTACTAGTAGTACTAACAACCTAGTAGACTACTAATACGGAATTACTACTGCTGCCTCCTCCGAGTAGCTACTACAGTACTAGTAGATGGTACTAGTCTAACTAGCTACTAGTAGTTGTAGCCAATCCAGCTTTACTTCTTTTTGGAATAACACTCCAGGCATTCTACTAGGAGCAAAAAACATTTTGTTATCTGGTTGGAACTGAATCTATTCCAGGCAATCCACATTCCTTTCAGCTGTCCTTCTTTCTGCGCAACAACATACCGTCATGGTAATATCTGCATCATCAGAACCTCAGGACGGATCAAACCCTCGGACGGCTGGAAAACGAAAGCACGAAGAAATTCAGGAGGCGGAGGCGGTGGCGGATAAACCTTGTCTTTGTATTGTGGTTCGACGAGCGGGAAAAGCCGAACACGATTCACTGAATATAAGTCTAGATATCGAAGCAACTGTCTTGGATTTGAAAGAGTGTATTGCTTCGACACTTCGAGCATCAGCCGGCGAGGAACAGATCCCCGTGGAGCGTCAGAGATTAATCTTTTCCGGAAAGATGCTCCGAGATGATGCCCAATCCTTGCAAGCTGACCTCAGGATGCAATCCAGTAGCATGGAGAACGAACGCAAACACTTTGTCCATTTGGCACCTCTGCCAAAGGGAGCGACACCCAGTGCTCGGACCCAGAAAGAACTTGCCCATTTCCGTGTCCTTCCGCGAACCCGTGCAATAGCCAGTCGCATACCACACGAAGAAAATATGAGACGGGCTCGACAAATCGGAGAACGACGTCGTCGTCGGAACCGAGAACACCAAGGACGAGACCATGTACTGGACGCAGCGGCATATCGCCTATTTGGCCTGGACAACTCACGGGATCTTGCGCCTAATCCCATGCTCGCCGATCCCCCTTCAACAAATACAGCTTTCGATACGTCTGCTGGAGCTCGGAACGGCTTCATGCTCAATGGCGAAGTTGCTGATCTCCAGCGGACACTTATGGGCATGCCTACTTCTTTCAGTGATTTGACGTCCTTCAATGATTTTCTACCAACATTTGGATCTGCCCATACTGCCCAAGCTCCTTTTCCTGCTATTCCGCGTTGTCCCGTCAATCAAGCATTGATAGCAAACGGCATTGCTGGGACTCATGCGCCTATTGTCCCTTTCTTGTCGGATCAATTTAGAGTGCCGCAATCGATATCGTCATCGGTGCGTTTCCCGGTTTGTCCTGAGGCGACCCTGGCAGCGAGTTTGTTGCCACCTGTCAACCCTCAAACTGACGTTACTTCAGCAACGGCGTTGTCAATTCTAGAAGGCATTTTGGGCTCAGCAGGATTGTCATCTGTCGAAAGTGCTTCCTTGCCAGATGTCTTGGATCAAGTGGCCGACAATGCAGAACGACTGGCCACAACCATAAGACATTTGCAGTCCCAACCCCATCACGCTCGATCCGTAACTTCCACGGAAATGCCTACGCCTGTACCAAGCTTATCATCGCCCCATGCTTCGGCACCTCCGTCTCAAGTGGTCACCCCTGAGAGCGGGACCTCCGCGGGAATGAGTCTGCAAGAGCAACATCAAATGCTGGCTTCTTATCTATCATCTGCCTCTGCACCCTCGCTCGCCGCCGCTGGCTCCGCAGAGCGCTCGGCGCAACGACGGAGCCAATCGGTATTAGAAAGCGAACGGCACCTAGCTGAATTTCAGGCTGAGCTCTCGGTAACGTCTGCTCGCGCCACCAACGACCAAGAGCGCTTGGCGCAACAAGCACGAGAGGGTTTTGAGATGGATCCTCAGCTGTCTTATTTAACAGCTGCAAATGCTGCCTCGTCCACAGGCGACGGCTTAGTCGCGAGATCTCGTGAACACATTTTTCCCGAAGACATGTTAGAGCTGCAGTATTTAGAACACTTGGCACAAATAAGGCGTGATGGCATGTTAGAGCTACAGCGCTTGACACTACAAGCACAAGAAAGGCGCGCTGCTGACGTGGGTCCTCCTGCTCCTGGCCCACTTCCCGGATATTATTTCTTTTAGTCCATCCATTTCTGTCGTCCGTATGCATAAATAGCTCTGGCGCCCATTTCTGAGTGAAAGGTCAAAAGACACGATGCGTAGGTACTATTCGGGTAGACCATAGTAGCTACAGTACTCAAGAATAGTAGCTACAGTACTAGAGCTACTCGACTAGCTAGTAGTAGGAAAGATATTATCATAATACCCTAACTCAAACAGAAAAACAATGGAGCCACTCCCAAAGGAAGTTTACGCTTCCTACAGTAGACTAGTGCAGTACCTGGTACTAGCTATTAGTACTACTAGTAGTAGTAGAGTTGTGAGTGAAAAATTGGCCTTAGCTATGAGAGCTATGCTACTGGTACAGCTACCATTACTAAAATAGTACTACTACTAGTAGAGTAGTACTGTAGCTGTTAGCTACGGTAGTAGTAGTAGTACCAGGTAGGAGCTAGCTACTGTAGTAGTAGTAGTAGCTACTAGCTAGAGGCTACTAGCTAGCTAGTAGTAGTACTACTATAGAGAGTACTAGTAGTACTATTATTACTACTACTACTACTACTAGTACTACTACTACTAGTCTTTTGTGTTCGGCTCCCGGTCTTTTGTGTTCGGCTCCCGGTCTTTTGTGTTCGGCTCCCGGTCTTTTGTGTTCGGCTCCCGGTCTTCTTCTGCAAGAGTACTAGTTGTAGTAGGAGTAGTAGCTACTAGAGTAGCTACTAGCTAGTAGTAGAGAGAAGCTAGCTAGCTAGCTAGCTACTCTAGCTAGTAGTAGTAGTTCTCTAGTACTACTCCTACTACTACTCCTACTACTACTCCTACTACTACTACTACCAGGTACTACCACTCTTGGTACTACTCTACTAGCTACCTACTCCTAGTAGTAGAGTATTACCATAGTAGCTACTACTAGTAGCTAGTAGTACTACTACCAGGTACTCTACTACTACAACTAGCACTTGCCTGGTTTTGAACCCCACCAGGATGGCTATTCCTTTTGCCGATCGGATCTATTATTGTTGTCCATGCTATAACAGCTTGTTAACGCTACCAATACTACTATTGTTGCAGAAACAGTTGACCAAGACTATTAACTAACATCTTTTAGTGGCGAATGGTTAGGAAACGGAGCACTAGAATACTTTACTACCTTAGTACCTGGTAGCTAGTAGTAGCTGTATTAGTAGCTACTATTGTAGCTCTACCAGGTACCAGGTACCAGTACTACGTAGTAGAGTAGCCATTCGTAGGAAGTTTTGTAGCAATTGAAAACCGCTTTTCTTTCAGAACATGGACTGCTTCTGTACTAGCTAGTAGACCTACCTTACCTGGTACCGTACCAGGTACCATAATATTATGATTATGATGAGAATTCTCCGAACGTGTCTGATTTAGGCCGAAAAAAAGGATATGCCCTAAGATTTAAGTTGCTATGGCTTAAGTTTGAAACGATTGAAGAAGATTATCATTGGCTTCAGATGAGCTCATTATTTCCTACTAAAAAATTAGTATTCATTTTTGTCGCCGTCTTCAAAGAGCCGACATTTTCTCTCCCTAATAAAAGTCTTTTTTCTCATATATTATGAAGCTTTTTCCTACTATTTTCCTACTTTTATCTGTTTGCTCTGCGGAAAAGGACACTAATCTAAGTGATAGCAGCAACAACAACGAACTTCATGAGCACCGAGGACTTCGATGGAATGGATGGGGAAATGGCGGTGGTAACGGTGGCGGTGGAGGACGTGGTGGAGGCGGAAACGGTGGAGGTGGCGGTGGAGGAAATAGCGGCAACATGAACACCATTCACAAGCTCCTGGACGTCCGCGACGATCTGAGCAGAACCGTCACTCAAACCAGCAATGGAGTCGAAACGTACACTTGGTCGGACAACAACTCTCAGGCCAGTACCTGGTTGAAGCAGCATGTCAAGCAGATGGATAGTCTCGTGAAAAGCGGAGGGCGGATCCGCAACTGGGATCCTTTCTTTGATGCGATCTTTGATCATCGTGATGAAATCGATCTAGATTATGAGGAGACTCTAGATGGCATGCACGTTTCTTTGACCGGAAAAACAGCCTGTGGCACGAGTCTGGCTCAGAAGCATGCAGCTGTCGTATCGGCATTCATCAATAGAGGTCGCAATGAAGTTCGCCGAGAACATTCAGTCCCCGATGAGTGCTAGATTCTTTTGACAGCCAAGCTCGACCGATCTCTCACTATTTTTATGTATCTAATTTTATAAGCAGCTATGAAGTAAAATATAGGTAAGAAACGTTTTTAGTGCCTCCTTTCTACCAGTAGGACAGCTGCTGACAAAGGTTGTCAAATACAAAACAATAATATTATTATTCGGAGTAGCTACCATAGTAATAACTAGGTGGGGGAGCAAGTTTTCAGACCTTTTCAACCTAGAACAGCACTATATTCTACTAGTGTACTTACCTGGTATAACAGCAAGAACAAAAAATAAATAATAACAAAACAACAGAGACAACAAAATTCAGTCACGTTTCTGACTCAATAAATGAAACAACACCTTCCTCGTCGAAAGTCGAGAGGCACAACTTTGCCACTTTGCCTCCCTTTTTATCCCCTCCGCAACTAAACTTTAAATCAGCAACGCCATGACATCTTTATTAACATCTGCTGCCGATGCACTCTTCAAATTAAATCCTAGATTGTGCAAGGATCCACCGAGAGCTGATCCTGATGAATACTGTTATATGGGCCCCGACGGAGGCACAGAAGGTGCTGTGTTGTGCAAAGAAATACCGTACAGCATGGCTACCTGTGTCGGAAGTTGGCTATTGTCGCCCACACATCACATTGTGGAAGGCATTGCTGTTACTGTCGTGTCCCTATTGATTCTGGCACGCACAATGCCCAAAATTTATAAAATGACAGATATTCCCACGTTGAACGTCCATCATCCCGTCTGGGCTCGCGGTGCTTCCTTTTTTTGCTTTGGCATGGTGATGTGTTACAAATATTTTGGCTATCCATCACGAGTCTTTTATGTGGTAATGCCCTGCAATATGCAATGGGCCTTGAGTTTTGTGCAATGCTTTTTGATTCCAACGTCTTGGCAAATGGCGCAATATATTCTCCTTCAAATGCGATTGACCTTTCTGATGTCGGTCGTAATTGCCATCGTCACACCAGAAACCGAAGATTGCACGTTGCCGTTTGAATATATATTTTATTGGTTCAATCATGCATTGCTTTTGCTACTGCCGGCAGCCTATGTTGCCAATGGTAGCGTGAGTTGCTATTTCAATTCCAAGACAGTATCAACGTGGAGTTTGAATCGCTTGTGGTGGGAATTTTCGTGTGCCCTCATGGCCGTCTTTTATTTTATTCCCGTGACCCTCATGGCGATTTATTCGGGCTTGAATTTGAACTTTATGTTGCATCCACCACATGATCATTTCGCGTTGAAGGGTCAATGGTTTCGTGTCACGGCTGTGTTACTCTTGGCACTATTGTTTGGAGTATCGCGATTGCTGGTTATGGGCTTGGAAAAGTCTGTATTGGGCAGAAGTGTAACTGGAAGTAATGAAAACAGTACGGATAGCCCAAACGAAGCGAAAAAAACGTCGAAATCGAAACAAAATTAAGAGTAGGAGGAAGAAAGAATGCCAATCATTTCTAACAGGCATATGCAGAACATCACCATTATTTCAAGTGCACTCTCTGCAGTTCAGAACCTAATAGCAAACTAAGATAGCACGTAAACTTGTCCCATCATTTTTATTTTTTTCTGCTTCCCATCTCTGCCGGGCCATAGTTCAGATTTGGGACAGATGTGCGATCATTAAAGAAACAAAAGAGTCCAAGCTGGAAGTACCGAGCCAACAACAAAGGCATTTATTGCCTGTTTGTGGTTGTTGTCTTCAAGAGATATCTACTCAACCTTTTCAGCAGAACAACCTTCAACACCGATCAATCTGTTTTACTGTAATAGCACTGTACAAGAAAGACAAGAAGATATTTCTGTTTCATAGCACGAGAGGAGTAGAAAGGCGGAGAGAGTTTTGGTGGAGAACTATCCGAAGAGCGCACACACAAAACACAAATAGCAACCATTCAGAAGGCTACAACTACACTACAGTAATTGATTTTGCGGCATTTTCCGCAGTGTTTTCCTCTTCCGCCATTACATACACTTACGATGGACACTAAGCGGTCGTTGGACAGAACGCAATCACCGCCACCGCCGCCGCCGTCACCACCGCCGCCATTAGCAGATCCGGAAACAGTTCAAGTGAAAGAATCTATCGTTCACAGTGTGGCTAAGAGCGAAGATGCGACAGAAACAACGGTACCGCCGTCCAGCGAGGAACAAGCAGGCGACGACAATAAGGAGTTTATGGATTATGATTCATTAGAAAACTTGGTTCATGGTGAGGTTTCTGCATCCAAATCGCCACAGGGGCACGTTTGTGACTTGTTGAACTCTGACGACGACGATGACAGTGTCACGTCCGCGGTCAAATTCGGCGGCAACCAAAGCAGCGACAAACCCAAGAAATCATTCCCCACTAGGAAAATCAATGTGCTAGACACGAGATCAAAGACAAACGGAAAGAAACGTCCAAACGAGGTAGCGAGAAAAACAGGTCCGTACGGAATCGATAATTCCAATTCCAGCAGCATTATTATGAACAATGCCCGAAGCAATACTCAACAAAAATCAACGTATGGCAGTCACAACAACAGTCTTAACTATGGAAATAGTCAGGCCAAACGTCAGCGCACAATAGTTGATAGAAGCAAAGCTAAGTCATCATGCAGCGAACGACAGGCACATGTCAACGAGACCTTATTGGATAAACTCATTGCGCAGGCCGAATTTGAATTGCAACATGATCCGTATCGGGGAATTGTGTTGGATGCTCAACGTTCAACAACAATAGCAACAACTGCTTCTAACCAACATCAGCAGGACAATGTAGATATAGAAAATCCGTGGAAAAGTTGTATTGTCAAAGTTCGGCAATTCGACAAAAACTTTGATGTCAATCACAAACTCATCCTCAACCTGGATGATTGTCAAAAAGACGATTTTGACGGTACAAAGCTGGCCACGGCATGGATTGAAGAAAGTTGTCATTGTCACTGTCCGTCCTTATTGGAATGGACGCAAGCATCTGTGAGAAAGCAACGACAAAAGTCAAAAAAGAAAAAACCATCCAAAAAACGAAACGTCACTACTACGGACAACGACGACGACAAAATTGTTCCACCTAACGTTGGACAACGACCTCGTGATACCAATGTGCGGTGTCCTTGTGATTACAACCCTTATTGTATAGGGTCGTTGGGGGGTATTGTCAGTAGTCTCTATCAAGAAAAGACACACGAAAAAATGAAGCAACACAAGCAAATAGAGAAAATGCATTCCATTCAAATGGTCGAGGACGAACGAAAGAGAAACGAAAATATCAATCAAAGTAAATCGCTGGCAATGTTAAGGTCACGACAGGAGAAAGAGCGAAGAAACGGTAGGGGGGGGATTGCTGCTATGTTTGGTCCCAAGGAAGGAAAGTCTGAACCGATGGATGTAGTAGATCTTGTCGGTAATTCTGACAAACCAGGTACTGCTGACAATGATGAAATCGGAATGAATGACGTCCTTCAAGAAAATTCACTCACGTCAACTGGTAAAGCTGATGATGATAGTGATGTAGAGATTGGCCACGATATTGAGCATGCCCCGGAAACAGCAAAGCAGTTACAACGAATTCGACAGTGGAGGCTCGTTAAAACGCAACCCATTCTCGATCACCTCGACTATATCCTGAGAAAAGTCAACCCGAGAAGAGCCATCAAGACCAAACCCGAGGATCTCTTGAACATCTTCAACCAGTGGCAAACCACTTTGATTTTCTCAAATCCTCTCCGTGACGATTTGAAAGCCACCGCTACTCATACACCCATTGCTTTGCCGCCAGGAATTTCCAACCTTGGGGCGACGTGCTACTTGAATACTCAGCTTCAATGCTTGGCGCAGAATAAGGAATTTTTCAAGGGCATCATTACGTGGAAGCCCACCGATTCCAATCCAGTCTCAGCGCATTCAAATGGGGACCATAGCAACAACAATGCTATGAATTCCGTTTTGAGCGAACTGCAGTCTCTCTTGGTCAAAATGGTCGAGGGGTCTCAACGTACTGTAACGACTCTGGATTTCTCGACGACCCTGGGTCTCGAGCATGACGAGCAACAAGATCCCAACGAATTTGCTCGACTTTTATTTGAAAGAATGCATGAAGCATTTCAACAGCATCCTTCGTTGAAAAAATTGCTTCCCGAACTCTTTGAAGGATGCATCAACTACGAAACAACTTGTCTTGCATGCAAGTCTAGATCCACTCGCACAGAGACATTCATGGACTTGAACTTACCTATTGTCCAACCACCCAAACCAGCAGGTGATAAAAAGGAAAGTATACCCAGGCAGATTTATAATTTCTTAATCAAGACTGGCGACGACGAAGCAGTGGAAACACCACTCCCAAATGCCCACGCAGACACGGACCTGCAATACTGTCTTAATGAGTACTCCAGCAGGGAAAAGCTGGATGGCGAGAATCAGTATTTTTGTGGCAAATGTGGATGCAAACAAGATGCTGTCCGAGAAACAAGTATAAGTAGCGCACCACCCGTCCTCAATGTCCAGTTGTCAAGATATGTGTTCGATATGAAGACGTACACCAAAAAGAAACTTAACGACAGGGTGTTACTGCCTCGTAAACTAGAAGTCAACACAACGCCCTCCGACGAGGCCGGCTTCAAATTACACTCGGAAACGTACGTGCTTTGCGCTGTGATGAATCACCTAGGCAGTTCTGCCTACAGAGGGCACTATGTAGCTGAAGTACAAGATTTTCTGACCGGCAACTGGTATGAGTTCAACGACGAGCAAGTTACGCTGCTTGGTGGTGGACCGACTTGTAGCTACATGCCGTCGAATTTGGATAGTCACGCAACCGACGCTGATGGCGATGTGGTGATGAGTGCAGCAACAGAAGAGAAGAAGGAAGCTCCAAACGGATGCAAAACGAAAAGACAGAAGCTTGCTGGAAGTGCAGACGCATACAACATGTACTATGTACGGGAGTCTTTTTTTGCTCGAAAAACTCTCGAAGCCTTCCAAGCGTTGGACGATCAGTTGAAGGAAATCGACGCGTCTTCAGGCGATAACGATGACACGGTCTCGGAAAATATTCTCAAGAGAGTGATTCTTGAACGAAGAAGTCTCTACGGCCAACTCTACAAATTGTGTGTGGTGGACGGTAGAGCAGCCGATCGTGTTGACAAAAGGCGAGATCGCTTGCGAATCGGCTTTGGGCCTCTGCTCAATGGCACAATGACGTCGCAAATTGAGGACCCGATGTCAAAGATGGTGTGGGTGGATGCTAACCTATTGTACAAGTTTTTGTCTTGCGATCGCTTGGAAAACTTAATGATGGTTCCACCTGGCAAGCCTATGCTCAAGCACGAGCATCTTTTGTGCTCGCATGCCAATCCTGGCTTACACCCACGCGTTGCACGAAAAGGCAAGCTCCTTCCAGAAGCAGTGTACGAAAAGTATGTCACTGCATTAGCAGCCGAACGTTGTCTCTTCCTCAATGAAGACGATTCCTCAGCACCAGCCGGTAGCAATGGAAGCAGAGAATTGCTGTGGACGAATTTGAACGATTGTTTGATTGGACCAACGAATCATTTGCAATGCACAGAATGTGTCTCCTCCTATCAAGCGCACCTCAAGTCGCAGCTGGACAAAATTAAGTTGCTAAAGCAACTTTACATTGATCTTGACCCACATAACTCAAGTTCGTTCGATGAACCGTGGTTTAAATTTTTGGACGATTCCGATTATGAAGATGGGGATACTAGCAATGGATGCAAAAGTCGGACATATGCTTACGCGGTTCCCAAGAAATTCCTTACAGCGCTACGAAAGAAGATCGAGACGGATCTGTTGAAGGATATTAATACTATCTCAACTACGACCGCCGTAGCCTCCCCAACTGCTGCCCAGGCTAAGGAGGACAGCGATGCGAAGCAGTCGACATGCGAAAACGAAGTAGTAGAGTCTATGCTGGAAGGCCTGGATGCGCTAGACCTATCCAATTTTGACGTTGCGAATCTTTCTGACCTAGACACGCTTCTTGCAAGTATAACCTGCCCGCACGGGAAGTCCAACCACCTCCAGGAGAAAAACAGGGTCAGATGGCTTCGACAGAGAGTGTGGGATTCAATCAAGAAATTGTTTCCGTGTGCAGTAGAACACGCGATGGAGGTTGATGGCCCGGATGGCGTTTCCGAATGGAAGAAGCAAGTAGGCAAATGTGAGGAGTGCGAACAGGAAGACCGACGCAAGATAAGTTTCGTCAACGAACTCACGAATTGGGTGCAGAGGTCACAAAATTCGAGTGGTCTAGACCTTGAATCTCTTTACATGCAATACAAAACAAATAAAGATCCGGTGATGGAGAAACTCTTTGGCGATGCACTCATGGAGCGAACCAACGATTTTAAAGACAGCCAAGTTGTGTATTACCCCGTCGTCAAAAGCGACGTGGTGTTGTGGGGGAAAATGCAGGACGAAGCTTCAAAATTGAAAAAGAATAAAAATATCGATGGCAACAGAGTGCGAGGAAATCTGAAATCTTTACTTTCTGGAAAGAAGGACTGGGAAACGTTTGGCCTTGGAAATGTTACCATACCTATTTTGTGCCCACTGAAATGCGAATACCATAAGATGATGGTTCCAATTTTCGAGCATTGTGAAGGTGCTGATAGCGTTCGACTCTCTGATACGGTGCTGCTACTAGAGCAACGCGTCTTTTTTTCTTTTTATCAGTCGATGTACTTTATTTGCAAGGTTTTGACTGGCGCTGGAGAAGCGACGGACCAAAGAGTCATTGATCTATCTGAAGACACCAAGGATGACCAATTCGAGTTGCCTACGGATTTGATCCCTCCAAGTATCCGCGTGAAAGGTAAACATGCTAGGGATGATCCAGGAGTAGTGATTCTAGATCATGCACATTTCGAAGACGCCACCGTGTACCTGCATCTGGTACCTGGACTTTGCGAAGACATTCAGTGCTGTCGTGAATACAGCGAGATCAGGAAGCACCTGGAGGTTATCCCCCCTTCTCCTCCCAAAGGATCTTATGGAGCAGCAGATGCGCCGATCGTCATTGATGAGGTAGACGATCAAGAGTCGTCTGATTTGTACGAATTGAAGTTCTTTGAGGTGGAAGCTGGGGCGACCAAAAATGAGGTTATGAAATCGTTGGCAACTCTCAAGGCAATTCCCGACACTGCTGTTTCGGGAGGCGGTGACAATATGTGGCCACGCCGATCTGCTCGCAAGCGGAAGGGCACATTTCCCGAGGGAAAAATCCTAAGCATGGAAACTGTCGCGATTGCAATGCACCACAACCTCGCCTCTGTGCGGCTTTTGTTGTACCAAAAGAACGAGAAGTTTAAGCTCAACCAAACCTTGACACTTGTCTTTTCTGAAGGCGGAACTATGTTGGTTACTCATGACGATAGACATAGGGAGGAACAGCCAGTCGAAGCTAGATTCTTTGATTTGCCTTTCCATTCAAATGACAAAGTGGTGAAAGACGTTTACATTGGCATGGCTGATGACCCTGACTTGAATCGGCTTGGGAACCCTTCGGAGACTCTATTTTTCCTGCGCTATAACGAGACTGGCGGTGCTCCTCATGATAATTTAATAGATACGCTTCTCACCCAGGCAAATACATTGTCTAATTGTAATGCCGGAGGAGAAAACACCAAGAAGAAACGAGCTGCCGCCGAGCGTGGCTTCGCTGGAAGCCTACTCATGTCAAGTCGGCTCGGGCCAGCGGCCGCTGCTGCTGCAAAGGAGAACAAGGGTAAAGAGGGTGATCCAACAACCATTGTCACGGAGAACAAATCTCAAGAAAACTGCAAAGTAGAAAACGGAAGTACTGACGTAGAAATGGTAGAAACTTCTGTCGTTGCAATTGAGAAAATCTCCGAGCCCCCTCGGGGAACAGGGGGGCATGCCTCGGTGCTGGAAACGCTTGGCGATAAGCCTGTTTTGGCGGAAATTTTAAAAAAACTCAAAGAGTTGCTCGGACAAGATCTTGATGACACCAAGGCCAAAAGTTGTGCAGAATGGGCAATCAAGGAGAGGGGATCCAAGACTCATGAAGAAATTTTTGAAATTGCCACAAAACGCTACTTTGATTCTTATTGAGATTTGCGATTCTCCTACCGTAACAGATAAAACCTTATCATTTTACGTTTTCTATTTTCTTTGCTTTGTCAACGTTTTTTTTTCCCTGGAGTTTAGTCGGCACTTGCATTGTGAAGAGTTTCGTGCATCATACCAGCACTCCGTACGAGTAGTCTACCTTGCCACAGTTTTGAGTGGTAGTCTTCTCTCTACTACTGTAGCTAGTAGTAGACTTATTAGGACATGGAGTAGAGTGGAGTACACGAGTTCGATGGTTTATTGCGTTATTATGACGTTATTTATTTGAATCTTGTTTGGAGCTGGTCGCCTCTACGGTACTACTACATACGGGGTATCTCGGAGCTAATAACTGCTAATTTGACATCATCTTCGTTACTGAGTGACTCCCATATCTTACCAAATTTCAGTCCAACAGTCCAACGCCTTGCTTTACCAAAAATTTCTCGTGGCAACTTGAAACGGTTCCTCACATTTTGAACCCAAGCATGTGCGATCCCTACTACTACAACTGATGGCGCAACTCTTTTCAGGCTTCCCATCGCCTTATTACAAGCAAAATAGCGACTTACACTATTCCGATTAAAAGAAAATCGAAATTATATTTGTCCCTACCAAGATGATGTTGACGATGTTTCAGAGATATGCTCTCGTTGTGGCCTTGCTCTGTTCGACTGTCACCGCGCAAATGCAGGCCTCTGGTGTGGATTACACTGTACCTACACCACCCACTAATCGTCCTACGCCATCTCCCAAGATTCTTCAAACGATCTGTCTAGCAGGATATGTGGTGGATGAGAACAGTCTTGCAGAAGGTGGGTTTTACTCTGTTTTGATTTTTGATATAATTGTGGGTTGTGGGCCGCCTAATGCGATCATAACATGTGCCAAATAACCCTTCGCCAAAGAAAAATACGTTATTGCTAGTTTTCTCATAAGCTACTGTTTTGCTCTTCCCTCTTAACAGATGAAACCCTTTTAACAACACCTGAACAATATTCTGTTGAGGCTCTGGTGAATTCTGCATCGACAAACGCAGAATACTACATCTTGACACCACCACCAGATGGCTTTGGAAATTATACCAAAACATGGAGGGTAATTGACACATCTGCCGTGATAGATCTAGCACAAAAGATCGGTGTTTGCAGTACATGTGCAGAAGATGGATTAATGGAGACTGGCTTCGAAGTCGAGATGGTGGCTCAGGTGATCAATCTCTACCCCAAAACAGTCGACGTGATGGAAGTCAATTTTAAAGATCCGACCATTCCTGCTTGTCAAGCCTTCACTTACACTCCAACCTTTACACCCTCTTCTACACCTACCATGATCCCAACGTCAGCAGTGCCAACTCCATTTCCCACTTTAGAGCCCACAAAGATGCCAACAACCGACATGCCTACAACTTCGAAGCCAACAAAGGCTCCAAAAACCGAGAGTCCAACAGTCTTTCCAACAGCTGCTCCTTCCATTGCTGGAAGCATTCGCGGCAGTTTAAATACTGATAACCTTCCGACCGCTGGACAAGTACCGGAAGAGCCGGCAGCCGCCGTAGGTGACACCGAAAACACTGTTACGAATGAAGAGACTACAAATGTCGATGTGGTCCCTGACCAAAAAGATGAAACTGCGAATGACAACGAGGAAAAAGAAAATGATGAACCCGCCAATGACGAGGAGACAAATGGAAATGCCGATACCAACGACGAAGATGAACCTGAAAATGACACGGAGACAAATGAAAATTCTGAAACCGAAACCGAGGATAAGGAGAATGACAACAAGGACGAGAATCAAGCTCCTGATGAGCAAAGCAAAGGGGTCACAAGTGCCGAAGTCAACGCAGCTGGGGACTATTCTGAAACAACTGTAGAATTCAATATCCAATCTGACGCCGAACCCAGCGAAGTTGAAAATAACGACCAAGAAGAAAGACAAGGAGGACCAGGGCGTCCAAATAATCAAGAATACAAACCAGCGGATGCATGGGCAGTAGCAGCGACGCTTGATGAGCGCGACGCTGATCTTGCAGAAGAAGCATCAGGAGCCGCAACATTTACCTTCGACTTGTCGTGTTTGGCTGGCCTGGCGTGTATGCTCTTGATTGCACAATAGATTGTTCTGTGATGAGAAACAGTAGACTAGTAAAATATGATTTAATTTTTATTTTCATAAATACCCACTCCAAAATAAATAACTTTTTTGAAAATACTGCTAATCGAAACAAGGAATAATCAACAAATGGCATCGGGAAATCCTTACGACACATCCGGGAGAGGACTAGCAAATGTAAAATTGAACTGAGTGATATGCCCTTTGAAGTATAGTTGTTCTCCTTTCTCTGCGTTGATCCACCCAGCCTCCATGTATGTCGGCACTAAAACACCTGCCTCTCGTTGATAGTTGAAAAAATAGCCAACCCATGGCTTTAATGGAAATTCCTTCTCTTGCCCATACGGTCGCATGCAAATCACTTTGGATATCACAGAAACGCCTTCTATAGCCTCAAATGATAATTCGGCAGAGGCTTTTATGCCTGATTCGGGTTCGACGACGCTAAGAATTGCCCTCTGGGGTTCGTCGGGGATTGCCTCCCAGCTAACCATTTCGGCTTGAGGGAATAAGACAGATGGCACCAAAGCAGCTTCTGTCAACCATCTCTGTAGCTCCCCTAAAAAATGTAGCGACTGAAGAGTAGTATTTTTGTCATTCATGCCTGTTGGAAAGGGAATAATTCCAAGTAAACTTGGCACCAAGTAAGCCTTTCCGTTGACCAAGGCATCGTACACTCGAATGGATGGCGCAGCAAATCCAACGAGGCCGGTTGCAAATAGAGGCATAGTGGCATCCCAAACAAATCCAACATTCTCTGCTCCAATCGTTTGAGTAGCTGTAAAATTCAGCCAGGTTTCATTGTTCAATGCAAATAGTCCCTGCTGATGGATGCGGAGCGATCGAATCCTGGTAGATTCTTCGTTAATGATTGCAGCTTGCCCTTTTCGATCAATGTCACCCAATACTTGACCCAAGTAGCGTCGTACCACGGGAGGCAACTCTTCCCACGATTGATGTTCTTGATGTGAACGAGAACTTTTCGAAGGCGAGCTGGAAAGCAAATCCTTTTCCAAAGAAGAAAGGTTTTTATCCCAGCTGTTTCTTCGATGATGCGCCCAGCCTGCCAAAAATGCAACAACAAGTGCAATGAATAACCTTCTTTTAGTAGCTGCGAATACTTTCATGGTATTATATTATATATTATGGTCGTTTTGGCAGCGATGGCAATGAGACTTCTTGATCTTTTGTGGCCGTTTCCTTGGAACGCACGTAAAGGAATCTAGACTCTTTACTCTCGACTCTCAAGTGTCGTAGTTCTCATTATTTTCTGGACGCACATGCTCGTTGGCACCTCTGGATTCTATTAATACGAGCCCTACTGTAGTTTAAACAAACAAATCAATACCGTAGCAGCGAACAAAAGGAACGTTCAGAATATTAGGAGCATTATTTACTATGCAACTCAACCACACTTTTCTGCTTTTACCTCGTCCACAAACACACACATATCAATAATCCTGTCTCGCAAAAGACTCGTTTTATTATCCGCCATGGCAGGAACTCGCTTTTTGATTCAATCCATCTTTGTGGGTCAGTTGTTTGCACTGATACTGATGGCACTATTCATTGGTTTGTACTTGTCCAAAGATCCCATCAGTCATCACATTCCCTTTGTTTATCAGACTGGTCGGCCCAAGATTCGTGCCGCAATGGATCGCCTCAAGGTTTCGTTAGACAAGAAACCACTGGCCATACCACCCATTCGTATTGCCTCTGTGAACAGTCCACAGTTTAACCGTCAGCAAATAGGTAATTTGTTGGTTCAATTTTATAAGACTGATCAACTGGCAAACGAGTGTCAAGTGGCAGCAACAACAGCAGCATCAACGGCAAGGATGGATGATGTGACTACCATCAATTACGATACCAGTCACGTTGCAAAATACAGTGTGGTTCTGTGTCCCTCCTCTCCCACAGCTTATCAACAACCATCCCATCCAGTATTGGTCAAGCAAGGCATAACGTATTTATTTCCTCAATCGTCTTCGGAACAATCAACACTCCAGCTATTGGAAACGGTGTTCTCTACCTTTTCAAGCAGCAAACAATCAACCAAACGCTTGCCGCTTAAACTGTCTTTAATGGTGGAACGACAAGTCAAAGACTGGAAGGAATGGGCCATGGCACTGTCGCATTGGTTACAACAATACTCCTCGAGAATACAAATGTGGCCCTGCATCTTGTCGTTGCCAATTGAAACAGAAGTTGTAGTCAGTACACTGGGAGAGGATTCCAACAAGAAGGCCAGGAACGACGATGGTGTGCGACTGATGCATGTGGAGGATTTTAAAGCCACTGTCTTGGATCCAATGCCGACGAGTGAAAAACAAGACTATTACACGATTCTCTTGTACATTCCAAGACAAAGTCCTGCGGCATTTTTCTCAAGCAATACCTCCAATACAAATACCTCGTCTGTTATGCAAATGGGAAAGACATTGGTCACGACTATTGGCGAACCAGAACATACCATCATTACCGCAAACGAACTATCCCAAAATGAAGACGACAACATCCTGCCGACAACCAACAACACAAATGAAACACGAGAATTACTTGAACCAGTAGCAATAGATCTGTTGCTTGATCATGCTCTGCAACCGGCGCAAATATTTCTTTATGAGCAGTGCATGGGCGCAGATTCTAGCAGGTTTTATTATGACGAATCTACAATCATCAAATCAGACCATACTGTTCCTCAATGGCAGTTGGATGCTTGGTTGCAACGAACCCTAGAGGAAATTTTCCACACCGCATATCAAAAACTGCAAGAGGAAGCCACTTGGTTGTTGCAATCTTCTACCTGGGTGGTCATTGATGATGTGGTAGCAGATCATTGGGTACAACTAGCGGATGCCGTTGAAGAGGCGTACCAAACCATGCAATCAGCTCAAGAACAAGAACAATTGTATGATGGAGAGCAGCAGAGTGATAGTCTGCCCAAACTGCTGCAATCATTGTCCGTTTTGGAGTCGGTCTTGGAGGACGTAGAAACGTTGGCCAATGATCCGAGCCTAATGGAACCATTGCGATTTTCGGCGCCGCAATTCTTGGCAATATTTGCACCCTTGGTTCTTCCCTTATTCCTACCTCACTTTATTGGTTTGTTCAGGGAATGGAAGCGATACAAAAAACTCACAGATGCCAGCAATCAAAACTAGTCAGCTACTTTGTAGCTATTCAGAGTAATTTATTGACGAGTACTACTACTAGCAAATACTCCTAATCATGAAATTTTTCTTTTTCCTAGAATTTACTAGAGTACTTATCAGCTAGTATTTTTAAACGTCAACCCTAATATGGATGGTATATTTTCGTTCCACACGAGTACTAAATACCAGTAGTAGTCTACTAAAGACCTACTGTTCCCTCCATCTTACAACTTAGGATCAATGTGAGTATCTCTGAAGATAATGCCTCTGAGCCAAAAGAGCACCCCGCAATGGGGTCAGATAATGTGTAATATATAAATCCTCACACACCCCGCCACGACTGGAGTAGCAGGTGCGCTAGTGCAGGAAGTGTAATAA
>Ga0210025_1002095_pt1 | contig 20217 bp, 11 predicted proteins | sample CryGeyme20150102_FD_183989 | JGI IMG/M metagenome (GOLD analysis project Ga0210025, IMG submission 183989) | Groundwater microbial communities from Crystal Geyser aquifers in Utah, USA - Crystal Geyser metaG 2015-0102 (SPAdes) (version 2) | ecosystem: Environmental > Aquatic > Deep subsurface >...
TCGGGTGCGATTCAAGAATGCCACGGGCAAGACGCTGATTTTTTTGACCAACAACACGGCTCTGCCTGCGCCGGTGATTGCCCAGCTTTACAAGAACCGCTGGCAGGTGGAATTGTTCTTCAAGTGGATCAAGCAGCATCTGCGAATAAAGAAGTTTTTGGGTAATAGTGAGAACGCGGTGAAGACGCAAATCTGGTGCGCGATCGCCACCTACGTTCTGATCGCTATTGTCAAAAAGGAGCTGCAACTGAAATCCTCGCTCTACACTTGTTTACAGATTTTGTCGGTCTCGGTTTTCGAGAAAACCCAGGTTTCATGCGCCTTGCAGGCCGATGACTTTCAAAAAGAACTACTACCCATCTCTAACCAGTTGATTTTGTTCGACTTTTGACCGGACAGTAGTGATCTTGTTTCTTTGAGAACGCCTGGCCTGCGTGTGAGGTTGGGATGCTATCGACTGGATGATTTTGACGCTTCATAGGGCAGTGTTAAAGTCAATCAACCCCACTTATTCTTACGTTTTGTCCCTTTGATTTTCAAGCTGCTGTCGCTGCGTCAATGAAAAGTCTCTACATCGCTAGCTCATTCCATTCGGTTGTTGATCAACCTGTTTTACCGGTGGTTGCTGCCACGGCACAAAGTCTGCCTGAACAGACCAACGCGTTGAGCCGTGCACGCGCCTTTGCCGAACCATTGTTGGCTTCTGAAGCTCTAGACACCGGTGAAAACATTTTGGCCCACGCCGATGCAGTAGCTGAGATTTTGCGCGGCATTGGCGGCTCTGAAGCCATGCAGGCGGCCAGTTACCTGGTGTATGCCTGTGACCACCTGAACAAGCCGCAGGAAGTCATTGCCAAAGCATTTGGCGACAATTTTGCGGCTCTGGCTATTGAAACCACCAAGCTGGTGCGGGTGCAGCGGCAAGCGCGGTTGGCTCGCCCCAATACATCGGCTAATTCTCCGGCAACCCAGCAGGCCGTGGCGGTGCAAACCGAAAATGTGCGCAAGATGCTGCTCGCCTTCTCTCGCGACCTGCGGGTCGTGATGCTGCGTTTGGCATCCCGGCTGCAAACCCTGCGTTTTTTTGCGGCCTCCAGGTTGCCTGTGCCCGAAGGGTTGGCCTCCGAGGCCTTGCATGTATTTGCGCCACTGGCCAACCGCTTGGGCATCTGGGAGCTGAAGTGGGAAATGGAAGACCTGGCATTCCGCATTCTGGAACCAGATACCTACAAGCAGGTGGCCCTCTTGTTGGACGAAAAACGGGTGGAGCGTGAGGTGTATGTGGAGCGTATGCGCGCTGAGTTGGAGCGCGAGCTCAATGCCAACGGCATGCAGGCCAAAGTGTCTGGCCGCCCCAAACACATCTACAGCATTGTCAAAAAAATGCGCGGCAAGTCACTGGCCTTTGACAAGGTGTATGACGTGCGGGCGTTACGAATCATGGTGGCGAATGTGCCTGAGTGTTATGGTGTTTTGAGCTGGGTGCACAACCACTTTCATGCCATACCCGAAGAGTTTGATGACTACATTGCAAAACCCAAGGTTAACGGCTACCAGTCTTTGCACACTGTGGTGCGTGATGCAGCGGGCCAGCCCACCGAAGTTCAGATTCGTACCCAGGCCATGCACGACCATGCTGAAAACGGTGTGGCTGCGCACTGGGCTTACAAGGAAGCCGGTGCCAAGGGCTATGCCGGGGTTTCTGCTACCGGAGCCTACGATGCCAAGATTTCCGTGCTGCGCCAGCTGCTGGCATGGGAACGTGACCTGTCCGATGGCCACACACAAAACTTGTTGGAAGATCGTATTTATGTATTGACACCGGATGCGTCCATTGTCGAACTGCCCCAGGGTGCCACAGCGATTGACTTTGCCTACAGCGTGCACACCGACCTGGGTCACCGTTGCCGCGGCGCGCGGGTGGATGGAGCCATGGTGCCGCTGAATACGCCGCTTAAAAACGGTCAGACGGTGGAAGTCAATGCCGCCAAAGAGGGCGGGCCATCGCGCGACTGGCTCAATGCCGAGCTGGGCTATCTGGTGAGCCACCGTGCCAAAACCAAGGTGCGAGCCTGGTTCAATGCATTGGCTCTGTCAGAGACTATCGCCAAAGGCCGCGAGGCGGTTGAAAAACTGCTGCAGCGTGAGGGTAAAACGGCCATCAAGCTGGACGACCTGGCCATGCAACTCGGCTTTGACAACGCCAACGCCCTGTTTGAAGAGGTCGGCAAAGACACCTTCTCGCTGCGCCAGGTTGAACTGTTGCTGCGCCCCAATGACGCGCCTCAGTTTGATGCTGATGCACCGCTTTTACGCAAGGCTCGTAGCGGTGACAACCCCACCAAAGGCGGCTTGCTGGTGGTGGGGGTGGATTCACTCCTGACCCAAATGGCCAAGTGCTGCAAGCCGGCACCGCCCGATGCCATCGTCGGATTCGTCACACGTGGCAAAGGGGTTAGCGTGCACCGCAAGGATTGTCCTAACCTGGCCGAGATGGTGGCCAAAAACGGCGAACGCCTGATCGAAGTCGAGTGGGGGTTGGGGCAGGCTGCCAGCAGCTCGGTTTACCCGGTGGACGTGACAATTACCGCGCAAGATCGCCAGGGTCTGTTGCGCGACATTTCTGAGGTATTTACCAAAGAAAAGATGAACGTCACCGGCGTGCAAACCCAGTCCATCAAGGGCATTGCCTGGATGACCTTCACCGTCGAAGTCACTGACTCGGGTCGCCTGCATAAGGTGCTGGCGTTGGTGTTGGAGCTGCCCGGCGTACGCTCTGCACGTCGCAAGTAAAAATGGCCTCTAGCCCTTATTAATAAAGGGCAAGTAGCTACATATTTAATAGCATAAATAGATCAATGTCTGTATGACCCACACCTTTCTTTGGCACGACTACGAAACTTTTGGGGCCAACACCCGCAGCACCAGGCCGGCGCAATTTGCAGCCATCCGCACCGATGCTGAACTGAACCCCATCGGGGAGCCGATCATGCTGTATTGCCAGCCTGCCACCGACTTTTTGCCCGAGCCCGAGGCTTGCCTGATTACCGGCATCACACCGCAGGAGTGTCTGGCCAAAGGCATACCAGAGCCGCAATTTGCCGCCCGAATCGAACAGGCTCTGAGTCAGCCCGGCACGGTGGGCGTGGGCTACAACACGATCCGCTTTGACGACGAAATCACGCGCTTCATGTTTTGGCGCAACCTGATTGACCCCTACGCCCGTGAATGGCAGAACGACTGCGGCCGCTGGGATTTGCTCGACGTGGTGCGCACCGCCTACGCCCTGCGGCCTGATGGCATCAGCTGGCCCACCAAGCCGGATGGCAAGCCCAGTTTCAAACTCACCGACCTGACCGCTGCCAATGGCCTGGTGCACGAGTCAGCCCACGATGCCTTGAGCGACGTGCGCGCCACCATCGCCTTGGCGCAGCTCATTAAGCGTGCACAGCCCAAGCTGTTTGACTTCTGCTTTGGCCTGCACAAAAAAGAACGCGTACTGGCCGAGTTGGGCTTGCCCGCCACGCTGTCCAACGCGCGTCCGTTTTGGCATATCTCGGGCATGTTTGCGCCCGAGCGCGGTTGTCTGGCGTTGATGTGGCCGCTGGCCATGCACCCGGGCAACAAGAACGAACTGCTGGCCTGGGATTTGGCGCACGACCCCAGTGAATTAGCCAGCCTGAATGCTGCGCAAATCCGCCAGCGCCTGTTCACCAAGTCAAGTGAACTGCCCGTTGGGCTGAGCCGTTTGCCCATCAAGTCTGTACACCTGAACAAGTCGCCCATGGTCATGAGCAACCTGAAGGTGTTGAACGAGGCCATGGCGCAGCGGTGGGGTGTTGACGTGCCAGCACAACTGCAGCATGCGCTGCGTGCCCGCGACCTGCCCGACATGAGCGCCATCTGGGTTCAGGTCTTCAAGCGCGAAGCAACAAGTCCGGTGGATGTGGACGAAGACCTGTATGGCGGCTTTGTCAGCAACGCCGACCGTCGCCGCCTCAACGACTTGCGCCAGAGCAGCCCGGAGCAGCTGGCTGGTGCACGCCCCGGGTTTGAAGATACCCGCCTGACCGAGCTGCTGTGGCGCTACCGTGCACGCAATTTCCCGCAAACGCTGTCCGCTAACGAACAAGCCCGCTGGGAAGCCCACCGTGCGGCACGCTTGCTTCAAGGCGAGGGCGGTGCGCTCACCATAACCGCCTTGTTTGATCAGCTCGACCAGCTGGCAGAAACCGCAGATGAGCGTGGCGAGGTGATTTTGGGGGCGTTGTACGACTATGCCGAAGGCATTGCACCGTAGACGCTGATACCGTCCACTTTGCGCATACCGCATCGTTGGCGGAGTTCGAAGTGTCGTGTTTCAGTGGTCATGTCACTTTGAACCAAAAGTAACAGCCAGCTGCGTTGATCCCGGGTTTAAAGTGTCAAAAACAAGTGCCGTGCGAAAGGGATCAATCGGTTTGACATGGACTTTGGCGCTATCGGGTTTTGCGGTCACATGGACACTTGCATTTTTCTCGGGCAAGGTCACAAACACGGTCAGTCCCTGAACAGGTATCGGACTTTCTAGTGATACAAATAAGGTCGAATCGTGCCAATCCTGCTGTACCTGCACGGCTTCACGTTGACGCCACCAGGCCGTGATTTCGTCGCCTCTGGCGACCCATAAACGGTCTTTGTAGGTGGCAACCTGGTGCACATAATCTTTCATCGCCAGCAGCATCAAGCCGCCAGGGATGTAGTTTTGCGAGTGCACGGAAAGCAATCCAAAAGCACCACTGCGCACCGTCAAGTCGAGGTCGTAAGCCAGATTCGCTGTCACCTGTTCAGGGGTGAATTTCAAATGTTGAAAATTGATGTCATCACGTTGGGTGCGTGGCAGCACCACCAGTGCTTTGTCGGCAGGAACCCCCGTTTCTGCTTCGGAGAAAAAAGGCAGACGGTCTTCGCTGGCGCTTTCATCTGCTGCATGGTGCATCAGTCCGTGTTTACGCAACAGTGTCTCGGTGGTGTTGTCATAGGATTCTGTGGGGGCTCTGAAACCAGTAGCTTCAGCGATGCGCTGCCCCAAAATGCCTTGCATCTGCTGCTTCATAAAAAGAATGCGTAGCTCTTGCTCACCCACCGAGTCGCCTTTAAAACCGAAATGCACGTCGGCGTGGTAGGCAATCTCGTGGCCACGCGCCATCAAATCACGCACCACATCGGGTACCAAGGCAGCTTCAGAAGTGAGGGAATAAAAAGTGCCTTTAAACCCTTCGCCCTCAAGTTGTTTGGCCAAGCTGACTGCAGACGGAAACTTGTCCTCGGTGTCCATCTCGATCAGATGGGACGCGACATAGCCGCGCGGCCAAGCTGATTTGTAAGCCTGAGGTTCCCGACGCAACCAGGCGATGCTGGCATCAAGCACCAGTTGTACATCTTTGTTGTAGGGCCAGGCCGTGTCAGGAAATGAAAAATACACCAGGCGGCTGTTGGCGGTTTCATCAAACGCCATGATGCCATTGGCCTCGTTCTCCATGCTGCGCGACCAGTCCATGACCACCGAAGCCACGTGGTCGGCTTCGATGCGCAGCACGGATTCTTTGGTTGACACCATGGACATGCGCCGACCGGCAGGAATCGGCCATGTGACGGGGCCATCGCCAAAGGGCATAAAAAAAGAATCTTCGGTGGCTGGGAAAAAACCATGCGCCCGGACGTGAAAGGTGTTTTGCAAAAAATTCAAGCCCACATCCTGTCCTTGTGCATCGCGCGACCCCACCAGTCCAGTAGCCAGCAAATTACCACCTTGTGCACTAAAGCGCTCAATGGCCTGACGCTCCTGCGGGTCAAGCGCAATGGCGGTGGGCAAGATCAGGGTGCCGGGCTGAAGCCCTGCCAGGAGTTGCGCACGCGTGACCGCAAACGCCGAGGGGCCGTATTTTTTTAGATAGATGCGCCAGCGCTTGACAGTTTGCTCGTAATACTGATTTTGGGAGCGCAGGTATTGGTCTGTGGTTGGGCTGGCATACAGATACAAAGCTTGATTTGGCGATGCCAAAGCCCAAGCGCATGAGGCACTGATGACCCAACCCATCAACACGATGGAGCGTAAACATTGAAAAATAGTTGACTTGAATGGGGGCTGCATCTCAAAATTTTCCCTTTGCAAGCTGGTCTTCAAACTGGAGCAGCCACGTGTGTTTGCCGACGGTTGGTGTTTTCAGGATGATGGCGGCGCGCCAAGCATCTTGGTTGATGACAGTGGGTACTTTGTCGCTTTTCTTGAGAGCTTGCAAACGAACGCGTGAGTTAAGGCGTGGCAGATTGACCCAGATGCTCAAGGGCTCGGAGGTCTTGGCCTGATGCGTGACATCTACACTCAACAAGTATCCCTTTGGTTGAGGTTCCAAAGCCGCAGACACGCCATCGCGATCACGCCACCATTGCGCTATTTGGTGTGCTGATGCCATCCAGGCACGAGCGCGCATGGTGGCCATTTTTTCAAAAATGCGCTGACGTTGTGCCGGGATCAGCAGGGTCTGAGAAGGTATTCGTACGACGGACAGACCTCCCATGCGCACGGATAGGTCTAATCCCGCCAGAAAATTATCCAAACTCTCATCGGGTTCCCCCTCTGCAACCGCTTCTTCGGGCCCCATCAGAGTGCGTGGCAAAACGATGGTTTGCGCAAGGCCGGAGGCATCTCGGTTGGCCACAACCGGCAAGCTGCTGTCGGTAACTTCCATGAAAGCCAGGAAATTGCCGAATTGACGTTCTGCCGCCAGGCGCTGGGTGGTGCTGTCATAGGCATCCATGGGAACAGAAAAACTGGCGGGACTGGATACGGCAATACCTGCATCTGCAAGTTGCGTTTGCATCTTGTCCATGCGTTCGGATTGAGTGGTTTCAGGTTGCCCATCAAAGCCCTCAAACTGGTCACCAAAATAGCCAATTTCGTGACCTTGTGCCTTGATTTTTTTAATGAACGGAGCAGCTTTGACAATGTTGCTTCCCAAGACGTAATAAGTTGCCAGGCCATGCATTTTTTTGTAGGTGTATCCAAGTTCAATTTCCAGTTTGTCAACTTGCTCAGCGGCTTGAATCGCCAGCAGCAAGCCACCCTGGTAAGGATGAGGCCAGGCACCGACGTAGGCCTGCGGTTCCCGCATAAGCCACGAGAAAATGTCATGGGTAACAGAGGCCAATTGTTTGGGGTCGGAGCGTAACCAGTTTTGTTCCGGGTATCCGATGGTAATTGAGCGCGAGTGTTGCCCTGAAGGCATGAGACGTTCGTTGAAAGCTATCAATCCAGCTGGTTTTTTGGCATCAAAACTGCGTGACCAACTCATAATTTGCGCCCCTTCCTGCCGACCCACCAGCCTCAGGGGAAGTTGGTGCGGCACACGTTCGAGCCAAACCCTGGTGCCAGCCAAAAGGCTGTGCGAGATGGGGGTATCACCATGCACCATCATGAAAGTGTCGTCTATTTCGGCTTCGGTGTTGCCGACCACGTCAACATCCAGCACGTCTCGCATGAATGCGAAACCGATCGATTCCCCTGACTCGGCATAAGCGGCGGTTAACCAGGTGGACAAAACAGCGCCACCGCGGTTGCGCCATTGCAAAACAGCTTGCTTCTCAGCCTCGCTCATCACCACGGTAGAGGGCAACAACAAGATACCGGAAGTAGGAGCTTGGTCAATTTCTTTGGCGTTGGTGAGGCGTGAAAACGGTAATTTGTGGGTGCGGAAGTAATTTTCCCAGACGCGGATTCCGGTGGTCGGGTCTGCGCCCAATTTCATTAAATGTGCTTGAGAAGCAAGAGAGGCATAGAGCCAGACGCGAACCGATGCCGGATTTACTGGCTCTGATTTCTGGCGTACTGGTCTTTGGATGCGCTTTTGCTTGCTGGCCGCATGAATAACCCTGGACTGGCTTTTGGTGGTTGTTGCGCTTGCGTCAGGGCTGAGAATGGTTGCCGTATTCTGAAGCACTCCGTTGGCTTGTGGCCATGAACTGCAGGCTGAAAGTGCAAATGCCACTATCAACATGAAAAGCTGCAAAGCTACCCTGCTAGTGCAGTGTTGCATGCTTGACGGCACATTTAAAACCGATGGATTATTGGCTCTGGCTAGGCGCAAACCACAGCGATACCCGCAGGTATCGCGCGGATTTGCAACAACGCCAGGGGCAAAAAGACATGGTTTTAAGTGCCGGATAGCGTGCAACACTGCACTAGTAGTTTGTTTCATCAAAAACGATACAAAGTGAAATTAAAGAATTTTTTTTTGCCAGGCTAGGCCAGAGGAGGCGACAAAGCCGTAGCTATGGCAACGACGAACAACAACGCTAGTCTGGAAAATTCATCGATTTCATTTTGTAACCGTTTTGATGAAATGAACTACCAGTCACTGTTTTAGGGCTTATTCAAAAATAACATGCACATTTGACTCGCCAACTTTGGGCGCACTGCGTCGTTGCAAATCGCTTGTGCAGCAGAGCTGCACGGCACGCTTTGCGCCTCGCATTGCATCCCAAATCCGGCGGCCAAATGTACAGCTTATTCATGAACAAGCCCTTAGTGTTGTTTGATATCTGCAGTTCTACTGAACTTTGTTAGCCACGTGTCTTGGTGGCATACGAGGACAGCAGTTGGTCTTTGTCCTGCCAAAGCTGGTTGACCCAGTTTTGGCACAGCTCGCGCCGGGCTGCTTCGGTCTGGACTGCATCATTCGGCAAACGTGGCACAGGCAGGGTGCGGACATGCACCCGCACCTGTCGAACATGTCCCTGTAAAAATTGCAAAAATGAGGGTCTTCCGTCAGGGTAGGCAATGGTCACATCCAGCACCGCGCCAAATTTCTCGCCCATGGCATCCAGCGCCAGCGTGATGCCACCCGCTTTGGGTTTGAGCAGGTGTTGGTAGGGGGATTGTTGGCGCTTATGCTTGGCTGCAGTAAAGCGCGTCCCTTCCAGAAAATTCATTACGCTGGTGGGTACTAATGCGTATTTCTCGCAGGCGGCGCGGGTGGTGGCTGCATCTTGGCCACGCTCTTCGGGGTGCTGGCGCAAATAGGCTTCACTGCGCCGACGCATGAACGGGAACTCCAGCGCCCACCAGGCCAGCCCCATGATGGGTACCCAGATCAGCTCTTTTTTCAGAAAGAATTTCAGCAGGGGAATGCGCCGGTTGAACACGTGCTGCAGCACCAGGATATCCACCCAACTCTGGTGGTTGCACACCACCAGATACCACTGGCGTGGACTGAGGCTCTCCATGCCCGTCACGTCCCAGTCGAGCTTTTGCGTCAGCCGCATCCAGCCGCTGTTGCCCGCAATCCAGGCCTCGGCTATGCGCAGCAGCAGCGGGTCAATCCACAAGCGCACGTGCTTGAACGGCAGCAATAATTTGATGATCGATACCGCCAGCAAAATGGGTACCCAAAACAGGATGTTGAGCAGCATCAAAGTGCTGGCAATCAAGCCTAGCAAGGGGGCGGGAAGGGCAGAAAGCATGAATAAGGGGGAGGATGAATGATTGCGACTGCCGCCAAGTCCTTAAGTCAAGCTCTCGGTGCCGCCGATTTGCCGCGCATGTTGGCCAATTTCGACCAGCAAAGATTCTGCTGCCTGCGCCCGCATGGACAAGGGTTCAAAGTATTTGTCAGCCGAATACGACATGAACAAGGGACGATTTTTTTCGGTGCTGAGCACATAACCCATCGACCAGTCGGTAAAGTGACGTTTTTCAATTTCTGATGCGCTCAAAACAACCGAACGAGAGTGCCGCGCGTCGCGCATAATTTTGGCGTAAGTGGTGTGCACCGCCATGCGATCACCCTCCAAGGCCTGAAAAAAATAGCCGTCCGACATGACCAGTAAGCCAGTGATGCCGCTTTCAATGTTGTTGTGGCGTGATTTTTGCAAAATTTCCCGCATATCCATGGGACCGAAGTTGGGGGCGACTTTGCTGGCGTATATCAATCGAACGAGGATGGTCATGGTGTTCTCCGCTTTTAAAAATGTTCCTGAACCCAAATAATCCATTAGGCTGCACTTCGTGCCTGCATGATGCCTGGCGGTTGATTTGCGGCCATTTTGCCCGTCCGTTCGTCGACCATAGCTACGGCTATGCACGCCTCTCGGCCAGTCAAACTGCCTCGCAACTCACCTCGCCATGCATTCATGCCCTATTGGATTGTTTGGGTTGAATGCTACACGATGGTGCGTCTTTTCGGAGAAGATGGCGCTATCAACACCACAGACTTAACCTAACGTCAACCTGTCCGGGTGGCACTGGTTGGTTATGGCGGCGCTGGCCGCATTTCTCGCGACCCCTTGGTTTCAGGAGTGCCAACTTTACAGATCAACTGCATTGTGATCCGTTAAACGCAGGCGATGGCGCAAGACTGACCAGGCGTGCGCTAATTGGTGCAAGTGACCAAAGTGTGGTCAGACCCAGCCATTAATCTGGTGCTGATTGCTACCCCCAACGACAGTCAATTAACGTGAAACAACGCCCACAGCCGACAAGAATGGCGTGTCGTAGGGCCGACTTCAGTCGGCCATGGCGGGTTGAAACCCGCCCTACGCAGGGCACGCGTGTTTCATGCTTTGGGGTGTCCTTGTTGAACATGGACGTTAGAGGTGGAATGACCTCCCGGCGCTGGACAGAATGTAGGGGACGCAAACAAATGCGACTGCACTGACTGACATGAAGGTGCCTGAAATGATGGCGAGGTACTGACCGATAAATTCTTTGATATCAGAGTTCATGGTGTTTTTTTTGAGATGAATGAAGTTGAGTTGGGTGAATCTTCGGTGCTTTGTGCTTGCTTGCCATCGTGTTTTACGCACGGTGACGGCTGCAACACAACGGTTACAACTGTAGGCAATCGGGTTAGCACGCGTTGTTGGTGGGGTTGATCAACGTCATACCTTGCCCTTGCTGCAGGCATGAAATACGCCTAAACCGTACACTCAGCGCACTTTTTTTCACTGGTTGACCATCCATGAACGCCCTTGTTGACGTCTCTTTTTTTCCACGCCACGCTAAGCCGTTAAGCAGTTACCGCAAGTTCTGGGCGACACGCTTTGGCACGGCACCGTTCTTGCCCATGAGCCGTGCAGAGATGGAAAAACTGGGCTGGGACAGCTGCGACATCATCATCGTCACCGGCGATGCCTATGTGGATCACCCCAGCTTTGGCATGGCGGTGATCGGCCGCATGCTGGAAAACCAGGGTTTTCGGGTTGGCATCATCGCCCAGCCCGACTGGCAAAGCGCCGAAGCGTTCAAAGCCTTGGGCAAACCCAATCTTTTTTGGGGTGTGACCGCAGGCAACATGGACAGCATGATCAACCGCTACACCGCAGACCGCAAAATCCGCACCGATGATGCCTACACCCCTGGCGATGTGGCAGGCAAGCGCCCAGACCGCGCTGCCATCGTGTACAGCCAGCGCTGCCGTGAGGCGTTCAAAGATGTGCCCGTGGTGTTGGGCGGCATCGAGGGCAGTCTGCGGCGCATTGCGCACTATGATTATTGGAGCGACAAGGTCAGGCGCAGTATTGTGGTAGATGCCAAATGCGACCTGCTGCTGTATGGCAACGCCGAGCGCGCCATTGTGGAAATTGCCCACCGTTTGAGCCGCCGCGAGCCCATTGAGCAGATCACCGACGTGCGCGGCACAGCCTTTGTGCGCCGCACCGACGACGCCACGCGGCTAGGCTGGTTTGAGATGGATTCCACCGAGGTAGACGCGCCCGGCAGCGTAGAACCCCACCTCAACCCCTACCAGACCACCAGCGAGCAGGCCGCTGAGCAGGGCAGCAGCTGCGCTAAACAAGACGCTACCATGGCGCAGGTTGCTACTGAAAAAGAAGCTGCTAGCGCACGTATTACAAGGGCTGCAGGGCAAAATGACCTTAAAAAAGTGCTGGCTGCTGATGTTGCGCCGATCAGCTTTGTGCGCAACCCCGCCTTGCCCACACGGGTTGGCAAACAGCAGTTGCCGCCGCGTGACCGCACGGTGATCCGCCTGCCCAGTTTTGACGCGGTCAAGTCTGATGCGGTGCTCTATGCCCATGCCAACCGCGTGCTGCATCTGGAGACCAACCCCGGCAACGCCCGCGCGCTGGTGCAAGCGCATGGCGAAGGCAGCACCGCCCGCGACGTGTGGCTGAACCCGCCGCCGATTCCGCTGACCACCGCAGAGATGGATCAGGTGTTTGACCTGCCTTATGCACGTGCACCGCACCCCAGCTACGCCGATGAGAACGGCAGCCATGACCACGCCACCAAAATTCCGGCGTGGGAGATGATTCGCTTTTCCATCAACATCATGCGCGGCTGCTTTGGCGGCTGCACGTTTTGCAGTATTACCGAGCATGAGGGGCGCATCATCCAGAGCCGCTCCGAAGACTCGATCATCAAAGAGATTGAAGACATTCGCGACAAGGTCAAAGGCTTCACCGGCACGATTTCTGACCTGGGCGGGCCGACTGCCAACATGTACCGCCTGGGCTGCAAAAGCCCCGAGATTGAAGCCGCGTGCCGTAAACCCAGCTGTGTTTACCCCGGTATTTGCCAAAACCTGGGCACCGACCACCACCCCTTGGTTCAGATTTACCGCCGTGGCCGTGCCTTGAAGGGCATCAAAAAAATCCTGATTGGCTCCGGCGTGCGCTACGACCTGGCGGTGCAAAGCCCCGAGTATGTGAAAGAGTTGGTGCAGCACCATGTGGGCGGCTACCTCAAAATCGCACCCGAGCACACCGAACAAGGGCCATTGTCCAAAATGATGAAGCCCGGCATGGGCACTTATGACAAGTTCAAGACACTGTTTGACAAGTTCAGCGCAGAGGCTGGTAAAAAACAGTTTTTGATTCCCTACTTCATAGCCGCCCACCCTGGCACCAGCGACGAAGACATGATGAACCTGGCCATTTGGCTGAAGAAAAACGGTTTTCGTGCTGACCAGGTGCAAACCTTCTACCCCAGCCCGATGGCCACCGCCACGGCGATGTACCACACCGACCTGAACCCGCTCAAAGGCATTCACCGCGATGACCGGGCCGAGAAAGTAGACGTGGTGCGCGGTGAAAAACGCCGCCGTTTGCACAAGGCTTTTTTGCGCTACCACGACCCCAATAACTGGCCACTGTTGCGTGAAGCTTTGAAGGCCATGGGGCGAGCAGACTTGATTGGCAACGGCAAGCACCATTTGATTCCGACTTTTCAGCCCTTGGTGGACGGCAGCTACACCAGCGCGCGGCGAAAAAACTCCACCGTGTCGGAGCCCAAGACCTTTAAAACCATGCGTGTGGGCAGCACGCCTAAGCCAGGTCAGTTATTGACTCAGCACACCGGTTTGCCGCCGCGTGCCACTGGCAAAGTCCCCTCAAAAAACTTCAACAACCACCGACCACGCTGAATCAGCTTTGGATTGGGATGCCGCGCTGCAGTTGAATGTTGGCGCACAGGCCGCCGCTGCTGGCATTGGTGAGCACAAAAGTGCCGCCCATGCGCGACACTGTTTTGTCCACAATCGCCAGCCCAAGCCCGGTGCCTTTGGCCTCGGTGCGGGCCGCTTCACCACGGAAAAAAGGCGTGGTCAGTTGCTTGAGCTGTTCGGCAGCTACACCGATGCCGTGGTCACGCACGCGCAGCAGCACTTGCTTGTCTTGATACCGTGCAGAGATGTCAATCTCGGCCATGCCGGTGTCGATGGATTTGCCATATCTGACAGCGTTCTCCAGCAAGTTGGTGATGACCCGCTGCAGTTCAACCGCATCGGCCAGCGCCAGCAAATGGGCTTCCATGGCAATTTTGAAGACCACGTCATTGCGTTTGCGCATGTTGGTTACACAGGCTTGAACCGTGTTGTTGAGCGACACTGGCACCAGCTGGATGTTGTTGCCAGGGCGGGCGTAGTCCAGAAACTTGTCGATGATGGCATCGAGCTGTTCAATGTCGATCGCCATGCCTGCGCGTGCTTGCTCATCAGGCACGCTCAACTCGGTTTCAAGTCGCAAGCGTGCCAACGGGGTGCGCAAATCGTGCGAGATGCCCGCCAGCATCACCGCGCGGTCTTCCTCGATCTTGGCCAATTTTTGTGTCATGCGGTTAAAACCCACATTCACGGCGCGTATTTCGTTGGTGTTCACGGTTTCATTAAGCACACTGGCTTCGAAATCACCTTCACGGATGCGGCTGGCTGCATACGAGAGGTCTTTCAGTGGTCGGTTGATCAACCGGGCGATAAAGGCGGCACCAGTCAGCGACAAAGCGGCAGCGCTGGCCAACCAGATCAGCCAGATGCGTCCGGCTGGTTGGTCGAACCGGTCGCGGTTGGTTTGCAGCCAATAGTGGTCTTTATCAATGGTGAAGCCAATCCACAGGCCTTCGACGTTGTTGACCCGGCTGGCCACCAGCGTGTTCGGCCCCAGCTGACGTTTGAGTTCATCGGACACGTATTGCCCCAGATGTTCGATGTCCAGTGGCTCTGCAATGTCTTTCGGTTCACGCGGCACGATCACCACGTGTTCCTGGTCTTTCATGGTTTTGAACAGTGATACCCGGGTAATGGCATCGGAGTGCATGACCGCCGCACGGCTCAGGTTGACCAGCGAGGCAATCTGGCGGGCCGTTTGAATTGAACGCGGCTCGGCCTCAAGTTCGTGCAAGGTTTCAGTCCAGGTCCAGACACTGCAGATCAACAACAAGACCAGCAGTACAAACGTACGCCAAAACAGGCTCAACCCTCTTTGGGGTGCGGGTTCAAGCTCATTGTCTTCAGTTGGGGTGAGCAGATTGAAAGGGTTACTGATTTCCATCGGGTACAAACACGTAGCCTACTCCCCACACCGTCTGGATATAACGTGGTGCGGTGGCATCTTCTTCGATCAATTTACGCAGGCGCGAGACCTGCACATCCAGGCTGCGGTCAAAGGGTTCAAAGTCGCGCCCACGCGCCAGTTGTGCCAGCTTCTCGCGTGACAGGGGTTGCCTGGGATGGCGTACCAAGGCCTTGAGCATGGCAAATTCTCCTGTGGTCAGGGTAAGCTCATCCTTATCCTTATGCAAGGTACGCGCAGCAAGGTCAAATTTGAAAGGCCCGAAGACCACAGACTCCACCTCACCCGATGGGGCACCTGGCATTTCTGTGGGGGGGCGACGGCGCAACACGGCATGAATACGGGCCAACAATTCGCGCGGGTTAAATGGCTTGCTCAGGTAGTCGTCTGCACCCACCTCCAGGCCGACGATGCGGTCAATGTCCTCGCCCTTGGCGGTGAGCATGATGATGGGGGTGCGGTCATTAGCACCGCGCAGACGACGACAGACCGACAGTCCGTCTTCACCTGGCATCATCAAGTCCAGCACAATCAAATCCACGGGCTCGCGCAGCAGCACACGGGTGAGTGCCTTGCCGTCTTCGGCTTGTAGCACTTCAAAGCCTTCTTGCATGAGGTAGCGGCGCAGCAAGTCTCGAATGCGGGCATCATCGTCCACCACCAGAATTTTGTCGACGCGCTCAGGGTTTGTTGCCATAGCCAGTTCCTGTCAATTTGTAACAAAAGCGATTTTGCGTGGTTCACCTTAAGAAATGGTAAGTTTTTTTGCGCATTGACAAGCTGTTACAAATTATCAACACTCGAACTATTCCAGTTTCAGAAAATTTAGTCATGAAAATCACTTCAAAAGTAATAGCTACAGGTGTTGTATTTTTCTGGGCACAGGCGGCTTTTTCGCAACATGTTTTAGCACCGGCACAGGTTACCCAGCTTGTGACACTTTCAGCCAGTGCCAGTATGCAAGTGCCGCAGGATGTGCTAACGCTGTCATTGACTACCCAGCGCGAAGGCGTAGAGGCGCAACTCGTGCAAAGCCAGCTCAAGGCGGCGCTGGATGCGGCGCTGACCCTTGCCAAACGTGAGGTTCAAAGCAGTGAACTGGAAGTGCACACCGGGCGTTTTGGGCTGTTGCCACGGTATGACCGCAATGGCAAGCTGACGGGATGGCAGGGCTCGGCCGAACTGGTGTTGCGCGGCAGTGACTTTGCACGTTTGGGTGAAGTCGCTGGTCGCTTGAACACCTTGACCGTGGCCAATGTCAGCTTTGGTTTGACACCGCAACAACGTCAAAACGCACAGTCGCAGGCCCAAGGCCAGGCGATTGCGCAGTTTCGCCAGCGGGCCAGCGCCATCGCGGAAAGTTTTGGGTTCAAGTCTTACACCCTGATAGAGGCGCAAGTGGGGTCGGATGACGCGGAGGGTCTACGGCCACCAAGGATGGCGATGAGCGCACGCTCCTTGGCTGCCGACGCACCTGTGCCCCTGGAAGCCGGGGTGAGCACCGTCTCGGTGACCGTGTCCGGCAGCGTACAACTGCATTGAGCTATCGTGGCCATGGCTGACTTCTCACCCCTTGCTGCCCTGAAACGCATGACCACCGGCGGTGCATCGACTGCACCCACCATGCTCGGGCGGTTCGAACTCAAGCGGCTGCTGGGGCAGGGTGCGCAATCCAAAGTCTGGCTGGGGTTTGACCCCCGGCTGGAACGTGAAGTGGCCATCAAGGTCATGAAGCCGGTGCAGGGCCCGGCAGCCTCGGTGTTGGCGCAATGGTTGCAGGAGGCCCGCAATGTCAGCCGTCTGACGCACCCTAACATCGTGCCGGTTTTTGAGGCCGACGTGCACGACCAGCAGCCCTACCTGGTGTTCGAGTATGTGCCAGGCCAAACTCTGGCGCAGTTGTTGGTCAGTCAGGGGGCTTTGCCGCCCAAACAGGCCGTGGCCTTGATGCTCGATGTGCTGGGTGCCTTGAGCGCGGCGCATGCGGCAGGCGTAGTGCACCGCGACCTGAAACCTTCCAACGTGCTGGTGGACGACGCGGGCCGCGCCCGTGTGATGGACTTTGGCATTGCCCATCGCATCAGCGCTGACGCCGACCAAACCACAAGCACAACAGTGGCGGGCACACCGGCCTACATGGCTCCAGAGGCCGCACGTGGTGCGCCGGTGTCGCCGGTCATGGATGTGTATTCCGCCGGGCTGATGCTGGCCGAGCTGTTGTGGGGCAAGCCCCTTCAGCCCAACACCGATGCTTACAGCGCCATCTACCGTGCCGCGTATGAACCTCTGGCCTTGCCACCAGCCTTGCTCAGGCAACTTGACGATAGCCTGCGTGCCATCGTGCTGCGGGCTCTCACACCGGACGCAGACCAGCGCTACCCCAGCAGCGATGTTTTTCTGGCAGCCCTGCAAATCTGGCAGGCACAGCAAAGCGCTGCGTTGGCTCCTGCGCCGGCCTCGGAAGGTGATCAAAACAGCACACTTGATTTTTTGCTGCGCCGCATGCGCAGCAAGACCGATTTTCCAGCCCTGTCGTCGTCGGTCGCCCACATCCAGAGCATGGCGGTATCAGACAAGGAAAGCATCAGCAGCATCACCAATGAAATTTTGAAAGATGTGGCGCTGACCAATAAATTGTTGAGACTGGTCAACAGTGCCCACTATGCCCGTGGTAGCAGTATTGGCACGGTGTCGCGCGCGGTGAGTCTGGTGGGCTTTAACGGCATTCGCAACATGGCGTTGAGCCTGGTGTTGTTGGAGCACATGCAGGACAAAGCCAACGCCAACTTGCTTAAAGAAGAGTTTTTGCGTGGCTTGATGGCGGGCTCTATTGCCTCCGAGCTGGCAGGCACCACCGCAGAGGGCGAAGAAGCTTTTATTGGGGCTTTGTTCCAGAACCTGGGGCGCATGCTGGCGCAGTTTTATTTTCCGGAAGAAGCCGTCAGTATCCGCGCCCTGGTGAATGCGCCCAAAGAAGCCATGAGTGAACCTGCCGCTGCCAACCGCGTGCTGGGCATCAGTTTTGAGGCGCTCGGCATGGGGGTGGCCAAAGCCTGGGGTCTGCCCGAGGGCATTCAGCGCTGCATGCAGCCGACAGCCGGCGCACCGCCGAGCAGGGTGTCTGCAGAAACACCGGAACGCTTGCGCTGGACGGCGCGAGCCGCCAACGTGATGGCCGATGCCATGCTGCATGCAGACCCGAACCATGTGGACGAACATCTTGACCAGGCCGCCAAACAGTTTGGCAAGACACTGGGTTTAAGCGTCAGCCAGGTCAAGACCGCCACCACCTCTGCGCGCAAAAAACTGGTGGAGTTGGCGCAGGCGATGGATATCAAAGTGCAGCAAAGTTCCAAAGCGGCTCTATTGCTCAAAAATCCTCAAGACCTGTCTGTGCCACTTTCAACCGAGGCTTCGCGCCACAACGACATGTTGAACCGCAGTGCGCTGGAAGCCACCCAAACGGCTTCGGCTGTCGCACGGCCTGACCTTCAAGCCACGTCAAACACCAATACAGTAGCCCCTGGGCATGTGGCTGAAACCTTGGCGGCTGGCATACAAGACATCACCAATGTGATGGTCGAAGACTTCAAACTTAGCGACGTATTGCGCATGATCCTGGAGGCCATGTTTAGGGCGCTGGATTTTCACCGCATCATTTTTTGTATGCGAGACCCGAAAACTGACACACTGACTGGTCGCTTTGGTCTGGGTGACGGGGTGGAAGGCGTTGTCAAGTTGTTCTGTGTTCCCCTGCGCGGAACTGGTAAGCCAGATCTGTTTGCCACTATTTGTGCCAAAGGATCTGATACATTGATCAGCGATGCCAGCGACCCGCGTCTGTCAGAGCGCTTGCCGCCGTGGTATCACAGGTTGTTCAATGCGCCCACATTCCTGATCCTGCCACTGGTCATCAAAGGTAAGCCTTTCGGGTTGATTTATGCCGACAAAGTCGATTCAGGCGGCTTGAAAATTGATGAGAAAGAATTGGCTTTGTTGCGCACGTTGCGCAATCAGGCTGTCATGGCATTCAAGCAATCATCGTGATTTTTAAGACAAGACAATAGGCTCTGGCGCAGTGTTTCAGGCTGTCCGGCACTTAAGGGGGCAAGCGAGAATAACTTGAACAGTTCGGCCGTGCTGACAAGCGCAATGCGTTGTTGCAAACCGCTTGTGTAGCCAGCTACACCGCGCGGTTTGCGTCTAGCCTAGCACTTGCCATCACGACCTCCTTTGTCCAAGTTATTCTCGCTTGTCCCCTAAGACCATGTCCTTTTGCCCTTGGTTGTTGTGGCAACTCCGAGCGATACCTATGGCTATCGCTGTGGTCGGATTGCAGCCGATGTACCAAAAGTCCGACAGCCTCATAGCCAGAGGGTCAAAAAACCATCGACCTTAAGCCAAACAATTCATTAGGGCATGAATGCATGGCGAGGTGAGTTACGAGGTAGTTTGGCTGGCCGAGAGGCGTTCATGGTCGTCGCCATGAACAACGAACGGACGGGCAAAAAGGCCGCAAATCACGCCGTCAGGCATCATGCAGGCACAAAGTGTTACCTAAGCCGGACAAGCCGGAACCAAAAAGGCAACACAAAACCTCGGTCGTGCGCAAGATTTTTGGACGTTCAGCCGATTTACGTCCCCGCAAATGTTCTTGGGTTGACCAAGAGAAAGTTTGTAACCCATTGGGTTTAAAGGCATTTTGCCCATGGCGAAATAATCGCCGGATTCATTTTGACACATCAGAATTCTTCGCAGGAAATGTGAAGACTGAACTTGTTAGAGACTAATGGATTATTTGGGTTTAAATGAACCGTCAAGCGTGCGACGCCGTATCAGTAAAAACCAAATTTTTATCACTATTGTCTGCTCAAAAGTCGAACAAAATCAATTGCTTAGGGCTTGTTCGTGAATAAGCTGTACATTTGGCCGTCGGATTTGGGATGCAACGCCGCAGTGCGCCCAAAGTTGGCGAGTCAAATGTGCATGTTATTTGTGAACAAGCCCTTAGAGATGGGTAGTGGTTCTTTTTGAAAGTCATCGGCCTGCAAGGCGCATGAAACCTGGGTTTTCTCGAAAACCGAGACCGACAAAATCTGTAAACAAGTGTAGAGCGAGGATTTCAGTTGCAGCTCCTTTTTGACAATAGCGATCAGAACGTAGGTGGCGATCGCGCACCAGATTTGCGTCTTCACCGCGTTCTCACTATTACCCAAAAACTTCTTTATTCGCAGATGCTGCTTGATCCACTTGAAGAACAATTCCACCTGCCAGCGGTTCTTGTAAAGCTGGGCAATCACCGGCGCAGGCAGAGCCGTGTTGTTGGTCAAAAAAATCAGCGTCTTGCCCGTGGCATTCTTGAATCGCACCCGA
>Ga0210025_1002097_pt1 | contig 20213 bp, 14 predicted proteins | sample CryGeyme20150102_FD_183989 | JGI IMG/M metagenome (GOLD analysis project Ga0210025, IMG submission 183989) | Groundwater microbial communities from Crystal Geyser aquifers in Utah, USA - Crystal Geyser metaG 2015-0102 (SPAdes) (version 2) | ecosystem: Environmental > Aquatic > Deep subsurface >...
AAGAAAAGAGTATCCTGTATGTAAGCCGGTGAGCCAAAAGCGGAGCGGCTCACCTGCTTACATACAGATAAGCGAAGAACCTTGTCGAACGAATGAATTAGAAAACCCGCTTTGCGGGTCGAATTTTTATTAAAAACTATGCAAATAATATTATTTACAATTCCGGCAACGGACCCTATTCCAGCGCGAGTTTGAACTCGTGCATTTTAAACAAGGTTAATCGAAAGCAAAATTAGTGAGAGAGCGTTTGCTCCAAACAGGATTTATTTAATTGTTGCGAGAGAATACTCGCATTTTTTTTAGGCACGAGTAAATACTCGCACCATCTTTGGGGGATATTCAATTAAAACCGAAAATATTAAAAAATAGCCAGAATTTCTTCTTCAGTTAATCCTGTTAGTTCAGCAATTAAAGAAACAGATAAACCTTTTTTATAAGCATTTTGGGCAAGTTCAATCTTTTCTTCCATCTTGCCTTCCATCTTGCCTTCAAGTTTAGCGGTTTCGATAACATTATAATTATCACGATAGCGTTTTAGGCTTTCTTGGTAATTTTTGCGGTCTGTTTTGGGCAGGTTTTCTAATTTGGCAGTTTCAATCAGTTTCATGAAAATATGCTCCTTTAGGTTTTCAGGAATGTGTTCTAGCGATTCTAAGTTTCTAAATAGATAGACCCATTTTTCAAAATGAGTGTGCAACTCTTTCGCTTTCTTTTGGAATTTAGGTAATTCTACATAGATAAACGTGAGTTTAGGATAAAAAATTTCATGGGTTTCACTATCGTGAAGTTTGATATTGTAGAAATACTTGTTCTTGTTTTCGTTAGTCTTATCCATTTCAAAATCTAAGAGTGCGATAGTATAAACTGCTTGGAGTTCATAATTCCAATTCTGTTTGCGCTTTCCCTGTTTTTGAATAAGAAAGGATGAATAATAAACGGTTCGGTCAACAAAAAAGGTTTGCTTAGCACGTTGCAGTTCTACAATAAAGTGTTCTCCGTTTTCATTGGTGCAATACACATCATAAATCGCATTTCTGTCTTCAGGGTTAAAGCCTAAGCGTTCTGTATTTTGAAAATGTATCTCTGTGATAGGCCCTTGTTCATCTTTAAGCAGTGAATTTAGGAAATCAAGGAGGAATTCTTTGTTTGCTTCATCGCCGAAAAGCTTTTTGAAGCCGAAATCCGTAAGCGGATTCATGTATAAGGAAGATTCTTTTTTCATGTTTTGCGTTCAATCAAATTAATTTTCCTATAAGACGCTTGATACCCAAAAATCTTCCCAATAAATTAAAAAAAGTTTAATTCTGCTTTAGCTATAAAATAGCGACATAGCGACAGCGTCCACGCTGGTGCTTAAGAAAAAAGAGTAAGCGTCCTCGCTTACAACAGTAAAAAAGAACGAATGGTGTATAAAGAAATAATGGATTGCTATGCATAATCCATTTTGTAAAGCGGATGTCAGCGAGGACGCTGACGTTAGATTTAAGAAGCACCTGCGAGGACGCAGGCGCTATGAATTAGCTATGAATTAATATTTGGGGTGATTGTTAAGGCTAGAGAATAAGCCCTAACAATGATAAAAATAGTTTTTATTTCAATTCTTCAATTTCTTTTTCAGAAAGTCCGGTTAGTTTAGAAATAAGCGGAATAGGTAAGCCTTCTTTTTTAGAAAGTATTGCAACTTCAATTTTATTTTCTAGTTTACCCTCGGCTTTGCCTTCGATCTTGCCCTCAGCTTTGCCATCTTCATACCCAAAAAATTTAGCCGAATCAATCACATTTCTATTATCGCGATAACGCTTTAGAGTCGTTTCGTATTCGCTAAGCTCGTAGTCTTTTAAATTAATGAGTTTTGCTTTTTCTAAGAGTTCCATGAAAATCCTGTCGTTTAAAAGTTCAGGGATGCTTTGAAGTGATTCCATGTTGCGAAATAAATAAACCCATTTATCAAAATGTGTGTGTATTTGTTCCACATGTTTCTTGAATTTAGGTAATTCCAGATAGACAAACGTAAATTTTTCATAAAAAAGTTCACCACTATCAACGTTTAGTAATTTTACTTTATGATAAAACTTATCGGATTGAATATCGGTTCTATCCATAATAAAATCAAGGAGCGAAATGATATAGAGTGGTTTGAGTTCATAATTCCATTCAGTGCCTTTTCTTCCTTGTTTTTGAATCAGAAATGAACTGTAATACACGGTTCGGTCTTTAAAGTGAACTTGCTGTGCTCGCTGAATTTCAACAACGAATTGCTCGCCGTGTTCGTTAATGCAATACAGATCGAAAACCGCCACTCGGTCGTCTTTTGTTATTCCTAACTGTTCGGTATTCATAATCGTAATATCGGTAATCACCTGATGATTTTCTTTAAGCATGGTGTTTAGAAAATCAATAAGAATATTTTTGTTGGATGGTTCACCGAACAACTTTTTAAAAGCAAAGTCGGTGAGAGGGTTCATATAAACGGACATAGTTTTCTCGTTAATTCATGTTTTTTTAAGAGAGACGCTTGAAACCCGAAAATCTTCCTAAGAATTTTAAAAAGTTTAATTCTGCTTTAGCTATAAAATAGCAACATAGCGACAGCGTCCACGCCGGTGCCTAAGAAAAAAGAGTAAGCGTCCTCGCTTACAACCCTAAAAAAGAACGAATGGTAAGTAAAGAAATAATGGTTGCTTTGCAGAATCCATCTTATAAAACGGTTGTCGGCGAAGACGCTGACGTTAGATTTTTAAAGCACCTGCGATGACGCAGGCGCTATGAATCCACCCAGTTGCTATTTACAGCAATTTTAATCCAAATGCTGAAATGATTTGAATTTAAAATTAAAGACACATTTCACAACGCTTTGTTTCAAATAGGTTTAGATAATTAAACAAAAAACTGAAAATCTATTCGATTTCGTTTTCCCAATTTTGATTGGTATCAATACACTTACTGTTTATTATTCTCTTTGAAAACTAGTGAAATGGAATTTACACAATGACGAGTATTTTTGGGTGTAAAGCCTTCACCATTAAAAACGTGACCCAAATGACCATTACATTTTGCACAGACAATTTCCGTTCTGCTTCCATCTTTATCAGGGATGCGTTTTACTGCGCCTTGAATTTCGTCATCAAAACTTGGCCAACCGCAAAACGAATCGAATTTGTCTTTTGAGTTGTAAAGTGGAGCATCACATTGTTTACAATGAAACGTTCCATAGCCTTTAAAATCGGTATATTTACCTGTAAAAGGTCTTTCTGTGCCTTTATTTAAAATCACAAAGGCTTCTTCTGGTGTTAATTTATTCAATTTTAGGGGTGCCTTTTTAGTAGAGGTTGCATCTTGTGCTAAGATGAATTGAGGTAATAAAAGAAATAAAAAAAGATATTTTAGCATAAAGATGATGTTAAGTTCATTTTATTCAATCAACGTTAAAATATTCATTTTAGTTCATTTAATTTTGGAAAAAACAAAAAGACGTACAGTCCTTAATATTTCAAAAAAAAACTAAAATTTTAAAAACTGGAAATTGACTTAATAGGACTTTGTTCTGGTTATAGATTCATAGTTAAAATGATACTTTATTAAACTAAGCTCTTACTGTTCTTCCGAAAACGTACAAGATTTCGAAGTTAAAATCTTGATTTTTAGGGAGATAGAAGAGTGGTCAGTTAAAAAAAATATTTATTATTTGACCACCCTTTTAGTTTCCTTCCGAATAGAAAACATAATTTATAACACGTTAAATCCGGAGGGAAAAAGCAAGAATAAAGACCGAGTATATAAACAACTATTAACCCGAACTCAAGTTTATAAGACTGTGAGTCTTAATTGTTCGAATTAACTTACAAAGGTAAATTATCGTGCTTTTTACGTGGAACAGAATCTACTTTAGTTTGTATTACTTCAAAAGCTTTAATTAATTTGTCTCTAGTTTCACTTGGTAAGATGATATCATCAATAAAACCACGTTCTGCTGCACGGTAAGGATTTCCAAATTTCTCTTGATAATCGGCTTCGAGAGCTAATTGAGTTCCTTCTTTATCATCAGCTGTTGCAATTTCATTTCTGAAAATAATTTCAACTGCGCCTTTTACGCCCATAACTGCTATTTCAGCGGTTGGCCAAGCTACGTTATAATCCGCACGAATGTGTTTTGAATTCATTACATCATAAGCACCACCATAAGCTTTTCTGGTAATTACAGTCACTTTTGGAACTGTAGCTTCGCAGAATGCATAGAGTAATTTCGCACCATGTTTAATAATACCGCCCCATTCTTGATTTGTTCCAGGAAGGAAACCAGGAACGTCTTCAAAAACAACTAAAGGAATATTAAATGCATCACAGAATCGTACAAAACGCGCTGCTTTAACACTAGCATCAATATCAAGACAACCTGCTAAAGAAATCGGTTGATTAGCAACTATTCCGACACTTCTACCGTCAAGACGCGCAAAACCAACTATGATATTATCAGCATAATGAGGATGAATTTCAAAGAAACTTCCTTCGTCCATAATTCCCTCAATAACTTCATGCATATCATAAGGTTTATTCGCACTTTCTGGAACTAGTGTATCTAAAGCATCTACTTTTGCTTTAATGGGCGGTTTCGTAGGGAATCGTGGAGATTTTTCTTCACAGTTTTGTGGTAAATAAGTCATTAAGGAGCGAATCGCATTCAAACAACTCACATCGTTTTCACAAGCTCTGTGTGCAACACCAGATTTGGTATTGTGTGCTATTGCACCTCCAAGCTCTTCGCTTGTTACTTCTTCATGAGTCACTGTTTTTACCACGTTCGGACCTGTAACAAACATGAAACTCGTGTTTTTTACCATAAAGGTAAAATCAGTAATAGCAGGAGAGTACACTGCACCGCCAGCACATGGTCCCATTATCGCTGATATTTGAGGGATAACTCCTGAAGCCATACTATTTCTCCAGAACACTTCGGCATAGCCACCAAGTGAGGCAACGCCTTCTTGAATTCGAGCACCACCAGAATCATTTAATCCGATTATCGGAACGCCGTTTTTCATGGCTAAATCCATGATTTTTACCATTTTTTCGGCATGAGTTTCAGAAAGTGAACCTCCAAATACCGTAAAATCTTGCGAAAATACATAAACGGGTCTGCCATTAATTTTACCAAAGCCAGTTATGATTCCATCACCTAAATAATGTTGTTTATCTAAGCCAAAATCATGAGATCGATGTTTTACAAAGGCATCAATTTCAACAAAGCTTCCTTTATCAATTAATAAATCAACACGTTCACGTGCAGTAAGTTTGCCTCCAGCATGTTGTTTCAGAATTCGTTTTTCACCACCTCCTAAAAGCGCTTCCTTGCGAATAGCTTCTAGTTTTTGGGTTTTTGAAAGTGACATAGTTCAGTTTATCCTTGCTTTTTATTGGTAAACCACTCTTGTAGGCGACTTATAAAGTCTAAAGCAGCGTCATCGAGTGGACTAATTCTGTTTGCCCTGAAAATTTCTTCTTTAATGTATTTAGAGGCCTGTTCCCAATAGACGTAATTGGCTAAATCTTGAATGGCTTCAACATAATTATTTTGAACACTTCCAAAGATATCAGAAATGTAGATATCCTCATTTTCTGCAAGGAAATCGAATAATTCTGAGGGATCTGTTTCTTTTTTGATTTCTTGTTCTTTGGGTGGATCCAGAGGCATAAATCGTTTCCAAAAAGGAATATCTTCTTCTCTTTTAATCTGTTCAACTAGAGGTTTTTCTTTAAATTTTGCTCCACTTTCAGCTTCTAATCGTTTATAAATTGGAACATCGTCATCATCTAAATCTTCAAAGTTCTTAGCTTTTGGTTGCACTGAATCATCTGATTCATTGGGTTTGCCAGCATTTAATATAGCTGCATAAGGATCATAGCTTATAAGAACTGGCTCGTCTGATTTTTTTGGCTTTTCAACGCTTTTGTTCTTTACAGAAGATGAATATGATTCATTTTGAGGTGTGGACTTTGCTGTTCCGTATGATTCAGCAATTGATTCTGATGGTATCTTAGATGATTTTTCAACTGCGTTTTCATTATCATCATTTGAATCAGCTGGAACATATTCAATTATTTTTTCAAACTCCATGGTATCGTCGTTAAAGACATAGTTTGTAACGGCTTTCATGGGTCGATCACTTTTTTCAATCGCTTGAGAAACTGAAGTTTTTGAGCTTCTATTTTCAACTATTTGTGGAGATAATGATTCTGCTTGTTCAATTGATTCAGTTTCAACCGTAGATTTTTCAATTAATTTAGGTTGATCTTCAAAAGGTTCTGAATTTGATTCAACTATCGTTTCATTTTCTTGTTGAACTTTTTCAGGAAAAATCGATTTAAAAGTTGGCTCTTCGTTAAAAGTTGAAGTTTGTTTATTGGGAACCTCAACTGACTTGGTTCTGTATTCTCTGGTAGGTTCGGGAACATAAGGTTCAATACCATCTAATTCGGGCATTGATAGAACCTCAATAAAACGAGTGCGAGTTATATCGTCACGTTCTTTGTCAAAAAAATCAGCCCATCGTTCTTTACCTTTGTCTGCAAAAAACTGACGTAATAATTCGGTTTCGATTGCTTCCCCTAAAAGCACATAAAATGGATCAATTAATTGAGCCCAGTTTAAAGGGGTATAAGCTGAGGTGATTTTTTCATCAACCAATACTAAAATTTGTTGAGCTCTTTCTTTTGTAATTGAAGGTAACTGTTTGCGATGCATATATTTAATTAAAGCATCTGGTAAATAGTGATAAACAGTAATAAGATTCGTTGCCTGTCTAATTTCCTCAAACTTGAGCTCATTTGATGTTCCAAAAATAACTTCGGTCATGTGTTTTCTAGGCTGAGAAAGCAATTCAAGAATATCAGCAACACAAACTTCAAAAACAGAGTTTGAAAATACACGTGGCAATCTCACTTGCTCATGAATTGCTTTTAAAAAGTTTTCCCAACTAACTTTAACATTAGATGAATCCATATTTGCCCAATCTGTTGCCGGTGGGACTATTGAATCTGCGAGATTCCTTCTGAGTTCCAACTCGATTCTATTGATCATGAATGTTGGAATCTGAAAATCGTGTAAATCAGAAAGTGAATAATACGCTTTCGATTCGGGCAAACGGCTAACTAATCGTCTTGTAACTTCCTCGGTTAAATGTTGCATAGCGGATTATTTCCGGTTAAAATTATATTGACATGGTATTTACTTGTAAAGCAATTCAGAGCTGTGTAAATTTTATTCAATGATTACATTGGAAGTTAAGGATTTAGCGAAACGTTTTGGAAGAAAATTTGTCTTTAAAGGACTAAATTTTTCAGAAAATTCACGAATTATTGGAATTTCAGGCTCAAATGGAAGTGGCAAATCCACAATACTTAAATGTTTAAGTTTTTTGTACAAACCAACGAATGGCTCTGTAGTCTGGTTTGATGAAAATAGTAAAATTGAAGCAACTGATTTTAAACGAATTTTAGGTTATGCCGCGCCTTATTTGAATCTATATGCAGAGTTTTCGGCTATTGAGAATATTCAATTTCAGTTAGAATTGAAGCAAATTTCTTTTTCTAGGAAACAGATTGAGGAAATTGGAGAGCAATTGGGAATCAATTTTTCTTTAGATCAAACTTTCGGCTCACTTTCTTCTGGGCAGCAGCAAAGGGTGAAACTGTTAAGTGCATTTTCAGGAAATTCTAAGTTGATTTTTCTTGATGAGCCGGGTACAAATTTGGATGAAAGTGGTATTGATGCTGTTTTGAGTTTAGTAAAAAAAGCTCATGAACAAGATAGGACAGTTGTATTAGCGAGTAATTCAACAAAAGAGTTGGCTGTTTGTGATGTGGTTCATTCGCTAAATCAAGTGTTAGTTTAACATCCAATTTGAATTCGAAAAGATAATAGTGATTAGCTGAAAAAAGTTAAAAATTAGATTGAGGAAACGCTTCCAATGTGGTAATTTTGAGTACACAAATTTATGTATTGGAGTTTAAATTTTATGGACATTAGATCCTTTTCACGCGAAATGATTCAAGAATGTATAGAAGGCTCAGCTAAAGCCGACAAATTTGAAAACATTCGCATTATTTTTAGCCCTGCCAAAATTCACGAAGGTAATTTTAATCAAGCTTGTGAAATCTACGGGGCCATTTACGGTGACGATTTTGATAATGTGATTATTATTGAAGACAGCGATGAGTTTTTGAAAAAACGTCTACCTATGTCTTCACACGATGCTTATGAAACTCCTTTCGGTTTAGTTCCAGTTAATGATAAAGCACGGAATGAGTTATGCGACGAAGAAGATGATTTCTTTGTTGATGATGAAGGGTTTAATTCTGAAATGAGTTTATTTCATCAATTAATGATGTTGCAGTGTTCATTGAATGAATTTAAGGTTGTAAGTGTTCAGATATCAAAAGATGAACGTCCTGCTATTTTGAGAGAATTAGCCATTGTAGTTTCTGAATTGCACGATTTACGAAATACCTTAATTGTCTTTTGTTGTGATTTAGATTCAAGAAATATGGATGAATTTTTACGTCTTCAAGAGTCAATTTTAAATAATGATCGTTCAAATTTGTTTAATGCAGCTTTTTCAGAAGAAGCAACTATTGAAGGGAGAGCAGCTTTTGTCGCTGGTGTTCTAGTTGCCAAAAATTGGGAATTAGGAATTGAATTTATTCGATCAGGAAGCGAAAGTGACTCATTATTAGCAGGAATAGCATTTAAAGCTCAGGTATAATTTTTTTATTTATAGCGCCAGCGTCCTCGCTGGTGCTTCAAAAAATAGAGTAAGCGTCCACGCTTACAACAAAAAACAAGGTTTTAAACGTGGGTATTCACTAATTAAATAAATGGGTTTGAATATTTTATTCCGAAGATATTGCTTAGAGATTGAATAAGGATGTCAGCGAGGACGCTGACTTTTTATATTAATCACCTGCGAGGACGCAGGCGCTATGGTTGCTATTCTTAAATTAATTCAGAATTAAAAATTTAGAATTTAGAATTCACAATATTACCTATTACTTTTCAGCATGAAAATTGCCATAATTGGAACCGGATCATTAGGAAAAGCACTTGCAACTCATCTTTTTGCATCATTTGAAGTTCAGTGTTTTGGAAGAAGAGAAGAACTTTGGGGAAATCGAAAAACACTCGAACTCGAATCAAATCTCAATCAATTAAGTCAGTTTGATTTAATCTTTCTTGCCGCTCAAGACCAACAAATCGAAATCATTGTTCATCAAATAAACGATTTCGTTTCTGAAAAACAATGGATAGTGCATGGTTCGGGGACTATTTCTAGAGATATTCTCTTAACAATAAAATCAAAAACGGCTGTAGTTCATTTTTTGCAAACGTTTTTTACTGAAACTTGGCGCGGAGAAAATCCATTTTCAGGAATAAGTGGAACCATGATTGGCGATGTAGAAATTCTGGCTTTTTTTAAAGAATTGGCATCAAAACATAAAATGACTTTGTTAGAAGTCACAGAAGATCAAAAAAAACAAATCCATATTGCCGCTGTTTTTGCCTGTAATTTTCAACACGCTATTCTTGATGCGGCAAATCGAGTTGCAGGAATTCAAGACCCGAATGCGGTAGAGTTCCTAAAACCGCTTATTGGTAAAACGATGAAAGTTATTCAGGATCATGGCGTAATCAATTCACTTTCAGGACCGGTGAAACGTGGTGATGTAAAAACGATAGAAATGCACAAGAAAAGGCTAGAGTCACAGCCTGAATTACAAAGTTTATATTCAGAATTAGCAGATTATTTAATTCTTCGATTAAAAGAACTAGGCGAATGGAAAGGGTAGATTACTTTGAACGAGTACGAGAAGTGGTAGAACTAATTCCGTATGGAAAAGTAACCACTTACGGCGCAATTGCTCAATTTCTAGGCTTAAAAAGCGGTGCAAGAATGGTCGGCTGGGCTTGCAACACAGGAACCGCTGACCCAATGAATCCTCTACCTTATCATAGAGTTGTAAACAGAAACGGAGAACTAACAGGTCGATTTCATTTTCCTGGAGATGTGATGAAAGAGCGATTAGAAGACGAGGGTATTACATTCAAAAAAGAGTTTCAGGTCGATTTAGAAAAGCATTTGTGGCTGCCTGAAAATAATTCGATTTAGCATTAAATGAGCCCAACAAAAAATTCGATTTTGTCGGTTTTTACCATTTCAAATAGTTTGAAATTGCCGATTATTTTGCTTGCTGAAAACTACTTTTCAGAATAAACTAAATTGTTTCAATTTAAAAACCCAACCCAAAGCTTATTACAAGATCTCTAAATTCGCGAACAGATATTCGCGAAACAAATCTAGGTGTATATTGAAAATTAAGCCCGAAATTGCTGTATAATCGTGACTTGTAAGGTCTTAATATAGTTTGATTAAACGCATAAATCATTTCGGTACTAATTGAAAACCCACTTCCAAAATGATTACTATTAATTAAGGGGGAAGTTGAAAAAGCAGCACTAATCCAACGTTTATCTACATGAATGGTATATCGGGAATAGCCTAAATAAGCAGAACTTAAAGAAAGACTAAAAGATGGAGTAAAATCTTTTTCCCCATTTTCAAACACTTTACGAACTTCTTCTTCATCTAAGTAGGTGTAACTAATTAAACCCATGTGAGCCGAAATTTTATATAAATCAAAGTTTGTTTCTAGAAAAGAAAAGAACAAACCAATATCAGACATTGCTAAACTAGAGTTTGAGTCGATTAGCCCATTTAGTTGCATTTTAAATCTCTCAAAACCAAAACTGGCACTTACGTGGCTGGGAGTTAAGGTAAATGGATTAAATCCGAACTCTACATTATTGACTTTTTTTAAACTGTAATTAAATAATGAATTGGAATATAATAACTCCGTTCCTCGATCTCTTAAATCATTTTCAACAGCTAAAAAGCGTTCAGAACGAAATTGATGACGTCTTGCTGTCTGCTTAGCTTGTTCTTCTTCTATTTCAACTAAGCGTTTGGTTTTGGCTAATTTTAACTCCTTTTTTGCAATGTCTGATTTGTCTTTTGCTAATTGTCGCTCATAATCGCGCACTAATTCATCTTTAAATTCAGCTTCATAATCATCTTTTTTGTAAACAATTAGTGTAAAATAAGTATCTCCATTTTTGTCGTAGAATCGTTTCTTTATACTAATATTTCTGAGTGTTAATTTTGTTTTTAACTCAGTTCTGTTTTTGTAATAGGAGTTATAACTAAGATTATCCTCGGTTGAGGAGAGTTCAATAATTGAACTAACTTTAGTCTCAACATTTCTAGCAAAATTTAATCTTGCTTTTTCATCGGCTTCTTTTTGGCTTTTACTAGAGAAGCCTAAACCGACATAAGCATTTTTGTATTCTGGATTCGAATAATTTATTGCATTGTCATTTAGAATGATCTCACGAACCCAATCTGGGTATTCTTGTGCTTGAGTAACATCAAAAAAAATACTTACAATAATAAAAAGTAAGCTAGTGATTTGTTTAAGTCTATGTTTTAAATCAATTAAAGGCATGGTTTGCAATTAGAAACTTAAATTAATTCCAACTAAATAGTTTTGAGTTAAATAATCATAGGTTGGAAATATTCTGGCAGAAAATGATTTGGAAACGTTCTTATTTCTCCAATTATAAGTGGGAGAGATGAATAATCCTTCCAAAAAGGAATAGCCCCAAATGGCTCCACTTACAATTAAAGCGGTATTCAATTCTTTAATTTGAGCATTTTCTTCGGAATGTTTCTCGGTTAACGAATTTCGCAAAGCCACTACATCTTTTTCCTCAACTGCTGAATTATACTCAACTTGTGTTTCACTAATGCTTTTTTGTAAATCAGAAATGGTTTGATTTCTATAGATTGCAAATGAAGTTGCGCCTAAAAAACTTCCCAAATACAACCAACCTCGTTCGTGGCCAATGGCAATATGACCAAGTCCAGGAACTAGATTTAAACTTTTAACGGCAATAGGAGAAAGGGAAGATGCACCTAAAATATTTTCATAGGATGAGTCTACTTCTTTTGCTTTTTTCCAGCCTACATCTGGAGAAAATAGCATTAAATCTAGATAACTGATTCCCATTGTACCTAAAAAAGCGAAAGCCGAATAAGTGCTAAAAGCGTAGTTGTCGTCACTGGCCTTTTGGGTTTCATTTACTTTATCTCTAAAATAAACTGCGCTTGTTTCATCGCTTGCTTGATTGTATTGAATTATATAGGAGTCTAATTCATTCTTGGAATCTAAGTAGTTTGAATAGGAGTAGATTCCAAAAGCGGCAAAACCTATAGCTAAACTACTATAGATATAACCTCTCTTTTTATGAATATACACTTGACCTAATCCTGGAATTAGGTTTAGGGCAAAAGCTCGTTCAAAATCGGGTTTTAAGGGGATAAATAGATCGCTTACTTTATTATCCTCAATTAAAAAATTGAATGTTGTGGAATAAGAACCACTCGTAACTTTTGCAGAATAGGTTCCCGGTTTAAAATTTCTTGAGTAATTGTTTCCTTCAAATAATTGATCGGGCAAGGTATAAAAAACGTCTTTTTCTATGTCGGTTTTAAATAAGGCGACACCTTGTGTTCCTTTTACCGCATACGTTTGAGTATTGTAATTTACTTCTAATTCTGGATTTAGAATTGTCGTTTCTCCGGGCTCAATTATAATCGTCATTTTTTTTGTAATGATGTCTTTGCCCGAAAATTCTAAAGTGTAATTTCCAACTGAGAATTCTTCTTCTTTTGCAAATGAATAACGCTGTAAAATTCCATTGATGCGTAAATCGACTTCGTTTGACGCTAAGGATTTATTGCCTCTCCGAGCATCTAATAACGTGATTTTATTGAGCCGTAAAAATCCATAAGTGGGAACTAGCGCTACATTTTTTCGAAGGGTTTGTGCCTCTTCTACTTTTAAAATGAATTCTGCCGTTTCATATTTAGGGAATTCCAAACGGATAAAATAGGCTTGAGCTGAATAATTAATAAACGTAAAAGGTGTTTTTTGCTTTATATCCGGGAATCCATCTATGATAATATTGGCTCCTGCGGGTTCTGAAGTAATTAGGAAATTTCCTCTTCCTTCTACAGGTTTGAGTTCTTCGGGTTCTACACGGTAATATAAAACTTCTCTAGCCTGATTTGGACTTACGGCTATACTTACACTTTGGTAGCCTTCTGCACTAATGGTAAGGCTTTGTCTTGCAGGCTGAACCAACCAAATATATCGTCCCTCAGTGGCTAAACTTTTGTCTGCTACAATCCCTAAGGTTGAACGTACCTGTAAATTAGACAAAGAAGAAAGCACAATAATTCCGGCAGATTCTGGATAATCTAGAAATACAGGAATACGCTCAGGCTTTTCTACAGGCGTTATTTTTAAAGGAATTAAAGTCTGTGATTGTGCAGAAAGTACACTTAGACCAAGTAATAGAGAAAATAAACCTATAAATCGTATCATTAATTAAGCTCCTGAACTGTCCATTCTGTGGCACTCGAATTAATACTCCAAATTTTTACCGATCCATCATCACTTGCACTTACAATTTTATTTCCTTTTTTTGCCCACCGAACTTTGTTAATGTTTCCAGCATGACCTTGGTAACTCCCTACAAGGCTTGCATCACTAACTCGAACAATTTTTAAATTTGATTCATCTCCGCCTATGGCTACATATTCATTATCTGGACTGTAACTTACAGAATAGATTTTAGGTGTTTGTCTGTACACTCTTACGGTATCTAATGATCCTGCTTCTCTGAAAATGACTGCATATCGAGAGTTGTTATATGCTGCAATGGCTAGTTGAGAATTATCTGAACTGATATCTAATTCTTGCGCTTCAGAATTTGAAGAATTACTTTTTAAAGTAGTAAAACTTGATGCATCTAATTTATATACAGTAGGAGAATCAATACTATAAACATTTACTCCATCTTCAGAATATTTAGCAAATTCATAACCACTCCCTTTTCGAATATTTTCACCATCAGATATCAAATAAGTTTTTGCTTCACCATAATAATTATCTGTAGTTAAAATACTTAAGGCGTTAGGGCTAAATTCGGTTGAATAAATCGAATAACTTGAACTAGAAAATATAGTTTTATTTAATAGTAATTTACCATCCGAAGTCGAATAAATATAAAATGTACCCCAAACTGCAAATGCAAACATCGATTTATCATTAGAAATTGAAGCTGCTCTTATAATATTACTAACCCCAATTGCCCGAGTTTGTAAGCCTGTATTCATATTCCAAACTCGTAAGGTATCATCATCTCCACCCGAAATAAGCATTTCTCCATCATTACTAATTGCAACCGTTCGTACATTGGATTTATGTTTAGTTAAATTGTGAAGCACGCTAATATCAGGAGTGTTAGTGGGTTTATTCAATTGTACAATTTTGGATTGCTTTAAACTATCTCCATAGATATCAATTTTTACAAAATAATTTACTATACTTAGGTTATTAATATTGTAGGATATAGAATTGGCAGCTAAGACACCACGTTTTGTCCATTTTGTTGTATCAGTGGCAAGAGCCGTATAAATATCTATTGCTTTATGACCAAAGGCATTTGGAACCCAATCAATAGTTACGGAAGTGGGAGAATTTGTAGTAACATTTACATTCGAAACGGGCTTAAATTCAAATAAAATAGGATTGGTAGAATACGAAGTCCCATTTGTACGATTATTGCTTGGTGTGACTGTGTAATTATAAGTGGAGTTATCCGCAAACGGCTGATTATGTAGCGTAATTGTTCGAGCAGATTTGTCAACGGATGAAGTAATTAACTCTGGTAATTCATTATTTATTGATCTATAAATGGAGAAATTTTTAATTAAACTGCCTTCACTAGTCCAATCTAAGCGTATTTTTGTGTCGGAAATAAACGCATAATCGACAGAAAATACTTTTCCAATTGAAAAAGCTTCACTTTTTTCCACCCAAGTACTTGTTGTTGTTCCAGAAACTGCTCGAAATCTCCAAGTGTAAGTAGTGTTATGTAAGAAATACGATTTTTGCAGTTTCCACACTAACGTATCAAGTCCAAAAAAAGAAGAGTTACTCCAAGAATTATTTCCCTCTTTCCACTGAACTTCCATAGAACGATGTAATTTATTCGGCTGATTCCATTCAATAACTCCAAGAGAGTCCGATTCAAAACCAATCTTTATTTCATAAGGTGCTTGGAGTGAAAAGTTAACATTTAACCAAGAAGTGTAATTCGAAATGCGATTCCCAATTTTAGTTGCTACTCGAACAGCAATATTCCTATTCAGGAATGAAATCCCAGTATTTACAATCGCAGCAGTATCGATACGGTTTACATTCATGGCCGTTCTTGACCAATTAACTCCATCAAAAGAAGTTTCAAGCTGCATTGTTTTATGAATAGGATTTTGAACGTTCCAAGAAAGTTTTACTTCAGTTGCAGAATAGGCGATTACATTTTTCAGGACGGGTTTGGCGTCAATTTCTACGGTATTGTTCCCAACCAACGTTGTTTTTGAAGTTCCGGAACCAATAATGGATGATATGCGATAGCGAATACTCAAGTAAGGAGGCTCAGTATCAATCCAACTCGTTGTATTTGCCGGTAATTCGATGCGTGTTAGCCAATTGGTACTATTCACATTTTGATATTCAATTAAATAACCGTCATTAAAGCCACTTTTCCATGTGAGTTTTAAAGTAGTGTCGACAGGAATTAAGTTTAATTCAGATGGCGCAGTTGGAAAGAAATTAATAGCAACAACATTGCTAGGATTTGAACTTCTTGATCCTATACTTGAAAAAACACGAACGGAAATCGATTTATTTAAAACTGACTTATTAAAATTGGCAATGATTAAGGTGTCATAGCGATTTGCTTTAGTCAGCGTTTCCCAATTAATTCCATTCTCGGAATATTCAATCTTAAACTCTTTGTGAATAGCGTTCGAATACTTCCAAGTAATTTTTGAAGAGGATGAAGACCAAGCTAAAACAGAATTGAGATTAGGAGTAGCATCAAACTCAAGACTTGGACCTTCAATAAATGTTTTCTCAGTGCCAGAACCTGCAATTGTAGAAATTCTATAACGGATACTAAGTGTTGGTGGAGTGTTATCAATCCACGTTTTAGTGTTAACAGGTAATTCAATTCGTTTAGTCCATGAAGTATCGTTTATGGTTTGATATTCAATAAGAAAGCCGTTATTAAAACCTGTTTCCCAATTTAGTTTTAGTGTAGTATCAATTGGGGTAACAGTGAAATTTGTAGCGATTGAAGGCGTAAAAACGACTGATTTTTCATTACTTGCTAATGAGATTCTATTGGTACTTGAAGCAATAAGCCTAAAAGAAATCGTCTGATTTACGGTCGAGCTTCCAATAGAAACCACTTTCATTGTATCATTTCTATTGGCTGTTGCTGTTCTTATCCAAGTCGAGCCATTGAGGGAATATTCAATTAAAATGGTTTTATGAATAGGATTGGGCACTGACCAAGTTATTTTAGCTTCAGTAGAAGAATAAGGTGTGGCTGAATTTAGTTCTGGAGTTCCATTAAATTCAATTTCTTCGCCTTCAATTGTTTTTTTGTTTGCTCCAGATCCTGTAATGGCAGAAATTCGATAACGAATGGCCAAACTTGGAGGTTCATTATCTGTCCAAGTTGAAGTATTTACAGGTAATTCAACTCGAGTTTGCCAATTAAACTCACCAATAGCTTGGTATTCAATTAAATAACCATCAGCGAAACCTTTTTTCCAACTAAGAACTAATGCGGTGTCTTTTGCTATTACCGCAAAGTTTGTAGGCAAAGAAGCATCAAATTTCAAGCTCATCATATTGCTTGGGTTTGAAACTCGATTTCCTGTTTTATTCACTAAACGAATGGATATATCTTTTCCAAGATAAGTTTGTGTTGTTGTGAACAATTTAGCTGTATCGGGATTATTGGCTAAACCTTCATCATTCCAAATGGAATTGTCTGTACTAATTTGTAATAAAGTCTGCTTATAAAATGTTGAATAGTTAATCCAATTCACTTTTATGGTATTATCATTGGTAACCACATAAGATATAATCAGAGGTTTAGCATCAATTTCAGCAACTGCTCCTGGTTTACTTAAATACGTTTCACCTTGTTTATTAAAAGCAGATATTCTGTATCTGATAGATAAAACAGGTGGCATAGAATCGATCCAAGTGCTTGTATTTGCTGCGAGTTCAACTCTTTTCTTCCAAATTGTCTCGTCTATGCCTTGCCATTCAAGAAGATAACCTGTTTCATACATTGAGGAATCAGCCCAAGTAAGTTTTAATGTGGAATCAATGGCAATGATGGAGAGGTTTTTGGGAGAATTCGGTGTAAAGGATGCCGGATTTTCAGGATCGTTTGGATTGTCCATTACTGAAATACTATTTTTTTTACAAAAGTGAATAAATAGCACCGATAAAAGTAATAAAAGTATAAACTGCTTTTTCATAAGTTCGTTTTATTCAAAAAATTTCTAAATCACCCAAGGCAAAAGCTTCGTTTTCTGAAATACTGTTTTTGGGTTGCCATGTTCTAACATGGATAATGGGATTGTCTTTTTTTCTAAAGTCGATGAGTAGAAATAGGTAACCTTCATCAGAATAGGTATCTGATCGATACGATTGAGTAAGATTAACCCCATAAATTTGTTCATTTAATGGATGTTCTAAAATGCCAATTTGTTGAAACTCAATATCAATCCAAACATTCTTTTTGAATAATTGCTCAACACGATTCAAATATTCTTTTTTGGTAAATTTTAGAAATTCAACTTGTTTTTGAAGTGAACCATCATCTTTTTTGGTTTTAATTTCTTTCCCAACAATGATTAAAGCCTGATCGGAAAACACTTTTTGTAAGAACTTTTTGTTTTTATTGGTATAAGCGGTTCTATAATCTTCTAAAAAACTTAAAATCGATTGACGAATTTCAAAATCAATAACATTTCTGCCTTTACTTAAACTGTTGTATTTATGTAGTTCAATAGCGATTCTCACATCTACAACAATGGCATTTTGATTAAATACAAGAACTAATTCTTCGGTTTTACTCGACTTTTCGAACTGAATAGGTATTGGTCTAATTTCATGATTGCCATTTATTAGAGTACTCATTTGTACAATATTGCTCGAGTCAATTATAGTAAACACCGAACTTTTCCAGAGTTCACTAATTTGTTTTTGGGCATCTTTTGAAATGAAATCCGAATCGAAATTGGGTTTTTTCTTAGTAGATGCAGCTTTAGATAAAGCCGAAAGTAATAAAGAACTTTTATCTTCAATCTTTTTTGTGAGTTCAGTAGGCTCAATATCTTGTATATGAACAAAAAAACCTGAGTTTTGAGCGAACACAAGATTGCTTAAGCAAATAGAAAATAAAAAGGTAAGTAAGAGTAATTTCATTGTTCAAGTATTTCGATATAAAGAGGCGATAGACCTTTGAAAACTTTAGACGGCTCCGTAATTACTTTTCCGTTTTTAATAGATTGTCTACCATTTTGCTGTTCAAAACTTAAAATGTCTTTAATCTTTCCAGATTTAGGGTCTACAATTATCATCCAAGAATTTTTAGTAGAACGAATTGAAGTTTTATTCCCAAAGAGAATAGCTTGCTTCCGTTTTTCCTGTTCAAGTAAACTCATATCTATAATTTCCATTTTGTCAATTAGAGCTATTAAATCAGGTTTAATTATTAAATTGGTATTTGCTAGTTCGATACGTTCATCTTCAAGTAAAACATAAGCATACGTCCATTTTTCTTGTCCATTGATTTGCAAAGAAAAGGGGTAGGGATAAGTGATATTTTTTTTAAAAATGGTCAGTTTCTTTTCAACTGAACTAGTAGCATCACTAAAAATCCATCTAAAATCTTTTACTTGAATTGGCCCAAATTCAATGCCGATTTTAAAGTAACGCGAAGATTTATCATCAATAGAAAGATGATGAGTGTGTAAATTAGAGAAATCGATACGTTGTGCAATTTTCCGATTGGGTAAATTCATTCGTAAATATTCTTCACTAAAATCTTCTAAAGCCAAATTGTTTACTTTAAACTCAAGGTTAAATACGGCATCAATAATGGGCTTTTCGGGTAGTTTATCCCAATAAATAGAAGTGAATCCATCCACAAACTCATGTTTCCCATAACCGCCCACATCATATCGAATACTAAGAAAATCAACAGCTTTGTCTTTATAATAAGCCATTGTTTTTATGTAAAAAGAAGGTTTTGAATACTCAGGTTTGGAGAGAGTAACCGTAGTTTCTTTCAAAATAGCCTGCAATTTATTGATCATTAATGATTTAGCATCTGAATGAACCCCGTTATCGAGTTCTATTGCAATAGGATTTGGGTGAGTTGAAGCGGTGTAAAAAGTAGTAACTAATTCTGAAAACGAAAGCGTAGTATCATTTTGTAAGAGAGTTTTAACTTTTGCTGCAATCAATTGCTCTTCTTGTTTAATAAACTCATTGTAGGCTTCCTTTTTTACATAAGCTAAAATTTTAATTTCCCTAGGATTCTGAGAAGGAGTTTCATAAAAGGTAACATCACGTAATTTTACCAAACTAGAAAAAAGCTGTTTTCTTTGATAATCTTCTATCAATATTCCTGAATCAAAAGGATTTGAAGTTTCAGTAGTAATTGAAGTACTATGACTGCTAACTGTTACCAAAATTTTCTGAGACAATTCGAGTAGTGCTAATTTTTGAGCTTCTTGTTTTAATTTATGAGAACCTTCTCCCCAATAAAAGTCTGAGTTTAGAGCGTTTGTGTCAACTATATCTTGTGCAAAACAAAATTCAATAGTTATAAATAGTAGAGAACATAGGAAAATAAACGAGTAAAAAATCTGTTTGAAATATTTTGGTATAAAACTCATACTACGACTATCAGAATGAAATAAACTCATAATTTATGAATAAATGATTTATCCAAAAATGAATTAAAAGAACAAATCCTTAAAAACTACAAATCGAATAAATAGCATCTAATATAACTCAACTTTCGGACTTCAAATTATGGGCTAAAGATGTAAGCAAACAGGGTTGCTTTTTGAAGCGTAAGTAGTTGTTATTATTTAAAATAAATATGGATACAATGCCGTTTTTATCGTATATTTAATTTGCTAAAACCAATAACT
>Ga0210025_1002106_pt1 | contig 20107 bp, 19 predicted proteins | sample CryGeyme20150102_FD_183989 | JGI IMG/M metagenome (GOLD analysis project Ga0210025, IMG submission 183989) | Groundwater microbial communities from Crystal Geyser aquifers in Utah, USA - Crystal Geyser metaG 2015-0102 (SPAdes) (version 2) | ecosystem: Environmental > Aquatic > Deep subsurface >...
AAAATTACTGAAATGGATAATAGCTACGACATTATTATCATGGATTTCGGCTTGCCAGATTGTAATGGTTTAGAGTTAACTGAAGCGTTACGCAAAATGGGCGTTAAGTCGATGATTATTGCATTGTCTGGTAACCTTGATCAAGCTTCTGAAGAAGAGCGTATAGAAGCTGGGCTAAACGATGGATATCGTAAGCCATTTAGTATTAAAGATGCAGAAGAAATTATTGGCAAATACGAGAAATTTCGTGCCCAGGACCAATAACCAAAGGCTCAGTAAAATATAACATTAATGTAATTTGTCTGCATGATCAATGTCGGATTTTTTACTGAGCAATAATTTTATGTGCTGAATGGCCTCAGCGCCTTCGAAAATTGATTGCAAAGTTTTTTCATTCATTGGCTTATAGATAACTCCATCAATACTATTTCCGATATACTGCTCAAAAAAAGAAGATAATTTCTTTTCGGCGATGACAAATTTTGCACAGTAGTCTTGAGATATCGCGGATTTAAATTTTTTTAATCGTTTTGCCAACATCATAAGTTCACTTCCTGTTTTGGGAGAAGCATCGAAAATCATGAGGTCAAAACGCAATTGATTTAATTGATGACACACGGAGTCGTAGTCATCAGCGCGTGCTGTAGTCACTCCGTCAGTGGTTAATAATTGATAGAGTGTTTGTATTGAAGAACTTTGAGGGTTGCCAATTAATAAGACCGGACCTTTTTGCGTCATTGCCATAGAATCATCCTGTATATTAAATATAGCAGTTAATTATAGCTAAAATAATCTAGCTTGCATAGTTTATTCGCGCAGTTATTGACGCTGGATTAATGTGTTAAAAATATGGTATGTTAGTTCTGAATTTCAAACCAAAAGATATTACAGATACCTAAGGATAAATGCGATGTATGGACGGACTCTTATTGACGATAGTGACTGCAGTGATCGAGAGTTGAACAATATTTTATATCTAGCCAAGCGAATGAAAAGTAACCGCTTCTCTAATGAATGGAAAAATATTTTAGATAACCGAGCCTTTGTTTTGTTATTTTTTAATGCGTCACTTCGCACACGACTATCTTTTGAAATAGGCATCAAAGAGCTTGGTGGTCACGCTCAAGCGATTACCCCTGAGCAAATATGGTTGAATACCAGCGGTGGAGCAACAGAGGCGTTAAAAGATATTGCTCAGGTTATTTCTCGCTATGCAGCGGGTATTGGTGTCAGGATAAGCCTCGATCGACTAAAGTATTCCGGTGAAGAATATGAAATTCTAAAAGCATTCGAAAATTATAGTAATGTGCCTATTATCAATATGGCAACTGATGCTCATCATCCTTGCCAAGCTTTTGCTGATTTAATGGGTTGGTCAGAGTATTTTAGTCAATATGATCAATCAGCTTATATCGAAAATTTAAAAAAGAAGAAGTTACTTTTGACATGGGCAAGTAGCCCAATGATTCGACCGCTTGCCAGTGTTCAATCACATTTAACACTGGCTGCACGATTAGGTATGGATATCATGCTATCAATGCCTAAGGGGTATGATATTGATCCAGCTGTTAGTAAAACAATCTCTAACGTTTGTAAAGCTAAGGGTAGTCGTTTTGATATTTCTCACGATCCTGAAGAGGGTTACGATGCTGCTGATGTGGTTTATGCAAGACATTGGGTTTCTAGAGATGCTTACCAACATGGTCAGCTACAATGTGAATCTGAGAAACAGAAAGCTCTAAAATTAAAAGAGTGGATTGTAAACGATGAAAAAATGCAGCGATCTAAACATTCAATTTTCGCCAATCCGATGCCAGTGATGAGAAATTATGAAGCCACTGATGCCGTGATCGATAGTCATCGATCAGTGATTTATGATGTTGCTGAAAATAGGTTGCACGTTCAAAAAGCGATACTGAGTTTGATTGGCTGCGTAACAAAAGGAGCAATGGACCAATATTTAACCTAATCACCAATTAACTATTGATGTTAAATAAATTAGAATATTTACAAGTAGTTTATTATCAATGCAATCATTAATAAAGTTTCTGCGATTTATTATCAAATGTGATGAAGGTTCTTTTTATGGTTCTGTTGGAGGATTTGCCATCGATTAATTAAAATTTTGATATTGATAGGAGTATTTGATATCACTATTTTGCTTGGCAAATCGATTCCTTTATCTGATCGATAATCTAAATATTTGATATGCCAACCTAATTGGGATAATTCGATAAGGTGATGATATGGGTCATACTTTTTATCAGCTGCTATTTTCGGTATTGCGATTGCTTTAATCCAATAATATATGCTTTCAACAGGTATCTTCAAGTCGGTTTCGGGTATTAATAATTCATCGCCAGAATGAGCAAAAATTTTGACATGATCTGTATCTGCTAAGACTACATGTCCTGGTTTACCGATGATATTCAGTGCCCCTCCGGCAATAGGACCATATAATTGTATTTTAAATTCTTCGCCACGTTGTTGCCAGCTGAATGGAGCACTCCAAGCTTGTTTGCCATTCATTAGTCCAACGAGTCCTCGCATATTCCAGTGATTGAGTTCCACCAATTGTTGCAATCGTTGTTGTCGGCTAAGGTTCTCATTTAATGCTTGCGGATTACCGAACTCGGCAGCATGGTGTGCGCACCCCGTTAAAATTAAAGATACGACAAATGTGTAGAACATCCATTTCATGGTGTGAAAACTTATTGAAATCATCTAAATGTTTGAGTTTATGCTATTTTTGTTCCGTATATTTTGAATATTTTTAAAAAAAATGCAACGATATTTGAATGGTATGCGTCATTTATAAAATTGTCTGAAAAAAAACTAAGATCTCTATTCTCGAATGGTCTTTTAGAGTTGAGTTTTTGACCAATTGAATGATAGGATTGGTTAATAAAAGCATGGATACTGAGTAAATGATCAACTAAGTCGTATAAATTTGAGTATTTTTTGGGCGAATGTTTATGTGGTATTTGCTGAAGACAGCAGGTTCTTATTTAGCTACTTTTTGCAAAGCCGCAGGCCTCTTGTTTTGGGTTTCTTATCAGCACAGCATTGCAGTTCAGTCAAAATCAGTATTCAGAAGTAGCCCTCCTCTTAAATCAACTGCTTGAATCTCCTCAAATAGGTATAAGTTTATTAAAGCTTGTTTCAAAGTCTATCAGAAAAGCGTAAAATACCAGCACACAGATAATTTTAGTTTATTTTTTAACCAAATGGGGTGCAATGGCTTTAATAGTTTGGGGTGTCAATCATGAAACAGCATCTTTCGTAATGAGAGAGCAGGTTGCTATTTGTAATGCTGATTTGGCTTCTACATTACCCCAATTGACCAATAATGGTGTTTTGCAAGAGTTAGTCTTAGTATCTACTTGTAATCGCAGTGAATGGTATATCGTTGCTGATGAATCTGCTCGAGTTATTGAATTGCTTGCTGAACATTACAACTTGAGCCTAGAAGCGTTGCAGCAAAGTGCTTACTGCTATAAAGAGGCAGCAGCTATTGACCATTTGCTACGGGTTTGCTGTGGTTTAAACTCGATGATATTGGGTGAACCGCAAATTTTTGGCCAAGTCAAAGACGCTTATCAGATGGCATGTCAGGTCGGATGTGTAGGACCTTATCTGCAGTTTTTATTTAATCATGTTTTTTCTGCCACCAAGCGTATTCGACAATATTCAAAAATAGGTGAAAATCCTGTATCAATGGCATCAGCAGCATTAAATTTAGCAAAGTGTATATTCTCAGACGTCTTTGACCTGCATGTGGTGCTTGTGGGCGTCAGCGAAATGACCTTGTCTGCACTAAAATATTTTCATAACTCAGGCGCTGCTTCTATTACTATAGCTAACCGCACTTTTTCTAAAGCACAAGAATATGCAATCCAGTATCAAGCGCAAGCTGTTGAGCTTAAAAATATTATTCCATCGATCGCGCGAGCAAATATTGTGATATCTGCTACAGGCAGTAGTTCTCCTGTGATTAGTGATGCCATGTTAAAACAAGCATTAAAATTGCCTAGACAACGACCTTTACTATTGCTTGATTTGGGCATGCCGAGGGATATTGAAGTTCCGTCAGAGCCATTCGATTTTGTGTATTTGTACAATATTGACGATTTGAAGCAAATCACCCAAGAAGGAATGGCAAAGCGTAAAACAGCAGCAAAACATGCAGAGAAATTGATTAAAGATGAAGTTCAGCATTTTATTAAACTATTTTCTGAGCGTCGGTTTGCAGGTATGATTAAAGCTTACCGTGGCCAAGCTGAAAATTTACGTATTCAAGAGGTCAATAAAGCAATTCGGGCCTTAAATAGTGGCCAAGACCCTGCTGTGGTATTACATTCAATGGCTAGGGCTTTGACCAATAAACTAATGCATCAGCCTAGTATTCAACTTCGTCAAGCAAGTTACCATGGCCATGTTGAAGTATTAGAAGTAGCAAAACGCATTTTGGGAATAGGCGAGCACAATATTTTAAATGACGATCCAACGCTACTCGACCAAACTGATTAGGTAAAGCAATGAAACAAACATTAATAACAAAACTTGAGTACTTGGTCGATAGGCACCAAGAATTAGCCGCATTGTTGAGTGATCCTGGAGTCATTGGTGACCAACAAAAATTTCGTGGCTACTCGAAAGAATACGCTGAGTTAGAACCATTAGTGACTGCCTTTCAAGATTATCAAAAAGCTTTAATAAGGCGCGAAGAGGCTCATGAATTACTTACAGAAGAATCTGGAGAAATGCGTGAATTGGCTGAACAAGAGCTAGAGGATATCGAGGAACAAATTGGACAGCATCAGCGAATGCTCCAAATATTATTACTACCTAAAGACCCCAATGATGAAAAAAATATTTTTTTAGAAATTCGTGCAGGAACAGGTGGTGATGAAGCTGCAATTTTTGTTGGGGATCTTGCGAGAATGTATATGCGTTATGCAGAAGTGAATCGCTGGAATACAGAAATAGTGAATCAAAGCTTAGGTGAGCATGGAGGCTATAAGGAAATTATTATTAAGATATCAGGTGAACGTGTCTATTCGAAATTAAAATTTGAGTCTGGGGCTCATCGAGTGCAAAGAATTCCTACGACAGAATCACAAGGCCGTATTCACACCTCTGCGTGTACCGTCGCAGTCCTTGCTGAAGTGACAGAGATTGATGAAATTAATATTGATCAAAGTGATTTGAAAATCGATACTTATCGTGCTTCTGGTGCTGGTGGCCAACATATTAATAAAACTGAATCTGCAATTAGAATCACTCATTTGCCGACTGGTGTTGTTGTCGAGTGTCAAGATGAGCGTTCGCAACACAAGAATCGGGCACGTGCGATGTCAATTCTGCAGGCGAAATTATTAGCTGCTGAACGTACCCAGCAACAACAGCAACAAGCGCAGACTCGTAAAAGTTTGGTGGGAAGTGGCGACCGATCAGAGCGGATTCGTACTTATAATTATCCTCAAGGAAGAATTACGGACCATCGTATTAATCTGACACTTTATAAACTTGTTGAAATCATGGAAGGCGCATTAGGACAAGTTATTGAACCTCTAGTTCAAGAGTATCAGGCTGATCAGTTAGCTGCATTGAATGACTAATGAAAAGACTACTATTGGACAATTGCTAGCAGCTGTTGGAAGTGATTTGCATCTTGATTGTGAATTACTATTAGCTAAAGTTTTTGATCAATCCCGCAGCTTTATTTATATGTTTCCAGAATTGATATTAACGAAATCGCAGATCGATAGGTTTCATCAATTGTGGATGAGACGTTTGCAAGGAGAGCCTCTCGCTTACCTGTTAGGCTACAAAGAATTTTGGGGATTAAATTTCAAAGTGAATCAACACACTTTAATTCCAAGACCAGAAACCGAAACTATTGTTGAATATGTTCTGTCAAACTACGTCAATGAAGATTACAGCTTATTAGACGTGGGAACTGGCAGTGGGGCAATCGCTTGTGCGATTGCAAATGAACGTCCAAATTGGAAGCTCACAGCAACAGATATTAGTTTTGATAGCTTAGCCATTGCAAAAATGAATGCTAAGCAATTAGGCTTGTCAAATATTCAATTTTTACAAGGTGACACATTTAATCCCGTTAAAGAGCGGCAGTACGATATTATCGTGAGTAATCCACCCTATATCGCTGGAACTGATCCACATTTAACACATTTACAGTATGAGCCTAGAGAAGCTTTAGTAGCGAGTGACCATGGCATGGCTGTTTTAAAATCATTGATAGCAAATGCTGCAAATTACCTTTCGCATGAAGGGATATTGATTGTTGAACATGGTTATGATCAATTAAATGCAGTCAATCAATTCTCTGCTACCACAGACCTACACAATATTTCTATTTTGCATGATTTAGCGGGTATTGCAAGAGCTTGCGTCTTCAAAAAAATATGATTAAAGTTAATTCAAATTATTCAACCCTAGTAAAGGGCTGAATGTTCATTGTCTGCAGTAATCTTATCAGATGACGCTCGGTTACATAAGGGGACTGCTCTAGACTTTCTAAAGATCCATAATATTTTAGTTTAGGTTGGTTGGCATTTTTGAAGATGAATAAATAAGGTGTGGTGATAGGCTTTGGAGTTTGAGCGCAAGAAAAGCGTGTCTTACATTTAGTAGAATTTTTTGTGCCAGTCTGTAACTGGTAGTAGTAGGCAATATAGTCTGTTCCATAGAGGGTTGCATGCACGATTTGATCGGGTCGGTGGTTCAATATTTTTAATACTTGATTTCTCGATTGGCCATATTCAATACCATCTAACTGCTTAGGACACAATGGTGGTGGTTTACAAGCAGTTAAAAGGGTTATAATGATAAACGTTAAAAAAATCTTTGGCATACTGTTAAAAATTAAAAGTTAAACGATGATTCTTATTTTTTAGTCTATAATAATTGACTTAATTGTCAACTATAAAAATTCAGTGCCAGAGAGCAACCGCATCTAAATTACATTTTTTACCAAGGACAGCTCTAAAATTACCATCCAATGCAGCTATATCTAGCTTATACATCATCCAGGCTTTTATAGACTGGTTTTATTTGAGGATGTCTAGTGGCCTGTCCATTCTTTTTCAGACTATTTTTTCAATGATTCTGGTTAGCTGCAAATTTTATGGTGCTAAATAACTATTAGCAGAGTGAGTGCGCTTACTATTGTAAAAAATTCAATGTATTCAAATCGCGTCATTTTTGCTTCCTTTCTCATTTTAAGCGTACATGAGAAGTGTATTGATAAGATTATCTATTATTCACAAAGCATTAGGCTGTATAATCAGTGAACAATAGTTTCAATCATTAAATACGAGCAGAAGATTTGTTATTTAATAATACGTATATCACTGATCTTTGAGCTAAGGCTCAATCGCTCCGCTTTGGTTTTTTTAATGAACTGAACTACAATAGCTGCATCAAAAAAACTTACCGGATAAATGGGAAGGATTAACGAGTCTGTTAAGACTTTTTTGCTAACATTTGAATCTTTAGAGTCATCGGTTAAATAAACCGATCAATTTTAGGATGTTTCAATGTTCAACCTGTTTTATAAGTTTAAAATCGCAATTTTATTCTTGCAAGTTCGACATCTGTGGTTCGTTCGAAAAATTCTTTGCCGCTTTGATTGAGTTGCAACTCGCTGCTCCCTAGAGCGACAACGTCGTCATCCCTATCTTTCAGTGTCCATGAGCTCATATGTCTCGTAAACAATGAATCGAGAATTATTTGCTCATATATAATAAGTGTCGTCGATCAATATTTTTGATTTTTGGTAAGAGCTAAAGTTAGAGGATCCTGTCTTGCTCATTGCGGCTGATATCAGACAGTGTTAGGATGATTTTTAATCATACGATTGAAATGAATGATTCTTAGAAAATTAAACTTTTGGAGACTATAAATGTTAAATAGGCGCACGATTAAACCATGGCTGATTTGTGGATGTGGTGCACTATTTTTCTTTTATCAATTTATGCAATTGAGTCTGTTTGACACCTTAAGTCAACCGCTCATGGATGAGTTTTCTTTGAGCCAGAGTAAATTAGCATCTATTTCATCAACGTACTTATGGGCTTTAGTCATTTGTTATATACCTATTGGTTATATGTTTGATCGCCTGTCAAATAAGCGCTTGATTGTGTTGGCATTGATTGCCAGTATAATTGCTGTATTCAGCTTATATTTTGTGCAACAAGCGTGGCAATTGCAAGCCATACGAGCAGTCACTGGGATTACTCATTGTTTTGCTTTTTTAGGGTGTATGCGTTTAGCGGGTCAGTGGTTGTCTCATAGACTAAGCTTAGCGATGGGAATTAACTTCACAGTTGGTTTTTTAGGTGGAGTTATTGCCCATACTCCTTTTGCAATGATTACCGCTCACTATGGATGGCGATATGCAATTTTACCTAATGGGTTATTAGGAGTAGTCATACTGTTAATGATAGGGATATTTGTTTCGGATTATCCAATCAAACCAACGCATGCGTCCTTTTCTGAAGAAAAACTGCGACAGCATTTTAAAACCATTATACTAAATAAACAAAATTGGTTATGTAGTTTTTATAATATGTTACTTAATTTGCCGGTGATTATGTTTGCTGCGTTGTGGGGAACACTGTACCTGATACGTGAGGTGAATTTAACAGCGATTCAAGCCAGTGCTGTAATGACGATGGTTTTTAACGGCGCAATTGTGGGCTCCCCAGCCTTTGGGTGGTTATCTGAAAAAATGCAAAGTCGCAGATATCCTATGATTATTTCTGCGTATATGGCGTTATTAACGAGCCTATTAATTTTTTGGTGGCCGAGTCAAACTTATATTCATTTGATCATCTTGTATTTTATTTTAGGCTTCAGTACTGGGGGGCAAGTGGTGTCTTACTCATCAATTACTGAAAGCAATTCATCTCATATCAGAGGCCTTGCACTTAGCATTACATCTATCATTATTCTCGGCGGAGGTGGGTTGTCACAAGATGTATTTGGTTATATCTTAGATTTCAATTGGCGAGCTTGGTTGCCCAATATTAGCTATAGCCCATATCAACTGGCATATTTCTTATTACCTGTAGGGTTTGCTATCTGTAGTGTGATGAGTCTCAAAGTTCGGGAAACGTTTCCTTATTCCGTCACTTTAAATGATGTGCCTTCAAAAGCAATTGATGGCTAGGAAACCTTGTCAATTAATTATTTATTTTAAAATGATAAATTGATCTCGCTAGGTGGTTTTTTTGTGAATTATTTCTGTAAGTGCTGAGTTTATCTCAGAGTGTTCAAAAGCGTATCCTCGTTCTAGCAATCTTTGTGGATACACATGAGGCCCCTGTAATAATAATTCATTTCCCATTTCACCAAATAAAAATTTAACCACTAATTCTGGCATAGTTAACGCTGCTGGACGATGGAGTAAACGTGCTAATGTGCGAGCAAACTGTTTTTGACTAATCGTATTAGGCGCAACAATATTAACTGTACCAGTTATTTTATTATCTAGAAGATAATCAATGATTTTGATGACATCATCTATATGTACCCAACTAAAGGGTTGATTTCCACTGCCAATGGGCCCTCCTAAGCCAAGCTTAAAGGGCAACCACATTTTATTGATGATATGACTATCAGCGCCAATGATCGGTGCAAAACGTAGATGGGTGACAGGTACGCCTTGCATTTGGGCTATATTGGTTTGAGCTTCCCATTGCTGCACGACTTGGGCTAAGAAACTCTCTGCACTTGAATTAAGAGGTGATGATTCAGTATATCCGGATTCAGATAAGGAGACTTTTTTTTGTAGAGGATAGATTCCTACAGCACTTGCATTGAATAGCATTGGAGATTGGGTGCCTAGTAAAGCGCAAGCATTGGCTAAATTTGCTGTAGTGTCGATACGGCTTTTTAATATTTCTTGCTTAATGGATGTGGACCAACGTTTATCTGCAATATTTTTTCCTGCAAGGTTCAATATCATGTCACAATTTTTTAACAATGGTTTTGGGTCAGTTAAGAAATCTTGCCAAGTCATAGCCTTGACAGAGTGATTAAAAACTTGATCGATATGATCTGTGCTTCGACCAATGACTATGACTTCAATATTCTGTTCCAGCCAGTGTTTGATAATATGCTGACCTACAAAGCCAGTCCCACCTGCAACGATTCTTATCATTAATAGCTCCTTAATTGATGAACAAGAGGGTGTAATTTTTTTTCTACAATATGTTTGTCTAAAGTATCTAAGATAATAGCATCAGCTTTTTCCTCGTCAGTTAGGGGCTCTAAGTTTTGTTTTAAAGCTTGGTAGATATCTTCTCTTGCTTCTGATATCTGATATGTTTGTTGTTGCCTGCGCGCAAGCCATTCTAAAATTTTATTTTCATCCATAATGGTGTGAATAATTTTAAAATTAACTTGATGCGTTACTGCTAATTGTTTAAAGCGTTGACGATGCTTTTTTTTGATGAAAGTTGCGTCGACAATGACTGAGAATCCTGATTCAAGGATAACCTGAGCAGTCTCTCGCAGCTGATTATAAACTGTTTCAGTCATTTCATGGCTATAAATTCCTTGATAGGTCGGCGTTTGATTTTGGCTTGTTAGAGATTGGCCAGTTAATTTTTTACGAGTAATATCAGAGTTTATATGGATAACCCCCGTTTTTTTTACTAAGTACTCAGCGATTGAGCTTTTTCCAGTAGCTGTTAATCCGTGGGTGATCAGTAGTAAGGGTTGGGTAACCTGGCAATAATGGGCTGCAAGTTGCATACAATTTTTATACTGTTGCCAACATTTTAGTTGTTCGCTTATTTTGATTTCTTGGTTTTTTTGAAATAATGCTATTTTAGCTCTAATGACAGCACGGTATGATTTATAGTAACGAAGCATATACAATCCTTGGTAATCTTGGCTCTCGTGTAGATAATGATTGATTAATTGATTTGCTAATTCTGGTTTTTGTTTATCTTCGAGGTCCATCACTAAAAAACCAATATCTGCAATAGTGTCAGTCCAACGAAAACTATCGTTAAATTCTATACAATCAAAAATCACAGGCTTTTCATTCATGAGTGCGATATTTCCTAGATGGATATCACCATGACATTCCCGAACAAATCCATTGAGCTTACGGTGAGTGATAATGTCTTTTAATTTTTTATGTTCAGCCTCAGCCCAATCTGAAATCAAAGAGAGTTCTTTAATGTCAGAATCATCATTTAGAAAATCCCCGATTTGCTGGAAATTTTGGATAACCGGCTCCTGCACTTGTGTGTAGGTCCCGTAAGGATTGTCAGCTAGGCCAATCGCAATGTTTTGATGAAATTCGGCAATAATGTGCGCGGTTTCACGGATTAAATGAGGGCTTATTTGTTGATTAATAAGTAAGTGGTCAAAAATAAATTGTTGCGGAAATTCTCGCATCTTTACCGCATACTCAATCACAGGACCATCACCATTGATTTCAGGGTTTTCTAAGTCTCCAGTAATTTTTACCACCCCTAAATAAATATTTGCTGCCATTTTCTGGTTGAGGCGGACTTCTTCTTGGCAGTAATAAAGCCGATCTTCGAGCTTCGAAAAATTTAAAAAATCGAGGTCAAGAGGCTTCTTGAATTTATAAACATATTGGCCGGTGAGAAGAACATATGAAATATGCGTTTCGATGATAGAAAATCCTACGGTTGGGTGGTCATACAATGATGGGTTTCTAAGTTTGTTTAATAATTGCTCTAATTGGTTCACTATCTTATCAATATGTTTTCTAAATCAAATCAAAAGACTGTACCACTCATTGGTAAAAGCAGCAAGCAAAGTTAAGGTCTTCATGGCGCTTGAATCAAGTAATTGTTAAGCATCCAAAAGCTCAAAGATATACCCTTCTGTGGTGATTAAATTAAATCATGCGGAGCGGCAATTAAGCCCCAGTTTCGCCTTGATAGACTTAAGTCGTATAAAAATAAAAACAATACAATAATAAAATATATAAGGCGCTTGCAAACTCAAGAATTAATCACTCACAGATATTGACAATAAAAATTCAATATCAGACTAATTTTAGTAAAGCTTGCCTAAACTTTAGAATTTTGTTGTTTCGGCAACGAGAAAAATTAATTAAGCCTTCGGTGCCACCTAGAATCATTGAAGTTTGTTAATGGGGGCTTAGGACAATTTATTTGGCAAAAAACGAACGCCATGGTGGAGTATTACTCGCTCAAGATATGTTTTCATAATATAAATCTCAGACACAGGTTGAACGACACTTTCAATTTTTAAAAGCCAATGAATTTGAATCAGCCCCTATCTTTCTTAAAAACCCTAGTCGCATTGAGACGTTAATGAGGCTCATGACATTATGCCTGGTGGCTTACGGTTTTGCTCGATATCGGTTGTATCTGAGTTTAGAGTATAAAAATATGGTCAAGCCTAATCAATTAGGCAAGCTTATTAAAAACCCAACCTACCGTGGATTTATTAACCCATTTGATTGATCAGTGTGCTATGCTTATGAGATTAAAAGAAACAGTGCTGTATAAAAAAAATGAATATACACAAAATTATTTTATATGACTATAGTCCACAAGCACTTAAACTTTATGGAATATCAAAATCCATGCCCCTGCCCGAATATGATAAAAAATAAAAGCCTTTGATGGCATGTTGGGTAAGCCCTAAATGCAAATTGTTGATTTAAAGCGGATGGAGTGGTTATTTTTCTTCAATTAATTGAATATTGTCCTTATGGATGCCGTGGGATGTGAGTTAAATATACAAAAAATCATTTTTTAGAGGTGTCAATGCATGGTTTATAAAAGAAATTCTGTTTTTATTTTGGTCAATTAAGTGCCGGTTAGGTTTTTTTAATCTATTGCTCACATAGGTGTTTGACAAGGCTTGCATTTTGACTCAGAATACTGAGCTCAATCGCATTGGAGGGGTGCCCGAGCGGTCAAAGGGATCAGACTGTAAATCTGACGGCTTCGCCTTCGAAGGTTCGAATCCTTCCCCCTCCACCAGAGATTGAGATGAAGGTAGAGGGTGCCTTCGCATAGTCTCTGTAGATTAGGAATAGAGTTTATTCGAAGGCACTCTCTTGAGCTTATCATTTTTGAGGTTGAAGTGCTTGATTTGCGGGTGTAGTTCAATGGTAGAACCTCAGCCTTCCAAGCTGATGGTGTGGGTTCGATTCCCATCACCCGCTCCAATTTAACACTTACTTCAAAATTGATATAGTTGGCTTTCAAGCCCACATAGCTCAGGGGTAGAGCACTTCCTTGGTAAGGAAGAGGTCACCGGTTCAATCCCGGTTGTGGGCTCCATAAATTATTTGGATTGATTGCTTAAAAGCTTGGGAGATAGACAAAATGGCAAAAGAGAAGTTTGAACGAAATAAACCGCACGTCAATGTAGGAACGATTGGTCACGTAGACCATGGAAAGACGACGTTGACGGCGGCGTTAACGAAGGCGTTTGGAGAATTTCGGGCGTATGAAGATATAGACAAGGCACCGGAGGAGCGTGCACGAGGGATAACGATATCGACGGCTCACGTTGAGTATGAGTCATCGGGACGCCATTATGCGCACGTTGACTGTCCGGGCCATGCGGATTATGTGAAGAACATGATTACTGGTGCGGCGCAGATGGATGGAGCGATATTAGTGGTATCAGCGGCGGATGGACCGATGCCTCAGACACGAGAGCATATATTGCTAGCTCGTCAGGTAGGGGTGCCTTATATTGTTGTATTTTTAAACAAGGCGGACATGGTAGATGATGCTGAGTTATTAGAATTAGTTGAGATGGAAGTTCGGGATTTATTGAATCAGTATGATTTTCCTGGAGATGATACGCCGTTGGTGACGGGTTCTGCGTTGAAGGCGCTAGAGGGAGATGAGAGTGAGATTGGGTTACCGGCGATACAGAAGTTAGTGGGATTAATGGATGATTATATACCTGAGCCTGAGCGTCAGATAGACAAGCCATTTTTGTTACCGATAGAGGATGTATTTTCGATATCGGGTCGAGGGACGGTTGTGACGGGCAGGATAGAGCGCGGGATAGTACATGTTGGAGATGAGATAGAGATAGTTGGGATACGCGACACGACGAAGACGATTTGTACGGGAGTTGAGATGTTCCGTAAGCTTCTTGATGAGGGACGAGCGGGTGACAATGTTGGGGTATTATTACGGGGCACGAAGCGAGACGATGTTGAGCGCGGGCAGGTATTAGCGGCCCCTGGGAGCATCAAGCCCCACACGAATTTTGAGTCAGAGGTATATATTTTGACGAAAGAAGAGGGTGGACGTCACACACCATTTTTCAAGGGTTACAAGCCGCAGTTTTACTTCCGGACGACGGATGTAACGGGCGAGGTTGAGTTACCTGCTGGGGTGGAGATGGTGATGCCGGGCGATAACATCAAGATGGTTGTGACATTGATAGCACCGATAGCGATGGATGAGGGCTTACGCTTTGCGATACGTGAAGGTGGTCGTACCGTAGGTGCCGGGGTCGTAGCGAAAATTATTGAATAAGTATAATTAAATAAAGGTGCACAGTTCTTTTAAGAACTGTGCAGTTTTTTAGTTGGTATTTTATAGGTCAGTAGCTCAATTGGCAGAGCAGCGGTCTCCAAAACCGCAGGTTGTGGGTTCAAGTCCCTCCTGACCTGCCATATATAGAACAGCAGAGAAAATTAATGACGATAAACAATACAACAAGCCCACTATTGAATAAACTAAAATGGCTATTTACGTTAGCACTGCTCACTATCGGGCTTGTTGCTAATTACTACTTTCAAGAGATCAATGTTTCTTTACGTGTTATTGGTTGGATAATTTTGGTTAGTATGGCGTTATTGGTTGCATCAATGACTAGCCAGGGTAAGCGAACTATTAATTTTAGCAAAGATGCTCGTGCTGAGCTGCGGCGTGTGGTTTGGCCATCTCGACAAGAAACAGTGCGCACGTCAATCATGGTTCTTATGATGATCTTGGTGGTGGGTTTAATTCTTTGGGGCATTGATTCAATTTTATTGTGGGCAGTTAGTCTAGTTACAAGGTAAGAGGTTTTTTACATGTCAGAGTCTGAAACAGAAAAAAAATGGTACGCTGTCCAAGTTGCATCGGGATATGAAAATTATGTGACAAAAGTGTTGCAAACACGAGTACAAGAAATGGGATTAGAAGATTCTTTTGCACGCATACTTGTTCCCACAGAAAAAGTTGTGGAAATGAAGCAAGGCAAAAAATGTGAAAGTGAAAAAAAATTCTTCCCCGGTTATGTGTTAGTTGAAATGGAACTAAATGATGATACTTGGTATTTAGTTCGTAAAACGCCTAAGGTTTTGGGTTTTATAGGCAGCAAAAGCGGTAAAGATAAAAGTAATAAACCAACGCCTGTGCGTGCATCTGAGATTGATGCAGTGCTCAATCGAGTTGAGGAAAGTGCAGATAAGCCTAAGCCAAAAGTTCTCTTTGAACCAGGTGAAGTAGTGCGTGTGACAGAAGGCCCATTTGCTGATTTTAGTGGGGTGGTTGAAGAAGTGAATTATGAAAAGAACCGGCTACGTGTCGCAGTACTTATTTTTGGACGTTCTACCCCAGTAGAGCTTGAATTTAGCCAAGTTGAGAAAAGTTAGTAATATTGCTCGCTTAAGTCTTGCTATTTGCTTGGCATATGTATAGAATAACGAGTTTTTTAAGCCAATTGATATGCTCAGTGTTTGCAATCAATAGGTGCAGGGGAGCTGAGTTTATTAAGCTTAGCGCTAACATAACCCAATAAAGGAGTCATGTTTCATGGCAAAAAAAGTTACAGGCTATATTAAGCTGCAAGTGCCTGCTGGGCAGGCAAACCCAAGCCCACCGATTGGTCCTGCTTTAGGTCAACGAGGGGTTAACATTATGGAGTTTTGTAAAGCATTTAATGCAAAAACTCAAAAAGGTTATGAACAAGGCATGAAGCTGCCAGTGGTTATCACTGTATTTCAAGATCATAGCTTTGAATTTATCATTAAGTCTCCACCTGCTGCCGTATTATTATTGAAAACGATGAATCTTAAAAAAGGTAGCGGTCGTCCCAACACCGAAAAAATTGGTAAAGTTAACCGTGAACAGTTGGAAGAAATTGCAAAAATTAAAGAAGCCGACCTAACTTCAATTGATTTAGACGCTGCAGTACGGACGATTGCTGGAACAGCTCGCAGCATGGGGATCGAAGTGGAGGGTGTAGAATAATGGCAAAGTTATCAAAACGCATGCGTGCAATTAGAGAATTGATTGATTCAAGTAAATCTTATTCCATTACTGACGCGGTTGCGATTTTACAAAAACAGCCTGCAATAAAATTTGTCCAAAGTATTGATGTCAGCGTGAATTTAGGTGTCGATGTTAAAAAGAACCAAGTCGTACGTGGTGCTTGTGTGTTACCCAATGGCACAGGCAAACAAGTTCGTGTGGCTGTTTTTGCTCAAGGCGATAATGCAGAAGCTGCCAAAGCTGCGGGTGCCGATATCGTAGGATTCGAAGATCTTGCTGAAAGCATCAAAAAAGGCCAGTTAAATTTTGATGTTTGTATTGCTACCCCCGACGCAATGCGTGTCGTGGGGCCATTAGGTACAATTTTAGGCCCACGAGGCCTGATGCCTAATCCTAAAGTCGGTACAGTAACAACAGATGTGACGACTGCGGTAAGTAATGCAAAGTCGGGACAAGCACTTTATCGAACAGATAAAAATGGTGTGATTCACTGCCGCATAGGTAGCTTAGAATTCACCGCTGCTCAAATTGAAGAGAATATTAGGGTTTTGTTATCTGAGTTGAAAAAGGCTAAGCCTGCAGAAGCAAAAGGTATTTATTTACGAAAAGTCTCGCTATCTTCGACCATGGGTCCAGGAATAGCTATAGATTTAAACACTATTGGGACTTAGCTCTATCTTAAGATATGTGCTAAGGACTAAGAACGGCGCATAGGTAAACCTTTAGGTTTACCGCTGTTGCTGTCAAAGACCGCAGGTGCTATAGCTTAATTGCCTGCGCAGGCAGTGGCTCTAACGACAAAGTCATTACTACTATCGTTAAGCCACTCAACTCTAGCTAATTTGTTAGCTAGAGAAAAAGTGAAGTATAAGTGTTTGGTTCAAACGCTTATTTGGCTTGAAAACACATGAGTATTGGTTACAAAGAGTGAATACTCAATTGTAACTGGTATGATTGGATGAGGAGAATATTGTGCCACTAAATCGTGCTGAAAAAGAGGCCATTGTTGATCAAATGGCTGGGGTTGCGGGAACCGCGATCTCTGCAGCAGCAGCTGAATATCGTGGCTTAACGGTAGCAGAAGTTACTGATTTGCGTAATAAAGCACGCGAAGCTGGCGTTTATCTTAAAGTAGTGCCAAACAATCTTGCTAAACTTGCAATCGCGAATACTGAATTCGCGTGTATGCATGAGAAATTAGTGGGACCTTTAATATTGGCATTTTCACAAGAGGCTCCAGGGTCTGCGGCTCGGTTATTCCGTGACTATGCAAAGAAAAACAACAAGCTAGTTGTCAAAGTCTTAGCACTTGGCGGCAACTTAATTGATGTTGAAAATATTGCAACAGTTGCTGACTTACCTACACGCGATGAGGCAATAGCGATATTGCTAGGAGTAATGAAAGCACCGGTAAGCAAGTTTGTTCGTACTCTCGCAGAACCATATGCGATGTTTGTGCGTGCAGTTGCGGCTGTTTCTGACCAAAAGCAAAAAAGTGTATAAATTTAGTTATGCTGAGTTTTGGTTAATTGTTAATTTTAAAATTTTTGGAGTAGCAAAATGGCTTTGTCTAAAGAAGATGTATTAAATGCAGTGAAAGAAATGTCTATTATGGACATTGTTGAATTAGTTAAAATGATGGAAGATGAATTTGGTGTATCAGCAGCAGCAGTTGCTGCAGCTCCAGCAGCTGGTGCAGGTGCGGGTGCTGCTGAAGCAGCAGAAGAGCAAACCGAATTTGACGTCATCTTGAAAAGCTTTGGTGCGAATAAAGTCAATGTTATCAAAGCAATTCGCGGAATTACCGGTCTTGGCCTAAAAGAAGCTAAAGAGCTTGTTGAAGGTGTCCCAAGCCCAGTGAAAGAAGGTGTGAATAAAGAAGAGGCTGAAAAAGTTAAAAAAGAACTAACTGAAGCTGGTGCTGAAGTTGAAGTTAAGTAATAACTTTCGAGCAAAGATAAACTGTTCAACCAGTACTTTTGAAAATCAGTGCTGGTTGATTACGGGGCTTACTAAAAGTGAGACTTTGGTTTCATGATCAGTAAGTCCTTATTACGTTTTAGCGCATGGGTGTTAAAGCGTAAAAAGTATTGATATTTTGACATCACAATTGATGGGGAATCTCCATGAGCAATGCAAGTTCAACAGCAAATTCATTTCGTTTTACTGAAGAGAAGCGCCCGCGTTTATATTTAGGTAAGCGTAAGCTAACAATGGATGTGCCACCATTATTAGCTGTACAGCTTGAATCGTATGAACAGTTTTTATTAGCAGATTATCAACCTGATGAAAGGCCTAACCAAGGCTTACATGCTGCATTTACCTCAGTTTTCCCAATTCAAAGTTTTTCTGGTAATTCAAGTTTAGAATATGTTTCGTACACGTTGGGCGTTCCTGTCTTTGATGTCAATGAATGCAAAATTCGTGGCCTTACCTATGCGGCGCCAATTCGGGTAAAAGTACGTTTAAAGCTATTTGATAAAGAATCGAACGACAATATTAAAGCACCAAGAGAAATTAAAGAACAAGAAGTCTATATGGGAGAAATTCCATTGATGACTAAGTACGGCACATTTGTAATCAATGGCACTGAGCGCGTTGTTGTATCCCAGTTACACCGTTCTCCAGGGGTATTCTTTGAGCATGATAGCGGCAAAACACATTCTTCAGGTAAATTACTATACTCAGCACGTATTATCCCTTATCGTGGCTCATGGTTGGATTTTGAATTCGACTCTAAAGACTTATTATTTGCACGTATAGATAGACGTCGCAAACTACATATCACGATTTTGCTTCACGCGCTCGGATACAGTAATAGTGAAATTCTCGAAATGTTTTTCGAAAATAATGTTTGTACTATTTCTGGCGAGAATCAAGTAACGATTGATTTAATCGCTGAACGCTTAAAAGGCGAAACTTTAGATTTTGATATTAAAAACGACAAAGGTGAAGTGATCGTTGAAGCAGGTCGTCGAATCAACGCTCGGGTTTTCAAAGAAATCACCAAAGCTGGATTAAAGAAATTAGATGTGCCATTCGAGTATATGATTGGCCAAGTTTTATCGCATGATATTATTGATCAACAAACCGGTGAGGTTTTACTTAACGCAAACACTGAAATCACTGCTGAAGTTTTAGAATTAATGCAGGAAAAATCTATTCTGCAATTTAACACAATTTACACCAATGACCTAGATTGTGGTAGTTATATCTCTGATACTTTACGTGCCGATCAGACGAGCAATGCGCTGGAAGCTTTGGTAGAAATTTACCGAGTTATGCGACCAGGTGAGCCACCGACTCGTGAGGCTGCCGAAAATCTGCTTAAAAATTTATTTTTCTCAGAAGACCGATATGATCTATCGCCTGTGGGTCGAATGAAATTTAACTTGCGTGTCGGTAGAGAGGAAATCGAAGGTTCAGGTATTTTAGCAAACGACGACATCATCGCTGTCATTAGAGAATTAATTGCGATTAGAAATGGTAAAGGTGAGGTTGATGATATTGACCATTTAGGTAACCGACGAGTTCGTAGTGTCGGTGAAATGACTGAAAATCAATTTCGTATTGGATTAGTTAGGGTTGAGCGGGCTGTTAAAGAGCGTTTGAGTGTGGCAGAATCAGAAAATCTAATGCCGCAAGATTTAATCAATGCAAAACCTGTCTCTGCTGCGATTAAAGAATTTTTTGGTTCCAGCCAATTATCGCAGTTTATGGATCAAAATAATCCATTATCAGAAATTACTCACAAAAGACGGGTATCCGCATTAGGCCCTGGCGGATTAACACGTGAACGGGCTGGTTTTGAGGTCCGTGACGTT
>Ga0210025_1002108_pt1 | contig 20087 bp, 16 predicted proteins | sample CryGeyme20150102_FD_183989 | JGI IMG/M metagenome (GOLD analysis project Ga0210025, IMG submission 183989) | Groundwater microbial communities from Crystal Geyser aquifers in Utah, USA - Crystal Geyser metaG 2015-0102 (SPAdes) (version 2) | ecosystem: Environmental > Aquatic > Deep subsurface >...
TCATAAATTTGCCTTTTCGTCGAATACGAAAGCAACTTTATATACCTAAAATAGTTTCTTAACCGCGCCCTCCCGCCCGATTGGCTACCCGAGTGTGAGAGCAACCCTAGCGGTCTGCCCTCTCACCCGGGCGCCTCGGAACGGAGAAAAGGTCGGCCCTAGTAAATTGCCGAGTTTCTCCAAACCACCCTACCTAGCCGAACGTAGCCCTAGAGAGCTGGCATAGTCGAGAGAACGCGGTAGCGTTCGCTCGGCATATTTGCTCCACATCATTCCCCACCATGAAACAGAAACAGAACGTCGTCCAAACAAAATACAAAACAAAACAGAACGCCTCCGAAATGAGAGAACAAGCCCCACAAGAAGAAACTACGGTGATTGAATGCCACGGACTTAAGGCCCTTAGTATCGTTGCAGCACACGAGGAGGGGAGCGAAATCCAACGTCTGCGCGAAAAACTTTCTCGCACCGAAGCTGCCTTGAACGCGGTGCAAAAATTTAGCGACAACAAGGAACGCTTCTATTCGTATCTTGTGTGGCTCGCTCGTCACGACCCAAATGATGTACTCGGAGGTCGCGCTCCGATCGATCATGTCTTGAATTGTTTTACAGGGAACGAGCGCGACGATATGCTTAAGGAAATCCATCTCTTGTTCGGTCCGCAAGTGGCACACGGTCAATTCCATCATGGATTCAATAGTGGAATGCTCGCCGCAATACGGCTTTATAATGGACTCGCTACAAGAGACGACGAAGTGACCGAAGACGGCAACGGCAGCCTCGTTGTAGAAGCGACGGCGAAAGAGCAGCGCGACATGGCTCTGGCTTCCTTTCCGAATCACTGGTAAAAAGGGGAGCATCAAGCGAGAGTCTCCGTTTTTCTTCTTGGTGACCGGACAAGCGTAGAAATGATTAGAAATCTTTATAACACAACGATCCTCGAACTTAGTTGTCGATCAGCCTATCAGACTACTTCTTGCTATTGGTGTGACTAGCCATTCTAGCATCAAGAACCTCCGGCGACTAAAAATCGAGCTTATAAGGATGACATTCTACCAGTTGCCAAATATGTTATGCAATAAAACCTTTTTGTATGTATATTTTTCATACCGTGCTTAAAACGTTCCGCTTTAGTTGTCTCGCAACAATGGTTCTTGCAGCGGATCACCGCTCGCTTGAACCAAGTCACCAAAGGGTCCCACATTGTTCTCCCCCAAGTATTCAATCTCCTTTGGTGTATCTGCACGATCGCGTCCGTGCAAAGGATGGTCTTCGGTCATCAAGGCAGCAGCAAAAAAGTCGTCGTTCATCATGGCTGCCTCTCGTTCCTTTTGCTTCTTTGTCGCTTGTTGGAATTTGTGTGACAAATGACAATTGAACGTTGCCGAAATCAATGTGGTAATGGTGAAGAAATAGCATCCAAAGGACAGCAGCATAGTTGTCAATCCCACGCCAGGGTGATGACCATCATCGCTGTGCTTGTCGTGATGGTCTTTTTTGTCGCAAGTATCGTTGTGGGAAGGGACCATAGGAATCTGGCCCATGGCAGCTCGAGGGACGCACGGATATCCATCGACACATCCTCGAATCAAAAATGATTGGCCGAGTTTTTGCTTGTCCGTATTACTCTTTTCAGTAGATTGCTGTTCTGCCGTATTGAAATTCAAGTCAAACGAATATCCGCGATGGGGATCATCGCCGTAACAGTACGGACCGGACAGGATATTGTACTCGCCGTGGCCTTGGAATTTGGATTGCAGTTGTGGCAAGAGTCGGTAGGCTTGTTCGTCGGGAGTTGGAACAGCCATAATTTTGTACTGAAACTTTAATGCCATTTTCAGTTTGTTGTTGTCAGTGTTGTTTGTCGCGTTGATAGTACTATTGCTGTTGAAGTTCCTGAATTCTAGTTCAACGAGGGGCAGTGTCGGCTGAACGTTTCCGTGCTGACACGTTTGCAAATAAGGAGCATATATATCAGGCTGTCTGTTGGTGGAATTGGCAATGCTTAGATTGGTCTGGACTGCTGTCATGTACTCCAAGGAAGAACTGCCCAAAAAGCATGTCCAATCGTCTGCCTTGTTGTACAGAGTACATTCGGTTGGCGGAAGATTTTGCCAGAATGACGGAGACACAGACTGGCTCTGTACATAGCGTGATACATATTTATCTACCAATGTTGTACTCGTATTATTATTGACATCGTACAGCATGTTGTTTTCTTTCAAAGAAATGCTGTGCGTATCTTGCGCCATGATCAAATTCCAAGGACCGACCCAATCCCCAGTGTGCATTTCAAATTTTGCCTTGGGAGATGATTTCGATTCAATTTTGATTCCAAAATTAAAGAATGCCGTTACTTTTGATTATCCGTGAACGTAGTGAGATAGCAGAGCAGATACATGATGACAGTGTCAACTTGAATTGGAGCTTTCAGATAATCTTTATCATTCCAACAACAAAAGCACTCTCACGTCTCACGCTACGCACTTACGTACCATCACTCCAGGCAACGTCCTTTTCCCTGGCAATATCATGACACTTGTTCGGCAGTTTGTTGGCACTCTCATAATGGACCATACAAACATTATTGTCAACTTCACTGCAATTGATAAGGCTGCAGCCGTGAGCCCTTCGAGGGTCAGGCATGAAGTGAGCCACAAAAAATGCCGTCATGGTGTCACCCTGAGGCGTTGATAGTTGTGTCTGAGCTGTCCAAGTTCCCAGAAGCGACGTGCCTATGCGAGTTAGGTTCTTCATGGTTGAATTTTAATTTCTTTCAATAATGCACTGTTCTACTGTTCTTTCCACTAGACTAGTAGTACTGGTATCAAATACTAATGTAAATAAAAATAAATACTAATAAATACATGCAAAAACATTACATTATTTTTTCTCGAGTGTGCTTGTGCTGTGAGGAATTAAGTCACGCTCTACACGAGACTCAATCGACGGATTTTTTTACAAGCAATAATATTTTTTTTGTTCCTGGTCATTTATTTTCATGTTTGGGTCTTGTTGTCTAACGCTGTTGCAAATATTCCCTGCTTAACTACCATAAGAAAAGGCAATGGAAATACAATAAAAATAAGAATCGACTTTGATGGCAATTGGCTACGATTTTCTCGTTCGCCATTATAGGGCAACATGCTTCGCACAGACCGCTCTTGCTTGCAACGAGGATAAGATGCACAAGGCAATGGCGCTGCTGCTGCGGCTGCTGCTGTGTGAGACCAAATCAATCCGGGAAATATCTTGTTTGCATCGTCCTGGCGGATGATCTGGAGTTAGCTATTGAGTCAAAATCTCTGATAAGAAATATGATCAACATGAAGCAAAGGTTGATTGAACATGATTGATGGCAATGAATGCCAGTCTGTCCGCTGTCGTACTCGACGGAGATGATGCCAGCAGTAGCTAGACCTTCGTATCCAAGCAAGCAATTATGGGTAGTTATCCTTATGACTTCAGCGGGATCAGCAACGGGAAGTCAACCTTTAACAGCAAGAAAGCGTGACTTTCCCATGACGGCAACCTATTAGGTACTGTACTACCTTTGGCCAAGGGAGGAGCCACGTCTGCCGAAAGAACGTCGAAGTGTGATGTATTCTCAAAGGAGTGAGTCTCATTTCCTGGTTGTTGGACAGACAGACCGAGAAGCAACTAGTTGTACCGTAGAGTAGTTTATTTTTGCGGATGATAATACTATATTACTAGTATTATTATGAGTGGTATTTAAAGCCTACCTAGTAAAAAGATTAATACTAGTATGTTCACAGTAGTACTAGACTTCCAGGTATGGTACTGCAAATTGACAGCTCTTTGTAGACTAAACTACTGGAATTTTTTTAGTACCAGGTACCTGGTACCTGGTACTAGACACTGGTAACTTGAATCCCACTTGGGCGGCGGTTCTCATAATGGTAGCGCATCGCCCAATGGATCAATACTGCATGCATGCAACGTTGCGAGAACACTAGATTTAAAAGCTCCACACTCCCAGGAAGACTTCCATCTCAGCCTTGGAGATTTACTTACCTGGTACCAGCGATGCGTAGACATTAAGTCATGCATTTACAATTTTGATGGTACCTGGTACCGTTAATACAAAAGCAAGGAGCTACCTGGTACTCGTACAAGGATACAGTACTCCATTGCACCTTTCCATTTTTATTTATTTCACTCCTGAAAATCTTTTGATTGACATCCAGGAGAGAATACTGTATGATGTGTTGCCATGATTCAATCGTTGTTGAGATTATTTGCAGTGAAGCTGCGCCAGCAGCCAGCATACCAGTCTACTATTAGTTGCTGGCTGTTGATGCGTCTCATTCACTTGGAGTATTAAATAAAAGTGTCAGTTGTGGACTTCACTCATGAGTACCTAGTACCTGGTACTGTAGTACTACTCGTAGCATTCTTAGCGCAGTACGAGTGGTGTACCTGGTACTAGGTACTAGACTACTAGTAAATTCTTTAGAGTATTCAAACAACATCCGATATCATACCAGGTACTAGTAGACTAGTGGAAGAGATGAAAAATAAAGACAAAATCGATTGACCATAATACTCCAAATAATACTCTTTTTTCCACAGCCTTCACACCATCGATCAACTTACTGTAGCTAGTCGTCTTCACCTGAGAAGCGATTTCGACAGTCCGACACATCGCTCGCATTATTTCTACTCCGAATGGACGTAGCTTGATACTTGATACTTCCCTTACAAAGGAAGAAAAAACAGAACATTCAGCCATCCGAATGAAGGGCTTTCCTCTGTCAATATACGTATAAACACAGACACCATGAACCGCGATTCGTTTTCCTTGCGGAGACCGACTCCTTCAAACTCCGCTACATCTTCGTCTGCACCAGCTATGCTCTCTTCCTTGATGCCTCGACGCCATCGCAATGACAATAAAGTCAAAGGCATTAGCGAAAGCAATCTAGAAAGTGACGTAACCCCAACGAAATTACGCATCTCACCAATTGCCAGTTTAGCTGAAGTTAGCCGCATTCGTTTGAGACGAAATACCAACCCGGCTGCAAAGTGCTTGTCACCCAAACTCCAGAGTAACTCAACAACGGGACGACAGTTGCCCAAAGTTGCATCGTCCCTCACTGTCAAGTCTTGTGCCTCTGCTCCCAAGCAACCATTCGAGGAAAATGAAAAAAGCAAACAAGATAGACAACGCTCTTCGCGCAAGTCTATCAACGGCTTGGTGATTAACGTTGACCCTGACAAACAAGGCAGAACCGGCGTCTATGCCCAGTGCGAAGATTACTCGCACAGTTTCTTGAAACCGTCTTTAACCAGACAAGCATCCAGTTCATCCCTGGAAGAATTGAGGACCCAAATGGAAACAGTGGACCATCAAACGACATGGATACCTTCGGATTCAATTACCCCCCAAGATTACGGCTACCTGGAGAGATCGTGCTTTGAAAAGCAGCTCTTGGATGCCTTGGAACTCAGTGTACACAATACCTGCACCAACACAACCACACGTCAAAACAGACTTAAAAGCTCCATGTCGGGCCTTCCCAAAAAGAAAGAAGTAAGTGCTGTTGGTAGTTCTGATTGTGTGGGTATGGAAAGAGAAAAAAGCGAGGACCAAGTCTGCCCCAGAAAAAGTACTATTCGCACTTCAATTTTTGGATTGGTGCTCGAGTATGACTGGACTACGGATGAGAGTGATGTCGATGAGGAAAGTGATGAATACGTATGACGGAAACAATGATTTAACAGTATAGATTAGTATCACCAATTTGCGCTTGTCGACATACGAATACACTGACTTCTGTGCAACTCTCTCGCATGTACAACAACAGCATGCCATGTCGTAGCTGCAGAAAGGACTTCCCTTGTCTATTTCTGTCTTTTTCGTGCAAGAGTGCTTAAGCACCTAAAAGATTCCTTCTGAATACTATTTTACAGACTTCCATCTTCTCATCTAGAATAAACGGCTCGCGAGATTTTCGGCAGTGAGATTCGATCTTAATGAAATTAAATTGGGCAAAGAACGGTGAGCGCTCTCTAATATTAGAACAAAAATTCGGCTGCTACGCACCACGCATAGACTTCGGAAGCGAAAAGAAGAATCTATCCATCTATCCTGAGTACCAGGTAGCGGTTTGGCGCCTTCTTGTGATTTAACCAAATAATATTGCAAAAGATATCAAGCAGATAAATAGCTTGGTATCTCGTGGCTTCTATTCGACTGCTAGGGCATGTTCGATGCACGGTCTGAACACAGTCTTATCTCTTATCTATCACTCAAGTTCGTCCCTTCATTCTAGAGTAGAGTATAATTGCAATAAAAGAATGGAAGAAGCCCGTAAAAAAACAGTCTCTCTCTCTGTTTATGTTTGTATCTTTAGTAATGCTGTACACTGCTCTCTAGGCATGAAATAAAAACTTGTTTGAAAGAAGTAACGAATGTCGTCGCATGCTTCCAGGCCAGTCCCACGTAATTGATAGTACTCCTCAATCTTTGGTCGCAGTCTTTTATTTAAGTAAAATAGTATACCGCTGTCTTTGTTTATTGATTAGTTTTTAGCAGAGGAGACCCTTTCAGGTATTCTGAATGAAAACGAGGGTCCACTGTTCCAACAAAGTCAGTGGTCCACAAGCACATAATCAGGGACTCAATTTCCTCTGGGTCAATCAGGCTGACAGATCTTTGTTTCTTGGAGTGAAAGGGATTGCGACTGGAAAAGTCAGTGTAAAGTGATGACCAAGCTTTCATGTCTCTTTGTCCCATGCTCCTTCTTGAACGGCCGCTACCATCCCAAGAAGCATTAAGGTGATTGGGCTCGTCGTAGTTGCGTGGCATGTCTGTTCGTCTTAGTTGTCCAGTATAGTCCAAGGCGGGCTTGTGTTTGCTCACCAGAATGCGTGATACAGGTGATACTGATCGAGATCTTGATGGATAATGAGCTACCATGGTGAGATGTCTGAATTGAGTGTATTGTTTCGCTTCCTTTTTTGTGGGTAGGGTCTAGTTAAACTTTTATGAGGCTCTACTATGGTAAGTAGCGTGCACTACGATTGAAACATGCCGGATGATAACAGGGACCGACTCCTTCTTGCGACAGAGCCTTCAAAAAATGAAAGCTTTATTATTTAACAGTTGAAGCTTCGGGTCGGGGCAGTAGGACAAATTCGGATTATGGTAGTTACTAGTACCGTACCAGGTACAGTACGGTACTAGTACGTACCAGGTACCTGGTAGAGTTTGGTACCACTACCAGGTACCTGGTACTAGTACTACCAGTAGTAGACTACTAAAGTAGCACAGTAGGTATTGTTGTTACCTGGTAGTTAATTTCATTATTTAGTAGTAGAATACCTGGTAGCAACCAGGCACCGCACACAACAGAGAGAGAAATGGCTTCGTGACAGCTACCGTACTAGAGTACCAGAATGGTAGTACCTGGTAGACTACTAGTACCAGGTAAGTACCTGGTCCGGTAGGTCTACTGGTACTGGTGTTAATTCATACCAGGAAGAGTACTACGGAACAGTAGTACTAGCTACCAGGTACTACTACCGTACCTGTAACCTGGTACCAGGTACTGTACCAGGTTCTACTCTAGTAGCAGGGCATGAACTTGAAGTTGGAAGAAATCCCCTGACGAACGAAGTCCATCATGGTATTACCGGTACAAGTGTACTATTATGGTATGCAACCCTCCCTTAATCATTCCGCTGATTTGATGGTGTCAGTCAGTAATAAGTCCGTTGCTACCAGTAGTAATAATTCAGTGGCTGGTACTGGTACGTACTACCACTGCCGTGGAACTACTACTACGGTATCGTACTACCAGTACTCTACTACTACCTGGATGACTACCTGTACAGCACAGTACGGTGCAGCTTACTGGTACTATCGCAGTACAGTACTAGTAGTATTAGCACTAGCTAGTAGTACCTGGCTACCACTAGTAGGTCTAGCTTAACTCGGAGTAGATGGTACCATAGTGGTAGGAAGCGAATAAGAACACTTCAACGAACAGTTAGCTTTTTATTTTTCAGATGCATGTACTCATGATTTTATTAGTGGTTGTTTTGCCTCAATAGTTGTAGAAGAAAAAAGATAAAACATTGATAACTATTCTGGCAGGAAGGACCATATAATCATGACAGCACCGCTTCCCGTCTGCTCAGCGAAGTTAAGCATGATCTGGCTTTGTCAGTACTACGTTGGGGGACCACGTTGGAATTCAAAGTGTTCTTCTTTTTGTTCTTTTAGAGGACTACATTGTGTATATTATTGTCTGATGGCATGGGTGTTCTTGTTTTGTCACTTTTGGATTTTTTTTACCATAATCAGCATGCATTTAACCTTTCCTCTCTGCCTGCATAACCAGTTCTGTTTCTCCTTCTATTCTACGACTGGACGAGTACGCTATTCTTTAGTTTTTTTAGTGAGGCCTACAGTGGGATTTATTTTAGATTGCTCTTGTTGGTGTTCTATATTTATGGTATTATAAAAATACAAAGAATCAGGATCATCAAACTTCAGCTCCTCATCCTCTCCCAAGGCACCACCAGCCACAGGAACATCAACTTCCTTATTCTTGCTTTTTATACGTAATCACTCTTAAACAGTCTGTAGAAAATTGTGAATCTGTGTTCTCTCCTCTCTTCCAGCTGACTAGACCACGCCGGTTAGATATGTTTCGTTTTCTTCGTCCAAAACGGGACGGACCACGGGTTTGTTAGGATCCGTGGCGTTGATTTCCAGCCGCGAATAGTCATCCGACTGAGATGCCGGGACTTTTCCCCAATTTGAAGATTCGTTGCTACTAGTACTCACGGCGCCATTATCTTGGAGACAGTCCTCGTAGATTTCGACATCGTCCGACTCTGAATTGTCATCCACAATTTCGGCTGAGTTACCCGGGAATGCGCCCATGCAAGGAGTTCGTTGTCGTTTCAAGGGACTTCCACAGTAGCTCCTTCTGGGGCTCCCTCCTCTTCCCTGACTGGCAAAGCTATTGTTGGTTGGCGAATCCCAATAGGAGGCCTCGTCGCGGGTTCTTCTTCTTTTGTACATGGCAACGCCAAGGATAGCGGCAATTGCGAGACTCACAAATCCAAATCCACCTAGAATCCAGGACCACACAAGAGGCGACGACAGAGAAACAGAAACACCATCAACGCCTTCGCCCTTTTGTGAGCTGCTCGTTTCAGTGCTAGGATGCAGATCGCTCGTGGAGTGTTTGTTGCCAGTGCTAAAAAGATCTGTGCCTGATGGAATGTACCGCACAAAAGGAATGGTCGGAACAACATTATCCAAAGCACCCGCGTTCATCGCGTCGCTCAATTCGGTTTGGACTATGGAGACCACCCACGAGAGATCATCTGCGTTTTGATTGGCAATAGTAAAAATGGATAAAGCACCATCAATGACGAAGCAACCAGGCGTATCCACGTGACCTGGTGATTCCAGGGGAGGGAAGGGGCAAGAAACTGTTAAGTCGAGGATACGTTTTGGAGGTGTGTACAAGCGTGAGCTATCCTTTGTTGTTGCAGAAATAAATGCAGCTTTTCCAATAACACAATCTTCCATAATACTTATTGGAACATACCTCCTGCGCCCCCCTCCATTACTTGATCCGCCGGCTCCGCTGTTAATCCCAAGACGCCGCCCGACGTACCGGTGCTATGATTTTCCAATCGTCGTCGTCGCTCTCCTCCACGCCTCAACGTTGCGGCCGAAGTGACCACTGAGGACGAAGCTGGTACCGCAGGAGTCAAACAAATATGACCTGTACTGGGAGGAAAGAATGATACCACCAAAATATCACTGATGGCTCTTTCAAGTCTCTGAAGCATGTCCCCATTGATATCATCAGCTGTAATTTCGAATTTCGGAATTGTCTCTACTTGATACCGGTACTCGACGACCACCTTGGTGAGTTCATTCTCTGCCTCGTTTTCTTCTCCCTCTTCTATATACATGCCATAGTTTCCTTGTTTGTTTGCTTTGCACTGCAGACTCTGTGTATTTGTGTGACTGTTGGAGGTTGGTGATGTTGTTTCGAATCCAGTCGTAACTCTGGTGGGTGCCAGGGTTGCGACTGGACTGATGACTGGAGCACTTGTCGGAGAACTAGTTGCAGCTGTTAACAATGAATCTTGGTCATTTGCGGCGTTTGCGTTGCCGGTGGTAGCCTCCGAAGGTCTGGTGGGAGCCAAAGTGGTAGGTCCTTTAATGAATGGTGCACTCGTCGGAGAACTGCTACTGGCTGCCAAAGTTACGTCGTGATCGTTTGAAATGTTCACATCGCTAGTGGATACCTTCGAAGGCATAAATGTGACGTCCATTTCAGTGTCTGAGTCCGTATTGGAATGAAGTCCTGCGTTCGTGTCCTTGGTGGTTTCATTTGTGCCACTGAATTCCCATAATAAATCGTCGTCTTCGTTTTCGGGTGTTATTGTTGGCTGGACTGTAGGTTGAGCTGTGAGGCTAGTTGTAGGGAAATTAAAGGCTGCATCATTGTCAACGTCTTCGCCAAAGCGGTCGGAGATTGGTGCTTGCGCGATTTCCTCGCTCGTGTCGATTTCGGTAGGATTCGTATCGTCGACGGTATTAAAAGTGGGAAGCTCAGTATCAATTTCAGCGAGGATAAATGATGGCGCAGGGGTGGGTTCAGGTATGGTTGTAAGTGCGGGCTCAAGAGTGGGCAAAAGTGTTGTTGAACCTGTAGATGGACTGGCTGAGGAAGAATCAGGTATATGGGTGGAGGAGGTAGGCGACTTGGTGACAATTTTAATTTCATAGAAAGCCTCATTTGATGCAGCCGACGGTGGTTGTGAATGTCGATTGTTACTATTGTTGAGGTTTGGAGCTCCTGTCAAAGCTGAGACTGGAGCCCTGGTCGGTTCGTCTGTGGCAGGTTCGTTCGAAATAGGAGCTGAGGCAGGCTCGGGTTTCAGAGCAGCCGCGGCAGTCGCCAAGACCGATGGAGCTGGTGTAGCGAAAGGCGCTGGCCAGACATTCTGCTCCGTGACTGTCACGCAATGTCGTCCATTGCCATTCGAATCGCATCGCTGCATATTTCGCACCTCCATGGATGATGCGATGGTTTCTTTTTCTGAGATCAGATGAGAATTATCCATTTCCATTTTGTCCTTCTGGTAGTGCACCTTTGTTCTCAAATCGATAGTATTTGTTTGTGATATTAATGCTGATGTAGTCAGGGTCTTGAAGACGGCTAGTTTAATCGGCAACAAACAACCTCTTAAACTACTTTTTGAAAGAATCGAGTACCAGGTACCAGGTAGCTAGACTACGTGATTGTTTTTCAGGATCTATGATGAGGCTGACTTTGTGAGAAGAAATTCCGCCAACAGTCGTCCGATTAAGTACAGCATGTCAACAGATTCATTGTCTTTTAAATACAAATGTTGATTCGGTTATCAACATTTAATTTCTTCATTGACTTGGAAATTGTTTGATCGGGGTCCCGGAAGGGACTCAATTATGTTCTCGCAAAAACACCTGAATTCTACTGCACATACTGTCACCAATCGTTTTAACCCTAATCGAACCCCGACTTGATGATGTCGCCTCTTCGACCATCGTTTAATAATAATAATAATAAATGAAGGAAGTGTTTTTGAGAAGCCCAACGAAGATGACTCTGTGACCCCAAGTATTTTCGCAAGCTTGCGCTTAGCTACTATTATTTAGGTCGGTCTACTGCTATCTAGCCCACCACTCTAGTAGTTACAGTAGTACGTAGTAGTAGACTTAGTACGGTAGTGGCTAGTAGTAGTAGTAGTAGTAGTAGACTACTACTACCGTACTACTATCAGTAGTTAGCTAGCTAGTGGTCGTAGAGTACCAGTATCAGTAGGCCCTACCCGCATTGCTCTGCGGCTTCCGTGAAGATAGTCTGTTCGTGGTTCGCCAGTGAGAGATGGATTGAGGAGAGGCACTTTCACGCAGACTTTCTTCCACAAGAGTCTTTCGGCTGCAACGCATCGAACTGCACAATCTTTACCTACCAAGTCTATTATTTTATTTTTATTCAATCTACAGTCATCAGAAAATTATTTATCAAAATGGATCGCGACTCGTTGGTATACAAGGCTAAATTGGCCGAACAGGCTGAACGCTTCGATGAGATGGTCTCTGACATGAAGGAGGTTGCCAAGCAGCCCCAAGAACTCACGGTCGAAGAGCGCAACTTGTTGTCTGTGGCTTACAAGAATGTGATCGGTTCAAGACGTGCCAGTTGGCGTGTGGTCACCAGCATCGAGCAAAAGGGGGATCCTGAAAAAATGACGATCATTAAGGACTACAAGTCCAAGATTGAAGAAGAACTTGTTGATATCTGTAATGATATCCTTGGGTAAGTCAATTCTAAAGACATCTGTTGGTGAATGGAATTGGTGACACGGTGACGGTGACACTCGAAATGTTGGTCTTTACGGGAAACGTGGTTTATGCTTTGCATTCATTGCCCGTTCTTATCCAGCATTTTGGGCTGTTTAAGATGACTCATTTATGGAATGTTGCTCAATGTCGTCGTGTCGTTCCATATTTCCTTAATTTTTCACTGATTATTGGTCTCTCTTTTTCCTTCCGATTATTTAGAATCATTGAGGAATCTTTGATTCCCAACTCCACTTCTGAGGAAGCCAAGGTTTTCTATTACAAAATGAAGGGTGATTACCACCGTTACCTTTCCGAGTTTCAGTCTGGAGATACTCGCAAAGAAAGTGCCGGGGCTGCTTTGGATGCCTACCAGGCCGCCAGTGGAATAGCCTCCTCGGATCTTCCTCCCACACACCCCATTCGTCTTGGACTTGCTCTTAACTTTTCTGTCTTTTACTATGAAATTCTCAACAGCCCTGACAAGGCTTGCCAGATCGCCAAGCAAGCATTCGATGATGCCATTGCTGAGCTCGACACTCTGAATGAAGAGAGCTACAAGGACTCCACTCTTATTATGCAGTTGCTGCGTGATAACTTGACTTTGTGGACTTCTGACACTGCAGATGATGCTGAAGCAGAGCCAGAAGAAAAGGAAGAGTAAAATTGTGGCGGATCGTCCAGATCAAAAATCATGTCTAATCATGTCCTGTCTGTTTCGTGGAATCAATCGGAAAAAAAATTGAACTTAAGGAAATAAAGTTGAGTTCAAAAATGAGAAAAGTAGTAAACAAAAATGCATGTGTTGTCGAGTTTGTATCTGCGTGTTGCGATTGTTGAAGCGGTTGGGTCGTAGCCAGTGTTCGTTTTAGTATCGAAAATACAACTATCTAAAAAAAAGAGGGTAGTCGATACAGTCATCACTACACAACACGGACAAAAATATTACATATCCAAGACATGTACTATTATTAGTAGCAATCTCCGCTGCGCAACTCCTTTAAAACATCCAAGTATCCTTTAGTGTCCGGCGATATATGACCGCAGCGTAAGAGATAATCAATAATGACAGGGTAGCAGTTGGGCTTGATAGGATCGTGGAAGTTGGGAGCCATGCTAGTCTTGATCTGGTCGATGTCCCACAAAAAGAACTCTTCCACTTCGCCATCGACGGGCTTAGGAATAAAATTATTTGGCAAGTGTAAGTCGAAATTGAAAAGGACACAACGTGTGACACAATCATTGTGTTCCGAGTAAGTTTCGTAACTAATGGCGCCAGCATTCGAAAGACCTGCCAGAGTTATATCCTCAGGGATTCCTGCTTCTTCTTGGCACTCCTTGACAACATTTTCTAACAACGACAAACCCACGGGTTGTCCTCCTGCTACAATGTGATCCAGCATTCCAGGATATTTGCTCTTGTCGGCGGCACGTCGCGCAATCCACATTCTCGGTTGGCCATCATTACCCTGAACCAATCCATTGATATGCACCCCATATTCCATTATCCCCAACAATGACGCAGAAGCTCGTTCGACACCGAACAGCGTTTCTTCGTAAAAACTAGGTTTCACGGGATAATCTTCATCGCGCCAACCTGAGACGATCCCTTGGTCTCGGAGGATCGACATGATGCGGTTAACAGCTTCGGTCCGAGATTTCACAGATATTCCCACGTCAGGTGTCAGTGTCAACACTGGGCTGGTACTAATAATAGCACCGCCATCGGCACTGTCCGAGTCCAGGCAAAAAACGGGTTTATTCCGATCGGCAGAACACAAAAGATCGGCAATTTTTGGTCGAACTTTGCCAACGATCTTGCCATCGACAACGAAATTCAATAAGCTGGCTTTAATGTCGGGTGATATTTGATTGACTTTCCGGATACGAAACAACAAATCTTGCATAACTTTTTCGTCTTCGATAGTTGTAGCAGTTGTAGAAGCAAATCGCCTTGTAGTCGTTGTTGTAGCTTGGATTTGTGACATGATGGTGTTGGTGCTGCCTGCTGCAGATCTCGAGAACGACCGGGTTAGAAAAGAAGATGCAGGTTTTGAAAATATGGTCGCTATCATTGTCGGCAGCAAGCTTTGCAGTTTCATGTTTTTGCTATGAAATACTCCGAGTAGGCGAAAGTGGACGCGCGGGTGGTGAAGGCAAACGATTAGAGGAAGTGCCTAATGTTTTTATTACGTAGAGTACTCCGGAGTATTATGATTTCTTATTTGTATTTTTTCACTGTTGGTTGTTCCTTGTTCCTCTTCTTGGAAGAAAGCTAAAAGTATGGTGCTGGCATTAGTCCCGAATAAAAGGGACTGATTTCTTCCCAATCTGTGTTTTCGATTTTTCTTTCCGCGGTAGAGGTGCCTCGCATATTCTCTTTCCGATATTCATGCAAAGAGAGACAAATGGCAATCGATGGATTAAACGTTAGGAGAATGTTTATATTTTTACAACCATGGGTTTCTCATTGACAGAACTAGACCTATCTGCAAACGGCCTCGAGAATCTTCCATTGATTTTTCGTGTACTCTATTGTATAGATCATTCGTGAGTGTCGCGCAACTGCAAACCTGTACGGAGGACGTGTTGAGAAGCCTTTGCTCAAATGTTCACGGAGATTGTATTGTTTTGTCGTTTGCTATTCGAATAACAGCAGTAAAAGGACTGCTTGTTTATTTGTTTGCGTTCGTAAAAAAGAAAGGAGAATGACAAAGCCAGTCGTGAAAGTGAAGCGGAAGGCAAAACACGGCGGATTTGGTAACACTCTTCTATCTCGAAAGGGATCGTCTTCGGAGATCAATCCTATTGAAGGAAACTCGCCGTCAACCTCCACGACGAAAGGACTCCGCCTGATGTCTGTTAAGATTTGTGAAAAGGTTCAGAAGCTCGGGACTACGACCTGCACAGCGGTAGCGGAAGAACTCATTCAGATTATTAAGAAGGAACAGGCAAAATTTCAAGGAGACAAAAGGCCATGTGATGAAAAGAATGTGCGACGACGAACTTATGATGCCCTGAACGTCCTGGAAGCTGTTAATGTCATTGCTAAGGACAACAAAGACGTCACTTGGAAGGGTTTGCCTAACGGAAACAACAATGAGGCCCGACGGTTGGTTGAGGAGCGCGCAAAGCAAAACAAGCGAATTCAAGAAAAGAAACAAGAACTTCGTGAAAAATTAGCGCAGCAAGTGGCGTATCGAAACCTGGTACTATTGAACAAGCATAGATCCGGTGATCCAAGTCACATCTGTGATACAGATCGAATTGAAATGCCATTCTTTGTTGTCAGCGCCAATACACAAGCTACTGTCCACTGTGACGCAAGCCATGATATGTCTCACATTATGATGGCCGTAAATGCGCCGTTTGCCATCCATGATGAAAATTCTATCTTGCGCCAGATGGGACTGTGAGTTTTTTTACGACTCCTCTTTTTGCTTGCCGGGATGAAGGTCCAAAAGTGCCTGTTGTGTTCTTGCCTTTGAACACTAATTTGCAAACATCTTACGCTTTCCTTTACTACTCCATGTACATTTTAGTGATCAGACCTCAATTGAGCATTTGAGAGAAATGTTTCCGCATGACATGCTTGAGTATTGCCAACAATACGACTTGCTTGGAGCTGTATTGCCAACGTCGTTTCGTGTCGCCGTTGTATCAGCGACAAAGAAGCGAGTTCGTGGCAGCGATACTTATGCTCGAGCTTCCAAACGAGCAAGAAAGACGCCCTATACTCTTTTGTAGTGACCAGTGAGAGGAGAAGGAGAATCAAAGCATGATTGCTGATTGGTATAGAGACACAGTATGCGAGTGTTGTTGGAATAGGATATCGAGAAAACCGTAGTGCGTTATATTGAGCATTATTGTGCCCGTATGCGGCCCCTCGGCACAAGAAAAAAAGGCAAACACTTCACTTGTAGATTTTAAAAGTTAACGCTATACGGCATCAAGTTTAAACGACTTCACCACGGTCAAAGGCAACAGTAAGTTTGGAAGGAGAAGGTCTAGTGGAAGAGCTCTTTTTGGAGCGACGGCTCGATCTACTCGTCTTTGAGCGACGGGAGCCGCCGCTTCTCGATCCGCTGTAGTGGGAGCTTTCGGCATCATGGCTCGATGGGTAGTCATTGGATATTGCACTGTAGAAGCTGGACTGATGTCCATCGGACACGGCACTCTGAAAATGACTGTAGTCAGTAGAGACGTCATTCAGTTTTTCTTCGTTCATAACTGGTCGCAGAAAGGGCCGATCGGGATCCAAACTTTTGGAATGTATGTTGCCATTTCCTATTATTTGATCTCTCCAGCTGGTCGAGGCGTCCATAGCATCATCTTCTCGCTGTGACAGGTCGTCGTCAAATACCAGCAGAGGATCTTGGGTGTCGCCCTGAGCCATGTTTCGATTGACAAGCATATCCTCTGCAGAATCGGAATATCGTCTCGAGATTTCGGCGTAAATACTGTTTGACTGACTCCTTAAGCCACGGGTTGTAGAAGAGCGTGAATTGCCACTTGAGCGGGTGGCATGTTGGAATTGTTTCACATCTTGAGCTGATACTGTATTGGGAAAGGCTCCCCCCACTGCTGCATTGCGTTCTTCCTGTTCTCGCTCACGCTGACGACGAATACAAGCCATGTAAATAATGACGCATGCTGCAAGCAGAGCTCCAACACCGATCAAGACCGCGGAAAGAATACCCTTTTGGTTGTTGCCAATCACTTTATCGCCCGTGTTGCCGTCGACGCCTGCACTCGGATTTGTGGGGTCAGGAGCTAGCGGCGTTCCAGGTGCAATGTATCGAATGGCTACAATATCAGGATGTTCAATTTGTAGTTCACGTTCCAATGCTCCCGAATTCATGTATTGCTGAAGTTCGTCGTGGACTCGCTCGTCGACCCACAGCAATTGGTTCTCTGAAGGTGCACCATCCCCAAAGAAGGTAAGCCCTCCATCTACCACAAAGCAGGGACCATCTGCGGTGGGAAATGGGCAAGCTTCTTGCGATATTCAGATAGAGCGGATACGGTTTGGTTTGTCAGGGTGTTTACTGGATTACTAGTACTAATAACACAAACATGCAGACAAAAATATCCAAGAAAGCAGACAGTCTAAAAGTACCACAAAATCAGACATACCTCCCATATATCCCTCAAATACTTGGTCTATGGGATCTGCACTCAATCCCTTCAATTGTTGTTGGTCTTCAGTTTTTAAACTCCTCTCAGGCTGCCGTTGCAGCTTCACCGAGTGTAACAGCCTTCGTACACCACCACCACCACCTTCTCCCACGAAAGGACTGGCTACTCGTAGTTGCTGCACAGATTGTAGTGGTTGCTGGGGTCCGTAGATCTGAAAATTTCGCTCTTGCTGACTTTCACTAGTACCGAAAATATCCATTACGGGAGACGAACATTGCTCCCAAAAGAAACTTTGCACCATCCTATCACTAATGGCTTTTTCCGCATCCTGGAGGACTGACACGTTTAACTTGACGGCATCCAACGACTCTGTCGTTTCGACTTGGTATTGATATCCGACTGTATGTGAGGATGAACCGTTGATTTCTCCATAATTTCCTTGGCTGTCCGACACACAATCATCTTCGTTGCGATCTGGTGCAGGAGTCGCCGCATCCAAAATAATCGGAGAATCAACATTCTTCTCTAACGGGCTAAAGCAATGATCGGGGTGACCAGAGCACAGCTTTCGCTTGCTGTGAAGGTGATTCATGCTTTATTGCTGCTATATTTATATGCTGTATGAGGACAAGGTATTTTACTTGGAGTAGACTAGTCTAGTAGGTCTAGTTTTTTTTTCTTTTTGTGATGATGTCGGTGTATCTCTTATCTATGTTGCTATCGTGAAAATATATTAGTATTGCTTTTTCACCGATGTGTGCACCAGCCTGCCGTTTACTTCGAATAGTCTACTTAAAAGAAGATTAATTTGAATCCAACAATATTGAGATGAGGTTAGAATACCTTGCAGCTTTAGTAGGGTTGAGATTATGTCTCGGAAAGAACCGCGGCACCCGGACTGTCGTTTCACACAAAAATTGCAGTTCTGCCAATAGTACTCGGGCCTCTCTCTCACTGTTGAATCTCTGTGCAGAGCACAATGGAATGCTTAATCGTCTCGTTTTGTTAACTTTCTTTTCTATGCTTTTTATCTCTACTGTACCGTGCTAGCTAGCTAGCTAGTAGTAAGCCGCATTTTTTGAAAGCTAGAATACTATTTTCCTGGAGCAGTTTGGTGCACTGAGGCTCCAGATTCTGTGAGGAACTGTAGACGCCAATTAGATAGTCAGCTGAAAAATCCAAGAGAAATGTCGATGAACTGTTGTGATTCTTTGGATACCTGGTACAGTAGTAGGTCCCACCACTAGCTAGTAGCTACTAGACCTACTACTACTACTACTACTAGGAAGCTACTAGTAGTAGTACCAGGGTAGTAGACTAGTAGATTCGTACTAGTAGTAGTAATTGCTGCTACAATTGGATTGTCAAGTGGATCATAATTATTTAATTAGCACATGATTTTGTGCCATCGACTAAGTGATCTTGGATTCCTTTTGGGTTTTGCGCCTAAATTCCTTAAGTACTGAAACCTGGCAGGTTCCATCTAGAAAAATTTAGAAAAATTTGCAAAAGGGATTCCCGATTTCGAGAGTATTACATTATTTTTTTCGTTTGTTTGCTGCAGAATCTGTCTGAATTATCTCTTTGTACCTCTGTTGTCAAGTTACAGATTCAACTTACCTCTGATCTCTGAGCACTTCAGAAAGCTCCACTTTTAGTATTCAACTCTTTGTGCCTAGACCACCCCATCCTCCCATCCAAAGCAGTAACAAGTGCCGCATTACGACTGACTATCATGACGCGACGGACCATTAAAGGTATCCGCACACGGGCTGCTAGAGTCAAGCGTGTGAGAAAGTTCGATAAAAATAGGAAGAGAAGCCATGTCCAGGCTGCCAGCAGCAGCGAAATTACCTTTAGACATGCCAACAACGATAATATGAGTTACCTGCCACGTCGAGTCTTGCGCAAACACAAACAGTACAACGACAATTCAGGTTCTCTGACAGTTTTAGACTTGAGCGACAATGGCAATTTAGGATTCTCATCATCCAACATCAATCATCAGAATGGTGATCGTGACGACTTAATCTTCATGACGGAAGCCATAATGCTTTCGCGTGAGAATTCGAAGGAGGCGAGCTCAGCGGACATGTCTATGTCGTTTCCGTTTGAGCATCTCTTTTCAAAAGATTCCGCAGATGAAAATGGTCCAAGCGATGTCCCTACGACGCCTTCATACGACGCGCCCTCTGCTCCTTCGGTTAATACTCCCTCATTTGGATCTCCTTCGGCTCCCATAATTGAGTCTCCCTCCTCTCCGTCAGTTGGGTCTCCTTCAGCTCCCTCGCTTAACCCTCCATCGCTTAACGCTCCATCGACTCCCTCAATTGAATCTCCTTCGATTAGCGCTCCATCCGATCCCTCAATTGAATCTCCTTCGGCTCCCTCCTCTCCCTCAGTTGGATATCCTTCAGCTCCCTCGATTAACGCTCCATCGGCTCCCTCGGCTCCGTCAATTGGGTTTCCTTCAGCCCCCTCGATTGACGCTCCCTCAGCTCCCTCGATTGGATTTCCTTCGGCTCCTGTAATTGAGTCTCCCTCGGCTCCGTCGGGTGGA
>Ga0210025_1002110_pt1 | contig 20072 bp, 18 predicted proteins | sample CryGeyme20150102_FD_183989 | JGI IMG/M metagenome (GOLD analysis project Ga0210025, IMG submission 183989) | Groundwater microbial communities from Crystal Geyser aquifers in Utah, USA - Crystal Geyser metaG 2015-0102 (SPAdes) (version 2) | ecosystem: Environmental > Aquatic > Deep subsurface >...
AAAATAATCTCGTTTGGCTGTCGATGATGATATTCTATGGTATTATTGCGATATGCGCAAGCTTGTCGTTTGGATTGGTTGTCGTCGTCTTCATTGCTTATGCGTGAGTTTCAGAAAAAAAGGAGAATAAGAGAAGCGCTTTATTCATGGCCGGTCATCATTCTGCTTGCGGGAATATTTTTGCTTCTGGCAAACGCGACATGGGGGGCATATCAAAAAGCGCATATTGCTTTTGTGAACAAAGAAAAGGTGTCAAATGAGCTTGCCGACCTCAAAGAACGGGAGGGCGAACTTACTGAAAAGATTGGTCATTTGCAAAGTGATTTTGGTATTGAGGCCGAGATTCGAGAGCGATTTGGTGTCGCCAGAGAAGGCGAAGAGGTGGTGGTGATCGTTCCTTCGGTACAGGATGACCGGGTTGCAAGCAACAATGCCTTGAAAAAAAGTTTTTGGGCGGCTATTATTGGCTTCGTAACGCGGGATTAGTTAAGTGGTATAACATCAGCTTCCCAAGCTGAGGTCGCGAGTTCGATTCTCGCATTCCGCACCATTGACGAACTAAACGGTTTTTTTGAAGCCAACATGCGGGACGCGTTTCGCGCTGCCACGGAAAAAATCAGCGTTGTTGCGGAAAGTCAGATTTTGGTACAATAGAGACACTAGGACTAACATCGCCAGCATTTTTGCATGATTTAATGGATATGATATAATATCCAAATACGTTAATAGTTAAATGAGTTTTGTATGAAAAAAGTTTCAATTTACACGACGCCGACTTGCGGATACTGCAAGATGGCAAAAGAATTCTTCGGGAAGAACAGCATCGCTTTCGAGGAGTATGATGTTGCCGCTGATGAAGAAAAGCGCGCTGAAATGATTGAAAAAAGCGGACAGATGGGTGTGCCAGTCATTTTTGTTGATGATGAGATCGTCGTCGGTTTTGACAAGCCACGCTTGACCGAACTTCTTGGACTCTAGAGTGTATCCTAGGATTGATTTCTCGCTTTCAAGCGGTTATGATAAAACTCGTCGGACACACCTGACGAGTTTTATGTTTGTTATCGTACGCCCCCGTAGTTCAATGGATAGAACAATCCCGTCCTAAGGGATAGATGTAGGTTCGATTCCCGCCGGGGGCACTGTTCAAGCCACTGAACATAATTGACAGTTAACTAGAGACTCTTTAGCTCTTTTTAGCCCGACCTTTTTGTTTAATTTCACATCAATAAATTCCATAAGTTTTTGAACCTGTTTTGTCTTTTTAATCCTCCGTGCCCCCGCAAGTCTTCTTCGTTGTTTCGCTAAATATCCCTGATACATTCTCACGATTGCAAATGCTTCTTCTGCATTCGTTTTCCACAATTTGTAGAATGCCATAGGTGTCAGGTATCCAAGTGCCTGATGCGGCCTTACAAAGTTGTAGAAATATTCCCACTTCTCTGTTGCTGCTTGTTGTTCCTCAAATGTTTTTTTGTTGCCTCCTTTCCGGTAGAACTCGAGTTCATCCGTGAGGTGCGATCTTTCAACCCTCGGATTGTCGGTCGGAGTTCCTGCTTTCGAGTAGAAGTGAAAGACTGTATCCTTTTTGAGCAACTCACGAAACTCACCCATATTCTCATTTCCATTGTCGGTGTTTTGACATGCGATGACGAATGGGAACTTTTCTTTTGACCGCTTGTGCGCAAAAGCAGAGTTCTTTGCAGTGCTGTCTGGAACGAGCTCCAGTGACCGTATTCTCGTGAATGAATCTGTTTCGGTATGCTGATACCAGAAGCTCTCGCCTCGTGTCGCTGGAACATCATTTGAGCTTGGTTTTGCAACATATTTCATGTCTTTCTCAACGAGCGCCCCCGGTGCCAAATCCTTGATTGCTTTCGGCGGGCGATATCGCGCAAACAACTCCGCTTCGGGTTTCTCCCTATCCTTTTTTGCTTTCCATGCTCGTTCATTTTTCTTTGATATCTTCGGATCAATCTTCTCATGCTTATGCAGATACTTGTTCACCGTGTTTGGATTCACTTTGATATGGTGATCTCGCAGAAGCACTACGGCAATCTTCTTTTTCCCCCACACATTCTCAGACTGTGCCCTCACTTTCAGAATCTTGTCCTCTACCTCCTTTGGTATTCTTTTTCTATTCCGCGTGTTCTTTGGAGCCTTTGACTCTGGCTCAAGCGAACGAGGGTCTTTCTTGTTCTTCTCAAAAACTGCTTTCATCTCGGACAGCCACTGTCGGGAGATTCCAAGTTTTCTCGCACACTGTGTTACATTTCCCGCCTGTTCGTAGTAGAGCGCATATAGCCACCGGATCCTCTTCTTTGCCTCGTTCGACAGTTGGTAATGATTTTGATTCAGCTCCTTTTCAGCGGTGTTTCTTATACGCTCAAGGCTACGCCTTTTGATGTCCTTCAGCCAGTCATTTTCTGGCAGTATTTTCGTGTTTCCCATTGTTTTCAAGGTGCTCGTCTACTGTCAACTATACACTGACCCAGTGCACATTATTGACAGGAATTTGGTATTTTGCTATAATCTTTCCAGTACCTCGATCCTTCTGGGAGAGGGAGGAGGGATTCCACAGGGAGGTACCATGGAGCCAACAACAACTTCACCCGCAGTACAACCACGAAGTACTCGTAAAACGCCCATCGTCTATAATGGGCAAAGGGTATGCAGTATGTGTTACGTGCATTTTCCACTCGCAATGAAGTACCTATGCAGTCCAAAGGGAAGGAAGCAGTACACCTGTATTTGTGGGCAGCGGTATATCTGCTCGCCGAAGGACTAAATCACAACCATCTCATCACCACCTCTCCCACTATTTTTAAAACCCCTCGGTCTTTATGACGAGGGGTTAGTTTTTTCTATTACGCACATGATGGATACCCTGTCTTTTACCAATCCCCCAAACCACGGCCGTGGTTTGGGGGATTGGTGTAAAGCGTATATTTGCTGTCACACACTCGCACATTCTAGGGTATATGATTGACGCTTCATGGTTTGAGCGCGAGCGCGAGTTCCTGAAGCGTTGCAATTGTCCGAAGACCAACCGTTTTTACTGCGGGGAGCTTTTGCTTTGGCAACCATACGTCGGTTATACCCATCCGTTCCAGTTCTTTGATACGGAGATCCAGATGCGTTACCGGACGCAATTCACCCGAGAGTCCCAATTCGCCCAGTATCGCGGTGTACTTGGGTAACGCACGATCCTGAAAGGCGGATATAATGCTCACCGCAATTGCGGCATCGCTTGCGCGTTCGCGCACCTCAAGTCCTCCCGCTGCATTCACAAACACATCCTGGGATCCCAAGGGCAGCTTCAGTTTGCGGGAGAGCAGCGCGATGATGAGCTGCATACGTGAAGCGTCCACGCCCGAGGCTCTCCGTTGCGGCATGCCATAGGCGGTTTTGGTGATGAGCGACTGGATTTCGCAGGCAAGCGCGCGCGTGCCATCAATGGTTGCGGTTATAACCGAACCCGCGGGAAGCGCCGTTGGATGTTCCAAAAAGTGGGCGCCAGGATTTTGCAGGGGAATAAGTCCTTGCACTTCCATGGCAAATACGCCAATTTCTCCCGTTGCGCCAAAGCGGTTTTTTGCGGCGCGCAATATACGGGTTGCACCATCCTCGCGTGTTTCCAAATAAGCAACACAGTCAACCAGATGCTCAAGTGTTTTTGGGCCTGCAACTTGTCCATCCTTGGTGACGTGTCCCACGAGTATCAACACGATACTCTGTTCTTTTGCTATCGCAACAAGCTGCGCAGTGATGGCGCGTACCTGCGAAAGCGACCCGGCCTCTCCCGCGACAGCCGCATCAGTGAGCGTTTGGAGTGAGTCCACAATGGCAATGGAGGGGTGTTCTTTCACCAAAAGCGCTTTGACGCTTGCGAAGTCATGAACATGGACAAAGGCGAATTCGCACGCCAAACCCAGGCGCTTTGCGCGCAAACTCACCTGCGCGCCGGACTCTTCCCCGGAAAGATAGAACACGCGGGCGTCGCGCGCATGGAGCGACTGCGCCATTTGCAAAAGGAGCGTGGATTTTCCCACACCTGGTTCTCCGCCAATAAGCACAACCGATCCCGGTACCAAACCACCGCCCAATACTCGGTCAACTTCGGTAATGCCGGTTATGAGACGATCGTGTACCGCGGTTGCAAATGAGGCAAGCGGCGCAGCCTCTGGAGCCTCGGCAATAGCCGCAGCGTCTGGCGTGGCGGCAATGACGGTGCTCCAGCCGCCGCACTCTCTACAACGTCCTTGCCACTTGGCATACTGCGTGTCGCATTTGGTGCACCAAAAAGCTGCCGTTGCCATAGAAGTTATCGCGCAAGCTCCGCGTCAATAATTTTTTGAAACGTTGCAAAGTCTTGCGCGCCTATGACTTCCTGATTATTTACAAAGAAATATGGGGTTGAGTCAACGCCGTGGCGCATACCTTCCGTAAGTGAATCTTCAATTACCGCAAGTGGCGCATCGGGCCGATTGAGGCATTGCTGAAACATTTCCGTATCCAACCGCAACTCTTCCGCAAAGCGCAAAAAATCGCTCAACGCGCGCGTGTCTTGGTCCGCGTACAGCGCATCTTTATAAAGAAAGAAAGCGTCTTGGGCAAAGGCACACCGTGCGGCAACATGCGCGGGGAGCGTGTTCGGATGGAGTTCCACCAGGGGGAAATCTTTCCACACGAAGCGCACATTATTGCCGTACGCTGTGGCAATTTTATGGAGAGTTTGCTCAACATCCTTGCAATATGGGCAGTCAAAATCGCTAAATTCAATGAGTGTTACGGGTGCATCCGCCGGACCGAAAACGGGGTCGGTCGGCGAAACTTCCGGTGCGCCAACCGGATGCGCTTCTATAATTAGTGGATCATCGGACGGCGTTGCTGTGCGCTGCTGCGCTGTAGTACCCTGTTGCTGTTGCGCGGCGGGTACGCGGTTTGCGGTACGCAGGCTGCCGACCGCAACGAATAACCCCACGAACAGCAAAAGGGAAACAATGATAAAAACGCGCGAGGAGATTGAGGAAGATGTTGGTTGGGACATACTCATTGCAGCCGCATGGTATGGAGGCGGCCTGTTTTTCGGTCAGTGAAGTAGAGCAAACGCTGGTCGCCGGTAACGATAAGCTGCTCAATTGCAACAGCGACATCCGGTTTGCCCACAACGGACTTCACGCCGTTTGTAAGATTTATTTTATACACTGTATCAGGTATGTCGTAACTCAATTCTTCATAGAGGCCTGCCTGTTCAGGGAGAGAGTCCGGTACCGCGCAGTAGAGCGTTTTCGTATCGCCGAACGTGCATTTATCCGCCCACGTGGCAAGACCCAGATCATGCCGGTTATTGCCGATCGCATCGCCTTGCGCGTCTACTACCCACAGCTCGGGGCGAAAACCGGTGGCGCTCGTATACGCGCTGTAGATCAGCTGCGCGCCATCCGGCTTCCAGATGCTGCGGATATCCCGTCCTTCAACGAGCGTCAGTTTGAAATTTTCCTGATTGAGGCCGAGGAAAAACAACTTTTGCTCATCAAAACCTTTAGCTTCCCTATAGGTACCGATCATTTGGTTGTTCGGCGACCAGTTGATGTCCACGCGATCCGCGTTTTCACCAAGTGCCTCAACTACGCGCGCACCGGTGCCGTCGGCATTTGCTACGAACAGCCAGGTGTTTTCTGGTGTCGTGCCAATGGATTTTCCGGCTATTTGTGCGCTGTCCGGAGAAAAAGAGAACTCTTCCCAGTGTTTTGGCAGGGTAATCTGCCTTGCCGTAGTAAAATCGTAGACCACGTTGCTGCCGTCGGGATATTCTAGAATCGCCTTGGCGCTCATCTTGTCCCACGTAACCTTTTGTACGTTGTGAAAGACCTCGCCGGTGAGCTCATGAATGTCGCCTCGCGCATCAACGCGGTAAAATTTTTCATTAATGCGGTCATAGTACTGCACATCGCCCGATGCGTTGAGCGCAAGCGCATCGGAAATAGTCCGGTTGATGGTTGGTGTCTGCGTTATGCCGCCGCGCGCTATCAGGCTTGACCCGAGCTGATCCGCGCCTCCGGAAGTTACGGGTACGGTCGTGGTCGGCACGCCCGTTACCACTTGCGGTCCCGACCCTCCGGTTCCGGGAAGCGTGCCGCCTCCGGTTGCGGGAGGTTGTTCGATTACCGGAGCGATAAATGTTCTGAAAAAAAGCAGATAGAGCAGGAATGCAAAAAAAGCTGCGGTTGCAACCAGTAGCACGGCGAGGGCTACTTTGCGGTAATCAAGTTCGGGGAGATGCATAGGAGAAACGTGATTTACAAATAATCGTGGAGCGTTAGTTTTGGCGTAAGCGCGCGATCCGTTCCTCAATAGGTGGGTGCGTTGAAAAGAGGCGGGCAAGGCGGGGCGCGGCTCCGCCAAAAGGATTGGCAATAAACAAGTGTGCCGTTCCCGCGTTCGCGCGCGCCAAGGGGGGGCCGCCCGCAATTTTTTCCAGTGCGCGCGCGAGTCCCTCGGGATAGCGCGTCAGCAGCGCGCCGGAACTATCAGCCAGAAATTCCCGCTTGCGTGAAATAGACAACTGAATCAGCTGCGCGGCAAGCGGCGCAAGCAGGGCGGCGAAAATACTCAAAATCAGCAGCAGCACACCCGCACGCCCGTCGCGCGACCTGCGGCTGCCGCCAAAATATTGCGCGCGCAACAGCACATGCGCCAATATGCCGATAGTGCCAACGAGCACCAACACCATCATCATGACCCGTATGTCGTAATTTTTTATGTGCGAGAGCTCGTGCGCAATCACCCCCTCAAGTTCTTCATTTTCCAGTGCTTGTATGATTCCCGTGGTAAGCGCCAGTGATGCGTGTTGCGGATCTCTCCCCGTTGCAAAAGCATTCAGCGCAGGGTCGGTGATGATATGGATGCGTGGCATAGGAAGACCCGAGGCAATGGAGAGATTTTCAACTAAACGATACACGTATGGATTATCGTCTTTGGTGATGGGCTTGGCGCCGCTCGCGGTAAGCGCCACCGCATCGCCTTTGTAGTAGCTGAAAATGGTTGTGCTCACCGCGAACAAGAGTGCGATTACAAGGAAGAGATATCCTTCGCCGAAGATCGTATCAAACAACCAACCAAGCGCGGAAATGATTGTTACGAAGAGTGCCATCAATGCAAGTGTCTTTTTCTTATTGACGTCTATTTCCTGGTACAGTGCCATAGGCAATATGCATCTCCCGGATCCTTAAAAGTTTACTTTAACCGCTTCGCGTTCCTCCGCCTTGTCTATCTCAAAAAACGCAACTTGCACAAAATGAAACACTTGCGCAAACAGAGAATTCGGAAAGACCTCTATTTTGATGTTGTAATCCCGCGCCATACTGTTGTAGAAACGCCGAGCTGCATGAATCTTGTTTTCGGTATCTGCAAGTTCATCTTGTAGCTGGGAAAAATTCTGCGTCGCTTTGAGGTCGGGATAATTTTCCGCAACCGCGAACAAAGATTTGAGTGTCGCGCTTAACGCATTCTCCGCTTGCGCTTTTTTTGCAACATCGGTTGTTTGCACAGCGGCCGATCGTGCTTGTGTTACCTTTTCAAACAACCCCGATTCGTGCTTGGCGTACGCTTGTACTGTCTTCACGAGGTTGGGGATGAGATCGTAGCGGCGTTTCAACTGGACTTCAATGTCCGCGTACCCTTCACGGGTGCGCGTGCGGGCGCGTACCAGGCTATTGTATATGGCGATAATCCACAGTATGACTGCGGCGAGTATGGCTAATACGAACCAAAGAGAAAATTCCATAAGGCGTGGAAGTGATGAAGTAAAGATATGTGTAGTATACCACAATATGTACGATATGCAAAATTCATAGCACGACCATACTTTGCGCCACACAGCGTGTTGCGCATCTTGCGATGTGTATGTTGGTAGTGTTACGTCTATCTGATCGTAACTTCGGTGTTGTGGAGAACTTACATTTTGTGCTGAAAAGTGTTTTATGGTATAGTAAAAAACATACAACACATACAACTATAAACTTTTTTGGCAGAGATTTTTCCTGCCACCGAAATGTCTTGTCGGGTTATTCTTACGCTCTACCTCATATGTCCCTACTCTCTTCACGGGCAAGTTATTTGGGTGTTGATATCGGCAATGCGAGTATTAAAGTTGTTGAGCTGAAAAATCAGGACGGCAGGCCGCAGCTGGTTACCTATGGTTTTAGCGAAACACCGGTTGCCGACGCAAAATTGGGAACGGATAGCAAAGCGATAGACCGTCTCAGCGAGTTATTGAGTGAGGTGTGTAGCCGCGCGCGCATTACCACAACCAAAGTCATTATTTCCCTTCCGACCTTTTCGGTTTTTAGCTCCGTCATTACCCTTCCCAAAATGTCCAAAAAGGAACTGGAATCCGCGGTGCACTGGGAAGCGAAAAAGGTTATACCACTTCCCCTGGAGGAGATGAACTTGGTTTGGGAGTTGATCAACCTGCAACCGGGCGGAGGACATGCGCAAGCGGGGCGGCGGGGATTTTTTAAGTCAAGAAAAGCGGGTGCAAGCGATGCAAAAGATAGCATAACACCAAAAGAAAAGTATCAGGAGATACTGCTCACGGGGGCGCCAAAGACACTGGTGAAGCGCTACATTGACATTTGCCAGAAAGCCGGACTGGATTTGTTGAGTTTGGAAACTGAAATTTTTGCGCTTGCCCGATCGCTCGTTGGTAGCGATCCGGAAACAACCATGATCGTTGATATTGGAGCGGTTACCACGAATATCTCCATTGTTGTCAAGGGCATCCCGTTTCTCAACCGGAGCATTGAGATAGGCGGTTCAACCATTACGCGCGCCATTGCCAATAGTCTGAATATCAGCCTGGATCGCGCAGAGCAGTTTAAGCGCGATGTTGGTGTCGCTGCCGCTATACCGGGAAGCGTGAATTCCTTCCCCAAGACCATTGAAACCGTCATCAACCCCATTCTGCAGGAAATTCAATACTCACTCAATCTTTTTCAAAGTCAGTATGAGCAGAGGTATCATGGCAGCGCAACATCCGAAGCGTACTTCGCAAGGGTAATTGTGGACGGTGCGAGAAACAATACCAAATCATCGCAAAAGGTTGTGGCTGCGGATACCGCGCATACCAAGCGCAAAAGCAGTGTTGACCGCATCGTGCTCACCGGCGGCGGCAGCTACCTGATCAATTTGGAGTCGTACATTGCCGATCGTACCAATTTGCGTGTTTCAATAGGCGATCCTTGGGCGCGCGTCATCTACCCCGAAGATTTGAAGCCCATTCTCCATGAAATCGGTGCGAAATTTGCCATAAGCGTCGGGCTTGCCATGCGCGATATCGTCTAAATTCTCAACTATTTTTCCATGTCGTCAGTAAACTTGCTTCCCGAAGAGTTGCGTAAAAAGGAGAGGCTTGAGCTTGAGCGCGCCAGAAAAAATCGGAAGCGCGTATCATTGCGCATGACCAATCCCGCGAGGATTGATCCATCGGCAAAGCGTCGATTTAAAATCATACCCTCGTTTTTCAACAAGCGGAAGCATGAAGGAAATACCGCACGTTCCGCGGTCGATCGGTATGGTTTACGCGTAACTGCCGTGGCCGATGCTGTCGAACAACACTTGCCAAAAAAATCGGAGAAGATTTTCGGTATCACGCTAGGAAGAAGAAAAGATACCAAGGAGCAGCGGAGTTCGCAGCAAGTGAACGCGCATACGCTCTATACGGATATCGCGGGCCGCACGAGCCTTCATCGGGAAAATGACGCGCGCCGCGCCGATGCTTTAGAGGAGATTTTCCGGAAGCGTATTCCTGAAACTCCGGCAGATGCCACAAGTTTGAGGGGCAGGAAAAGGGAAAAACAACAAAAGAAAAAAGTTAGCATGTTTGTCCCGCGTCAGCGAAAAAAATCCGGCTACCCCGTCTACGTTTTTCAGGTTCTTCAAGCGCATCATTCATGGTGGTTTCGCCTACGCGCGTTGTTGCATGCGGGAACCGGAGAGACGCAACCCATCCTCCGGCAGCATAAGGAATCAAAAGTCAAAGTGCCAGCTTCGCAACCTCCGCGTGGGCGTGTCGGGGCAGACGAGCAATTGCAGAGCCGCGCAACGGTTCTCGCACGCAAGTCGCAAGGCGCATGGTGGCGTCGCTTATTTTCCCGACATAAAAAGACACAGTCGCTCGCTGTCGTGGCAACAGGACGGCACAACCTGCACAGCGAACGCGCAAAAGCGGCATTGCCCATAGTTGTTCCGCAAACCGCGCATCCACACTTTTGGCGCGCGTGGTTTACTTGGGACAAGAAAGTAAAAAGTGAAAGCCGCTCTCTTGATGGAAAACCGATGCAGGGTAAAAAAAGTCGGGTTGAACTTCTAGTTACCAAAGATCGGCGCGATGCGCCGAAGGACACACAGGTAACACCGTTTCCCAAGACGATACCTACGAAGCGAACGGTGTTGTTGACCTCGCAAACCAAGCGCGGGGCAATCTTGAGCAAACTTTTCCCCTATACCGTGCGCATGATCTCCGAGGTGAAAGAGCGCAAGCAGATACGGCTCACCGCATCTCCCAAGTCGATAAAAACACCCCGCAAGAAGAAACCATTTACCGTAAATTTTGTTAAAGGGCAATTTCTGAAGCTCTCGCCACGAGAGCTTGAACGAAGATTTTTAATTCTGCTGTGGTCAACAATTTGCACTGTATTTTTTCTTGTCTTGCTGTACGGTGGTCTACAGGGGTACCATCTCACCATCCTCACTCACCGTCAGGTGCTGCTGCACGACTATGCGCGGTACACCGAAAATCTCGCCGCGCTTGAGGTGCGGAAGGAATCCGTTCTCGCGTTCCAAAATAAACTGCAGACGATTGCGGATGCGCTTGACACACACATTTACTGGACGAAATTTTTTGACGCTCTTGAAGCCACAACACTGCCGAACGTTTTTTACGAAGGCATTTCAGCTACAACCAATGGCAGTATCATACTCAACGCGTCAACCGACTCGCTGACGAGCGTTGGCGAACAGCTTTTGGCGTTTGAAGAGGCGACAGACTTTGTTCGGAACGTGACTATCAACAACGCAACAGTGAGCGGCACGGAAGACCCGGACGCGCAAAGCGGGGGAGAAACCGTGCAATTCAGCATCCAATTGGAAATTCAGCCGGACATCTTTTACAAGTATGCAGTGACTGCTTCATCTCTAGCACGTCCATAATTTTTCTTCTATGAAAGAACAAGTGCGCATTATGCATTTTACCGGAGACGCCAAGGAGAAGCAGGCAAAGTTTACCGACCATCTTTATTGGTTTGGCTTGCAGGCGATGACAGGTTATTTTTTCGTGACACTCGGGGTGGTGGTGGGTATCACGCTGATCAGTGGCTTTTTGTTTCTCCTGCGTCCCGAGTATTTCAATATCCATACGACGCTGCGATCATCAGCTGAGGTGTTGGAGAGTGAAGTGGCAAACTTACAAGTGCAGGAAAATTATACGGAACATCTTATTGGAACGTATGAAAAGCTTGCGCGAGGGCAGGAGGAAAAAATTGCGCGCGTAGTTCCCGAAGAACTTACCTCCGCAGATCTCTTTTTCATGTTGGATGATTTTGCATTGCAGGCAGGCATGCGCATTCAAAACATTTCCCTGACTGACGCGGAGGCGCGTACGCTCGCAACCGTTCCCGACCGGAAGAGCGGCGTGGCGGCGGGTGCGAACGCGCCGTCATCACCAGCATCGTTTGCGGTGCAGAAACAGCTTTCCATCACGCTTGCTCCTGTAGCCGCAACGGAAGGAGGCATCTCCTATCCGCAATTCAAAAATTTTCTTGGCGTCATTGAAACACATACGCCGCTTTTTGACTTACCGCTGGTTTCCTTTACGCCGGGCCAGCAAACACTCACCGTAACGCTCACGACGTACGCCATGCGCTAACATGCCCCCCTATGACCAAGTTCACATTCTTAGCACCTTCCCGCACTAAAAATATTCTCCTCGCGGCAGTGAGCGCGGTGTGTCTTTTGGGGACGGTGATTTTTGCAGCGATCCAGCTTGGGCTTTTCTCCCCGACTCCTTCAGGAGCGCAGTTTGCAGGGGTTGTGCAACTCACGCCGGAGATGCTGCAAAAACTCGCGGCTTTGCCTCCGGAAAAAATTCAGGAGTATGCGCAACGCGCCCAACAAGGCTTGACGGCGGGAGACTTGTTGGGGCTGCTTGATCGGGAAGCTACGGCAACCCAAGTCAGCGGAGGATCTTTTGCCATCTTAACCGATCCTGACTATCTGCATCTCCGTGTTGAGACGCCGCGCGGGTATGTGGTACAAGAGGATATTCGCGCGCAGGCGGCGAGTGCAATGGATGCGCTTTCCGCTCCGGATGCGCTGGACGAGCAGATCGGGGGTACGATAAGCATCTTTTGGCAGGAACCCCTCTATCCGCATGGTACGCAGATAGGAATATATCGTTCACCCGAGCGCGGTGTTACCGGTATCCGGGTCGCAGCCGTTCCCGCAGGTACGCTCTTTTATGAAGATCAGGGTCTGAAAAATGACACGTGGTACTATTACACCCTGACGCGTATCACGCCGCAAGGAACGGAGTCCACACATTCACGGGAAACGGGCGTGCGTCCCAGCGATCTTCTCGCGCCTCCGCAACCGAGAAATATCTTGGTGCGCCCTCAAAGCGACGGAACCGTGGATGTACGTTGGGATCTGGTCTCAACCGCAGATCTTGCATACTACGAAGTGTACCGCTCAATGCAACGGGGTATTTTGGGCAATCGTATTGCGCAGGTGGAGCTTCCAGCAACGTCATGGCACGATGAACGAACCGTCACCGGAGAAACGTATTACTACACGGTCGTTGCGGTGGACGAAAACGGCAATACCTCGCCGCACGATCTCGTACGTACGGGGAACCCGAATCCTTTTCTGGAAACACTCACCAACTTGCCTTAATATGCTCCTACCGGCGACCAACCAACAACTCTTTGACGAACTTACGAGGCGTAACATACTCACGCCTGACCTTGCGCGGACACTCGCAGCGACGCTCGCGAGAGACGGCGGCTCGCTTGAGGACACACTCATTAATCAGGGAATTATCGGGGGTGAAGATTTGGCGCGTCTCATAGCGGAAGTGGTGCATATTGAATACGCGGACTTGCGTACAAAAAATATTCTTCGGGAGGTGCTCACTATCATACCGCGAAAAGTTTCGCAGAATTACGGTGTCGTGTGTTTTGCCCAGGATGACGTGGAACTTTCCATCGCGTTGCGCAACCCGCACAATTTTCAGGCGCTGCAAGCTGTTGAGTTTTTGGGAAAAGAGCAGGGCAAGCGCCTTCGCTATCATTACTGCTCGCAGGAGAGCTTCAATGCCGCCATGCGGCAGTATCAAACGCTCGGAGGAGAGGTTGAGGAAGTGCTTGACGTTGTTGAAGGAGATTTTGAAGAGAGCGTCAAAGAACTTGAGCATAAAACCGAAGATCGCAAGGAGTATGACACCATCAAGCAGGCTCCGGTTTCCAAAATCGTTTCGGTGATCATTCGTCACGCGGTTGAGGGGCATGCGTCTGACATTCATGTTGAACCGATGGCAACCGAGAGCCGGGTGCGCTACCGCATTGACGGTATTTTGCATACATCGCTTATTTTGCCGAAGTACATTCATAATGCGATGATAGCGCGTATCAAGGTGCTGGCAAACCTCAAACTTGATGAAACACGCATTCCCCAGGATGGGCGCATACGTCTGACGCTTGACGGGAAAGACATTGATTTCCGTATTTCCATACTGCCGCTTACCGTTTCAGAAAAAGTTGTCATGCGTATTCTTGATACCAATCAGGGATCGTTAACGTTTGAAAACATAGGCTTTGATGGCCGCGCGCTTGAAATCATCAAGAAAAACATTACGCGCCCAAACGGCATTTTTTTGGTAACTGGTCCAACGGGATCGGGAAAATCCACCACGCTATTTTCCGCGCTTTCGGAACTGAATAAAGAAGATGTTAATATTTCCACACTTGAGGATCCGGTTGAATACTTTATCAGAGGCGTCAACCAAAGCCAGGTGCGCCATGAAGTCGGCTTTACGTTTGCGAGCGGGCTGCGCGCACTCTTGCGGCAGGATCCTGATATCATTATGGTGGGCGAGGTTCGCGACAATGAAACCGCCGAACTTGCTATTCATGCCGGGTTAACCGGACACTTTGTACTGACCACGCTCCACACTAATGACGCGGTCGGCGCCATTCCGCGCCTCATTGACATGGATGTTGAGGTGTTTCTTCTTGCCTCAACGCTCAATGTGGTGCTGGCGCAGCGTCTTGCGCGCCGCATTTGCACCAAATGTAAAAAAGAGGCGCATATTCCCGAATCAACACTCAAGACGATGGAGGGACCGCTTGCGGAACTGCGCGGCATTATAGGAGACGAAGTGCCAAAAAATCAGGTATACTATGAAGGCAAGGGATGCGTGCATTGCGGCAATTCGGGTTACAAGGGCCGCGTTGCGATTGTAGAGGTGGTGGATGTTACCGATGCGATGCGGAAAATCATGATTGCGGGGTATCATGCGGATGAGGTAAAAAAAGAGCTTACGAAGCAAAAATTCACCAATTTGTTTCAAGACGGTCTTCTTAAAGCCCTGCACGGTATTACGACTTTGGAAGAGGTGTTGCGGATCACGAAAGAATAATCATTTACTTACTACTTACCTGCCGACAACGTACAACAGCGCAACATAGAAAGGATGTGGACAGTCAGTTGTGCATTGTGCGTCGCGCGTTATGAAGTGTATGTCTAAAAAAATGCTCCCCACCATTCTGCTCGTTGAGGATGATACGTTTCTCATCGGCATGTATGCCACGAAACTCCAACTGGAAGGCTATAAAGCCGTGTTAGCGTCCGATGGCGAAAAAGCGTTGGCGCAGGCGAAAAAGAGCAAGCCCGCGCTAATCTTGCTGGATATTTTACTGCCCAAGAAAAACGGTTTTGAGGTGCTTGAAGCACTCAAAAAAGATCCTGCAACCAAAGCCATTCCGGTCATTCTCCTCACCAACTTAAGCCAGCGCGATGATGTCAAAAAGGGATTGGATTTGGGTGCTGCGGATTATCTGATTAAAGCGCATTTTATGCCGAATGAAGTGGTGGAGAAAATAAAGAAACACTTGAAATAACCCGCAACCTGCTCTTACAACATCATTGAATAAATCTTACCCTGCATGTTGTGAGCCGTCAGTTGTCAGTTGAAGTATGCAATCAGCGCAACAAATCATTCTTGAACGTCTTTTGACGACCGCTATGGGTCAGAAAGCGTCCGACGTGCACTTTACCGTCGGCAGCCAGCCGGCGGTACGCGTGGACGGGCAGCTTCGGCTCTTGTACGAAGAGCAAATTTTACAGGAAGAGTTTGTGCAGGGCATTGTGCAGTCGCTCTTGAAGCCGGAAGATCTCGCTATGCTTGCAGAGAAAAAAGAAGTAATAATTGCCTACACTTTCAGCAACCATATGCGCGCGAAAGTGCGCGTCTTCATGCAGCAAGGATTTCCGTCCGTTATTTTTCAGCTTATGCCATCGCGCCCCCCGCAGCTTGCTTTACTTGGCCTTCCGGAAAGTGTGCAGAAGATTACCCAAGTGAAAAAAGGCCTCGTCATCATCACCGGGCCTTACGGATCGGGGCGCAGTACCACCGCATTGGCGATCCTTGAGGCTATCAATAACAGCCGCGCCGCCTACGTCATAACCCTTGAAGCGCCGGTTGAGCAAGTATTTGCCGACAAAAAGAGCGTCATTGATCAGCGGGAAATAGGCAAAGATACGCCGAGCTTTGCCGCGGGACTCGCCCACGTGGCGCATGAAGATGTGGACGTGCTCTTTGCGGACGGTATTTCCGAAAATGCTGACGTGCGGACGATTATGGAAATCGCGCAGGGTACCACCCTCGTGTTGCTGACGCTGCATGCGAATAATACACTTCTTGCCATTGATACGCTCATGCAAGCGTTTCCCGAATCACAACGCGCATACGCGCGCGCGCTGCTCTCGGAGATTCTTGTTGCCGTAGTCGCTCAGCGCCTGATATCGCAAACGGGAGGCGGAAGACTTGTCGTTGCCGAGGTGTTGTTGGGAACATCGGCTGCGCGCGCACTTCTGCGCGAAGGGCGTGTGCAGCAACTTGCAACCATTCTGCAAACATCGCGCGAAGAGGGTATGACGACACTGGATCGCGCGCTTGCCGATCTCGTGCGGTCCGATCGTATCTCGCGGGAAACGGCTTTTGCCAACGCGCAGGACGAAGGTGTGTTCCAGTCGCTTCTGAAGAGATAAACACCCCTTGGCGCATGATCATGTGTGGAGTTATTTCTATGCCTGTCTATTCATATAAAGCAACCAACAACGCGCGGCAAGTTGTGGAAGGAACGGTCAAAGCGCCGACGGAATCCATTGCGGCCGAAGTACTGTCGGACTACGGTTTGAATACGCTCGTGGTCAAAGAAATAGGCGGCATCAATATCCTGCAGAGGGTGTCGCATATTCTGCAGCGGGTTTCAACCAAGGATCTGGTCATATTTTCCCGCCAGCTCTCGGTGATGATTTCCGCCAACATGCCAATCGTACAGGCGCTGCGCAGTCTCATCAAGCAAATCCGCAATCCCAAACTCAAAATCATGATTACGGAAATTGCGGACGAGGTGGACGGCGGCGCAAAACTCTCCCAAGCGCTGGGGCACTACCCCGAAATCTTTGATGATTTTTTTGTGAACATCATCCGTTCGGGGGAAACTTCGGGAAAACTGGACGAGGTGCTCACCTATCTCGCGGATCAAAAAGAAAAAGACTATGACCTCATGAGCAAAATCAAGGGCGCGATGACCTATCCGATATTCGTGCTGACGGGTATGGCGATTGTGGGAACCCTGATGATGATGTTCGTCGTGCCGAAGCTCACCGAAATTTTTGAGGGTACCAGCGCACAACTGCCTTTTTCCACACGGCTTCTCATCGGCACGTCGCACGTGTTTCAAAACTACTGGTGGGCGATATTCGGCGGACTCGGACTTTGCCTGGTAGGTATGCGCTTTATCCTGCGTACGGATATTGGACGTGGTGAGTGGGACCGCATAAAACTCCACATACCTGTTTTTGGCACGCTTTTTCAGCGCATTTACATCGTGCGGTTTTCGCGGTCGCTGCATACGCTTTTGGTCGGCGGCGTCAATCTCACCGCGGCATTGCGCATTACCTCGGACGTGGTCGGGAATAAGGTTTTTAAGGAGGTCATTTTGCAGACGGTACGCGAAGTGGAGGATGGCAATCCGCTGACATCGGTTATGAACAAGAGTGCGGTCTTTCCGCCCATGGTGCCGCAAATGCTCTCGGTTGGTGAGCGTACGGGACGGCTGGACGAGGTATTGGAACGCATGTCCAATTTTTACGCCCGCGAGGTACAGAATCTGGTGGATAATCTCGTAACGCTCATTGAACCTATGATCATGATCATGATGGGCGTGGCGGTCGGCATGATGGTCGCGGCGATTATTTTGCCCATGTACAATTTGGCGCAGGGATTTTAACCGGCTTGCAGGGAACAGGTAGGTATCTGTATCCTCATTTTCGCGCTTGCCTGCTTTTGCAGGAAGGCGGAACATCCATACTTACTATGCATGACCAGCTCTTTGTGCTATAATACAGATATCCTGTGGAAAACTTCCACGAGATACCCGCATCATAATCAGTACGTGCGTTTGGGGTAAGCTAGCAGCGTGAGTGTGGCATAAAAGTTTTTCACGCGGTGCGGCATGGCCCGTAAACGTGTGCAACCGATTGGCGATTATAACGAGAGGAGGTGAACACAATGAAAATACTTAACAAAAAAGGTTTTACACTTATTGAATTGCTCGTTGTTATTGCCATCATCGGCTTGCTTTCCACGCTCGCCGTGGTCGCGCTCAACAACGCGCGTCTCAAAGCGCGCGACGCGAAACGCATAGCGGATATTAAGCAGATCCAAACCGCACTGGAATTGTATTATACGGAAATTTCGTCTTATCCTATAGGAACAACTCTGCGTTTAGGAACTGGTATTGAAGCGGATTGCGGTAATGCTACGTGTGATACAATCAGTTCTGCAAATGGAATAAAGGATGTGGTGGCTGGTACAACGTATATGGGTCTTGTCCCTAAAGATCCGTCTACGGATGCCACAAGCGCCAAATGCGCCGCTGGTTCCGGTGCGGTTTGTGATTATGCGTATATCCGAACTGATACCAGCAAATACGACCTATTCTTTTATTTGGAGGGAGCTACAGGAGGTCTTCCTGCTGGTCTGCATACCGCGAATCAAGATGGTATTCTGTAATCAATTATCTTGATGAAATTCTAGAATTGAAAACATCCCCGATGTATTTTCGGGGGTGTTTTGTATCTGCGGAAAATGGTACACTTACCTACGCAGCACAACTCCAAGAAAAAGAACGAACATCTCATTGCTCTCATCATTCCCGCGCAGGCGAGAATCTATGCATGAAATATTTGCATTGACCTCTGCGCGTGAATAATATGAAAAAATGGGAATAACCTGTATTTTATGGGTATAGCCATCTTTATTTTTGGGCTTATCATAGGGAGTTTTCTCAACGCCCTTATTTGGCGGTTACATACGGAAGATTCCGTTCTGCGCGGGCGTTCGTATTGCCCCAACTGCAAACACGTATTGTCATGTGTGGAGCTTGTGCCGCTTGTGAGCTTCGCCGTACAGCAAGGAAAGTGCCGACACTGCGGCAAAAAAATTTCATGGCAATATCCGCTGGTTGAATTGGCGACCGGTCTGCTGTTCGCACTCGCGTACTACGCGATGGCGCGACATAGCAGTGGCGCGTCTTCAGATGTCTTTCCCCCAGGAATCTTTACTCCCATGGACGTTTTTCTGCTCTTCCGCAACCTTTTCTTTATCGCGGCGCTCATGGTTATTTTTGTATATGACCTGCGGTGGCAGATCATTTTGGATAAGGTAACACTTCCCGCAATCGGCGTTGCATACCTCTGGAATGCGTTCTTGGGCGTTTCATGGTATACTATGCTCGTAGGAGCGGGTGTTGCCGGAGGATTTTTTCTCCTGCAGTTCGCTGTTTCAAAAGGCGCGTGGATCGGCGGGGGAGATATTCGACTTGGCGCGCTTATGGGTGTCATGCTGGGCTGGCAGGCTACGCTTGTGGCACTGATGATTGCCTATCTTTCCGGAAGTATCGTCGGTATCGCACTCATCCTCCTGCGCAAAAAACGGGGAAAAGACCAAATTCCTTTCGGCACTTTCTTGAGCATTGGCACCTTAATCGCTTTGCTGTGGGGACCGCAACTGGTACAATGGTATCTGGGGGTGATCAGCATATAGCATCCCCACAACATCGTCATGCCATTCGCTTAGAATTTCATTTTGCATTTTTGCTTTTATTTTGGCTATTACACAAGCAATACTCCCCATGCATAGTGTACAGAACAATCTTTTGCAAAAACGTTGGATAGCATGTATACGTCGTCCCGGCTTTACCCACACACCAAAATTATTTGGCGTGACCTTGCGAAGCAAGAGAGGGTTTACCCTCATAGAGATGCTCACGAGCATTGGTATTTTTGTGCTGCTGACCTTGATATTTGCGGTGAATATGCGTGCGTTTGAAGGAGATTCAAAGCTCAATACTGCGGCGGAAGAATTAGCGGCGCAGCTCATTGCCGCGCGCAACCATGCATGGTCGGGTCTCACTACGGAATGCGGTGCCGGCTTGGTGGTTCCTGAAGGCGGTTACGGCATCGCGGTTGCTACGGTAGGTGCAGGAGGTTCCTATGCGGTTTTTGCGGATTGTGACGGAAATTTTTTGCATGATGGACCAAACGAACTGCTTGAAACCATTAATCTTCCGGACGGCATTGCGCTCACAGCGGTAGAAGATGCGGACGGCTCCTCTATTCCGGGAAATCCCGCAAGCGGTGCCCATGTTACTTTTCGGCCGCCTACCAATGACGCATTTGTATACAATATGCAAATACCTCCTACTTCAAATGACGCAAAGCGGATA